>Ga0310810_10002166_pt1 | contig 20920 bp, 15 predicted proteins | sample NCmetagenome_FD_207641 | JGI IMG/M metagenome (GOLD analysis project Ga0310810, IMG submission 207641) | Soil microbial communities from experimental microcosm in Duke University, North Carolina, United States - NC | ecosystem: Engineered > Artificial ecosystem > Soil microcosm > Unclassified ...
GTTGTCGGTGCCCATCCAGAACTGGGCGCCCGGCGCCTTCATGCGGCCCCCCGGGATGGTCTCGTCGTACTTGTAGGGCGCGATCCACGGCGCGAAGAGCGCGAGGGTCAGGAGCATCAGCACGATGAATCCGCCGAGGGCGCCGAGCGGCTTGTGCTTGGCGAATTGCCACAGCGCCGTCAGGACGGCCGCGCTGCGGTTGGGCGACCCGCTTTTATTTGATATACGGTCGCCCCAAGGGGCGACCTCTATAGGGTCGCTTCGCATTTGTTGTGTTGTCTTGTACTGGGTTCGGTTTGGATCGGTGGTCGGGCGGGCCGTCAGTAGCGGATTCTCGGGTCGAGGAAGGCGTAGAAGGCGTCGACGATCAGGTTCATCAGGACGACCACGCTCACGATGAGCAGGTTCACGCCCTGGATGACCGGGTAGTCCCGCTGATTGATCGCGTCGAAGAGAAAGCGACCGATGCCGGGCAGGCCGAAGATGTTCTCGAAGATGACGGTGTTGCCCAGGATCTGCGCCACCTGGATGCCCAGCACCGTGACCACCGGGATCAGGGCGTTCTTCAGGCTGTGCTTGACCACCACCACACGCTCGCGCAGACCCTTGGCCCAGGCGGTGCGCACGTAGTCCTGCCGCAGGACCTCGAGGAGGGTGCCGCGGGTGAGTCGCATCATGGCGGCGGCGGAGGCGATGCCGAGGATGAAGGCGGGTAGCAGGAACTGGCCGAAGTGGGCCCAGGGGCTGACCGAGAAGGCGGTGAACTGGATGGGCGGGCTCCAGCCCCACCAGATGGCGGGGAGGAGCACGCAGAGCGTGGCGATCCAGAAGCCCGGCACCGAGAGGCCCAGGATGGCCAGGCTGCGCATGACGAAGTCGGCCATCGAGTCCTGCCGGACCGCGGCCAGCACCCCGATCGGGAGCGCGAGCACGATGGCGAAGCTCAGGGACAGGACCGCCAGCTCGAGGCTGACGGGCAGCCGGCGCGTCAGCTCCTCGAGCACCGGGCGCCGGGTCCAGAGCGACTCGCCGAGGTCGCCGCGAGCCACCTGGCCGAGCCACTCCACGTACTGGATGTACATCGGGCGGTTCAGCCCGAGCTTGGCCCGCAGGTCGTCGAGGTCCTTGCCGTAGGCCTTCTCCTCGAGCATGAGCTGGACCACGTCGCCCGGCAGCAGGCGAGGCAGGCTGAAGACGATCAGCGACGCGATCAGCAGCGACGGGATCGCCACCAGGAGGCGGCGCAGGACGTAGCGCTTCACGTGGCGCGGTTATTTGTCGAGCCAGGCGACCATGAGGCGGCCGCCGTAGTCGTGGCCGATGTTGGGGCCGAAGTTCTTCACGTAGGGCATCCAGGCGCCCACCGCGCTCACCGAGGGGCCATAGCCGTAGTAGACCGTCTGGGAGACGTAGCGCTGGATGTCCCACACGATGTCGCGCCGCTTCTTCTCGTCGAAGGTGCGGCGCTGGAGCTTGATCATCTCGGTGAGCTTGGGGTCGTTGACCCCCGAGGAGTTCAGCGGCTCGCCGGGCATGAACTGCACGAAGTAGTTGTCGGGGTCGGTGGTGAGTCCGCGCAGGGTCAGGATCATCTTGTCGAACTTGCCAAAGACCGCGCTCGTCACGAAGGCCCCGTACTCCTTGAGCTTGAGATCACCCTCGATCCCCGCCTCCTTCCAGTTGCGCAGCGCGACCTGCACCGCGTCCATCCAGTCGGGTCCATAGCCGGGGGTCGTCTCGATCGGGACCTTGATCCCGTTGGGATGGCCCGCCTCGGCGAGGAGCTTCTTGGCCGCCTTGGGATCGAACTCGTAGAGGGCGCGCCCCTCGGCGGGGAGCTGGCCGATCGGGATGGACCACTCCTTGAGCGTGGCCGGGATGAGGGGGTTGGGCGCGCCCTTGCCCATGGACCACGCGTTGGTCTCGAGCACCTCGTGCCAGTCCTGGGCCATAGCGAAGGCCCGGCGCACTCGCACGTCCTTGAACGGCTCCTGGTCGATCTTCATCGAGGTGTAGCCGCCGAACAGCACGATGTAGTCGCGGGTCCCGAGGCCCTTGATGCGGCTCTGGGCCACGTCGAGGTCGCTGCGCCGGACCACCATCCCGTACTCGGGCCCGAAGTCGTACTCGCCGGACAGGAAGGCCGCGAAGCCGGCGGCCGGGTCGGGCGACAGCGTGATCTCGACCCCGTCGGCGTGGGGCAGGCCGGCGACGAAGTAGTTCGGATGCCGCGCGAACGAGATCCGCACGTTGGGCTCGTAGCGCTGGAGCATCCAGGGGCCGGTGCCCACCACGCTCTCCGGCTTCTTGAGGTCGCCGAATTGCTCGACGCACTCCCGGGCGACGATCCAGGTGGTCGTCGAGGCCAGCCGGTCGATGAACCACGCGTTCGGCTCGCTCAGGGTGAACTTCACGGTGTACTTGTCGGGAGCCTCGACCTTGTCCACCATCCCGAGCACCGTCCGGTTGGGGTTGCCCTTGATGGTGAGGAAGCGCTCGTAGGTGTACCTGACGTCCTCGGCGGTGAGCTCGCGCCCGTTCACCGGCGGCTTGTTGTGCCATCGCACGCCCTTCTTGAGCTTGAAGACGTAGACGGTGTCGCCCTGCCGCTCCCAGGACTCGGCGAGGTCGTTCTCCACCGGCTGGGTCCCCGGCACCACCGCCGAGCCGCCCTTGACCTTGACCAGCCGGCTGTACGCGAACGACAGCGGGATCATGGTGGAGAACGCGATGGTCTGGTGGGGATCGAAGTGCAGCGGCGCCACGTGGGAGCGCAGCCGGAAGGTGCCGCCGCGCTTCGGGGTCTGGGCCAGGGCGGGCTGCGGGCTTCCGAGGCTGGCGGCGCTACCGACCGCGAGCGCGGTGCCGCCCAGCTTCAGCAGGTCGCGGCGTGACAGCGAGGACGCGGGCTGATCCATTGTGGTGTCTCCTCCTTGCGGTGCTCTAGCGATCGAGCCAGGCGGCCACGAGCCGGCCGCCGTAGTCGTATCCGAGGTTCGGGCCGTAGTTGACCAGCGCGCCGTCCCAGACCGCCACGTACACGCCGGACCAGAGCTGCACGTAGTACTGCTGCTTGGCGATGTGGCGCTGGGCTTCGTAGATGATCTCTCGCCGCTTGGCGGAGTCCATCGTGCGGCGCTGCCGGACGAGCAGGTCGGCCAGCACCGGGTCGTTGACGTAGCCGTGGTTCTTGATCTCCCCCGGATGGTACTGGCCGTAGAGGAAGTTGTCCGGCTCGAGGAACGGGGTCTGGGGGCCGAGCGCCATGGACTCGTACTTGCCGTAGAACGTGCTCGCGATGTAGGCCCCGTACTCCTTCGTGTTCAGCTTGGCGTCGATTCCCACGTCCTTGAGGTTCTTGAGCACGAGCTGGACGGAGTCCACCAGGACCTGGGATCCGTAGGTCGCGAAGTCGATGGTGGCCGGGAAGCCCTTGGGCAGGCCGGCCTCGGCCAGGAGCTTCCGCGCCGCCGCCGGGTCGTACTTGAAGTACTGGGAGCCCTCGCCGAGCTGGTCCGGCGGGATCGACCACTCCTTGAGCGCGGCCGGCACCGCCGGGTTCAGGACCCCGACGCCCTCGGCCACCGCGTCGATGATGCCCTTCCGGTCCACCGCCAGGGACATGGCCCGACGCACCCGCACGTCGTTGAACGGAGGCTTGTCGTTGCGGAAGTAGAGATGGGTCATGACGTTGGAGGGGAACTCCGCCGTCTTGAGGTTGGGGCGCCGCTGCTTGAGGGCGTCCTTGATCTGCACCCAGTCCACGCGGTTGATCGTGCCGGGGAATTCCCAGCCGAGATCGTAGCGGCCGGCGATGAAAGCCCCCATGCGCGAGGCGTTGTCCTCGTCCACGAAGGTCTCGATGCGGTCGATCTGGGGCAGGCCGGGCACGAAGTAGTTGGGGTGGCGCACCAGGGTGAACCCGACGTTGGGTCGGTAGCTGTCCAGCATCCATGGCCCGGTCCCGACCACCGCCTCGGGCTTCTTCAGGTCGCCGAACTTCTCCACGCACTCCTTCGCCACGATGCACACCGCGTGCGGATTCGCCAGGACGTCGAGGAACCAGGCGTAGGGCTCCTTCAGGGTGAACCGGACCGTGTACTTGTCCGGCGCGTCCACCCGATCGAGGGCGGCCAGCATGTAGGCGTTGGCGTTCCCCTTGATGGTGCGGAACCGCTCCAGCGTGTAGACGACGTCGTCGCCGGTCAGCTCGCGGCCGTTGACCGGCGGCTTGCTGTGCCAGCGCACGCCCCGGCGGAGCTTGAAGACGTAGGTCTTCTCGTTCGGCTGCGTCCAGGACTCGGCGAGGTCCCCCTCGATCGGGAAGGTGCCGGGCGCCACCCCGGGGCCCGCCTTGTGCTTCACGAGTCGGCTATGGGTGAAGGAGCAGGCGATGTGGGTCTTGTACGAGACGGTCAGGTGCGGGTCCCAGTGGGGCGGGTCCCAGAGGCGCAGGTTCAGGGTGCCACCCCGCTTGGGGGTCTGGGCGGGCGCGGCGGTGGGGGCGCCCAGGAGGGCCGCGGCCCCACCGCCCAGCTTCAACAGGTCACGGCGGCTTAGCGGGAGACGGGTATGGTCCGGCGTCATCCGTGTTCCTCCCAGTCGTCGTTGACTTCGAGCTACGGACAGCGGGGAACTGAATGCGCCAATCTCGCCGCAAAGCGGCCCAATGTCAAGGTTCTTGGATCGGTCAGCCTTTCAGGTGGCGCTCGAAGAACGCGAGGCAGCGCTTCCAGGCGTCCTCGGCCGCGTCCTTCTTGTAGACCTGCGGCCGATCGTCGGAGAAGAAGGCGTGCGGCGCGCCCGGGTAGAGGATGAACTCGACGCTCGGGTTGGTCTTCCGGAGCTCCGCCTCGAAGCCCTTGACGTCCTCCGGCGTGATGCCGGTGTCGGCTAGGCCGTAGAGCCCGAGCACGGGCGCCTTGATGCGGCTCGCCAGGCTGACCGCGTCGACCCCGGGGGCGTCCGGGTAGGTGCGCTTGACGTGGCCGTACCACGGCACCGCCGCGGTCACGCCCGGATACTCGGCCGCGGTGTGCAGCGCGAGGGCGCCGCCGCCGCAGAAGCCGGTCACGCCGAGGCGATCGGCCCGGGCCCAGGACTGCTGCTTGGCGTAGTCCGCCGCGGCGCCGATGTCGCCCAGGTACTGGGCCCGGGTGACCTTGCTCGAGATCTGGCCCATCTCCTGGAAATTCTTTCCCTGCATGCCGCCCTCGCGGGAATAGAGCTCGGGCGCGATCGCGTAGTAGCCGGCCTGGGCGAAGCGCCGGACCACGTCCTTGTTCTGGTCGTTGTTGCCGGTGAAGCCGCAGATGACGACCACGATGGGGTAGCGTCCGGCCGCCTCCGGCCGGGCGTCGTAGCCGGGAATCGCGGTGCCGCCGGCCTTGAGCTGGATGTCGCGCGCGATGAGGCCCTTGCTTTCGGTGATGACGGCCTGCGCCAGCGAGATGCCCGGGGTGAGCACGCCCCCGACGGTGGTGAAGGCGCCGTACTTGAGCACTTCCCTGCGGCTGAGCGGATTGGCCATGGTGGGGCTCCTCCTGGCCGAACGTAACTTTCCGGAGCGGCCCCCGGTTCCCGGTCAGGCGGGGACGAGCCGCTCGAGCCTCACGCGCGTCTCGCCGAAGGCGGCCATCTGCCCGAAGTTGGACATGATGTCCTCGGTGAGCACGTTGGCGCCCCCGCCGCGCTTGATCCAGGTGCCGACCGGCATGATGACCATGCCGCGCCCGATCCGCGCGTCCACCAGGACGAGGACCTCCAGGTGTCCCACCGGCGAGCGGATGATCGCCCGCTCGCCGCTCTCGATGCGGTAGGCCGCCGCGGTCTCGGTGCCGATGCGCACCGAGGCGATGGACGGGTGCTCCTTCTCGAGGATCTGGGAGAGGAGCCACTTCTTGCTGTAGTTGGTCACGAGGGTGAGCGGGAAGTCCGGGACCACCCGCGGCCGATGGCGCAGCTCGGTGATGAACTCGAAGCGCCCCGACTTGGTCGGATAGACGTGGTCGGCGAACGGCACCATGGGCGCGACCGGGCAGCGCACCGGGCCCTCCATGACCTGCTCGATGCTGACGCCCCGACTGGTCAGCGGGGTGAAGATGCGCGCGAGCCAGTCGCGCGGGGCGCCCGCCATCTCGGGCCCGAGGCCGAGGCGGTCGGCGAGCTGCTGGAAGATCCAGAGATCGGAGCGCGACTCGCCCACCGGCTCGATCACCTGGTTCACCCCGCCGATGATGTTGTGGCCCCACGACACCAGCATGTCCTCCTCCTCGAGGAAGGTGGTGGTGGGCAGGAAGACGTGGGCGTAGTCCGCGGTGTCGGTGAGCACCTGGTCCACCACGACCAGGAAGTCGAGACCCGCGAGGCCCTTCGCCACCAGGTTCGAGTTCGGGGACTGGTTCACCGGGTTGCCCCCGTTGACGAACATCATGCGGATGCGCGGCTTCTGGGCGTCCAGGAGCCCGCGGCCGAGGAGTGGCTCCGGGATCGCCCGGTGGTGCCGGGCGCGGTCGGCCGCCTCCACCGTCTTGTCGAAGTGGCGCTGGGTGTTGTAGCCGTGCGACACCCCGCCGCCCGGCACCCCGATGTGGCCGCCGAGGGCCCCGAGCGCGTCCACGCAGCGGAAGATCTCGGCGCTGTGCTGGTACTTGTTGAGGCCCCAGCCGAGCAGGATGGAGGCCGGCTTCGTGGTCGCGTACTCGCGGGCCAGCTCGCGGATCGTCGCCTCGGACAGCTCGCACGCGGCGGCCAGCTCGGCGAGCGGCCGGGCGTCGAGCAGGGCGTGGTACTCCGCGAAGCCGTGAGCGTGCCGGGCCAGGAACGCGCGGTCCTCCAGGCCCTCCTCCAGGATGACCTTGGCCATCGCCATGGCGAGCTCCGCGTCGGTGGCGACCCGCGGCTGCACGTGGACGTCGCAGAAGTTCGCCGACTCGCTCCGCACCGGGTCGATCAGGATCACGCGGCCCCCGCGCCGGCGCACCTCCTTCAGGATCGGCACGGTGTGGAGGTTGGTGGCCATCGGGTTGCGGCCCCACAGGAGCACGAGGCGGCTGTTGAGCATGTCGGACGGGTCGTGGCCGGCGCGGACGCCGAAGTCGAGGGCCTGGCCCGCGCGCGCCGCGCCGCTGCAGAGCGAGCCGCTGGTGGTGGTGGCCCCGCCGAGCAGGTTCCAGAAGCGACGGCTCAAGAGCTTGGTGGCGCCCCAGGACCCGGTGCGCTGGTAGTGCATGATCGAGAGCGGCCCGTCCTCGGCCACGTAGCCGCGGATCTTCTCGGCGATCAGGTCGAGGGCCTCGTCCCAGCCGATGCGCACCCAGCCCCCGTCGGGCCGGCCGTTGTCGCGCTTGAGCGGGTGGAGCTGGCGCTCCGGGCTGTAGACGCGCTCCGGGAAGCGGTAGGTCTTCCCGCAGAGGAAGCCCTGGGTGAACTCGTGATCCGGGTGGCCCTCGAGCTTCACCACCCGCCCGTCCTTGACGTGGGCGATGATCCCGCAGCCGTCCGGGCAGTCGAGCGTGCACGAGGTGTAGATCGTCCGCTCCATGTCAGTCCTCGCTCCTTGTCCTCGTTGGCTTGCCCCGCCGCTTGCGGCGGACGGCCGGGGCGGGCGCGGGGCCCTTCCACCAGCCGAACTCGCGTCCGGGACCGCGTCCCGGCGCCGCGACCATCAGCACCTTGGCGTCGACCCGTCCCACGTTCTTGCCCATGTGGGGGATCTCGGCGTTGAAGTAGAGGCAGTCGCCCGCCTTGAGCGGGATCTTCTCGTCGCCCAGCTGGAACAGGATCTCGCCCTGCAGGACGAACGACAGCTCCTCGCCCTCGTGGGCGGTGAGCACGTCGGCCCGGTTCCGCACCGGGAAGGTGAGCACGAAGGCGTCCATGCGCTGCCCGGGCCAGCCGACCGCCATGGGCTGGTAGGTGTAGCCGGTGGCGGGAACCGCCTGGGGCGCGCGGCGCTCGCCGGCCCGCACCAGCGCGTAGTGCTGGGTCGCGGTGGCGCCCGCCGCGTCCTGGAAGAGCTGCCCCAGCTCGATGCCGACGGTGCGGCTGATCAGGATGAGGTTGGCGATCGAGGTGGAGGCGCGCCCGCGCTCGAGCTTGGAGAGGAAAGGCTCGGAGAGCCCGGTCTTCTCGCTGAGCGCGCGCAGGGTCAGGCCCTGCGCGCGGCGCGCCTCGCGCAGGCGCGCGGCCACGGTCTGCACGAGCGCCGCCGTCTCCGGACTTTCTCTCAAGGCAATCTCCGCTTGCTCCTGAGGAAACCACTCGGGTATGCTCCCTGTCAAGCGGGGAGAATCGTCTTGACAGTCTCCGCGCTTTTGCTTTACTCAGCGCAACACGACCGACCCACGGAGGAGGCTTCGCATGCGCGCACCACGTCTTCCGTCCCTCGCGGCGGCCGCCCTGCTGCTCACGCTCGGGGCAGGTCCCGCCGCGGCCCAGGCACCGATCAAGATCGGCGACATCAACACCTACAGCGGCATCGGGGCCCCGTTCACGGGCCCGTACCGCGCCGGCGTCGAGATGGCCGTCGAGGAGATCAACGCCAAGGGAGGCGTCCTCGGTCGCAAGATCGAGGTGCTGTTCCGCGACGACAAGGGGCAGCCCGCGGAGGCGGTCAAGCACGCCCAGGAGCTGGTGGAGTCGGACAAGGTCGCGATGATCACCGGGAGCTTCCTCTCCAACGTGGGGCTGGCGGTCTCCGACTGGGCCAAGCAGAACAAGACCATGTTCCTCGCCGCCGAGTCGCTGACCGAGGCCCTCACGTGGTCCAAGGGCCACGACTACGCGGTGCGCCTGCGTCCCAACACCTACGAGCAGGGGCGCATGCTGGCCGACAAGGCCGGCAAGATGAAGTACGTCAAGTGGGCCACCATCGGGCCCAACTACGAGTACGGCAAGCGCGCGTGGGAGACCTTCCGCGACCGCCTGAAGGAGCTGAAGCCCGACGTGCAGGTGGTCGGCGAGCACTGGCCCACCCTCGGCAAGATCGAGCCCGGCCCGCTCGTCACCGCCATCCTGAACCAGAACCCCGACGCCCTCTACGTGTCGCTCTTCGGCAGCGACTGGCTCGCCTTCGTGCGCGAGGCGGGCAAGCGCGGGCTCTTCCAGAAGATGTTCGTGGTGGGCATCCTGCTCGGCGAGCCCGAGTACATCGACCCGCTCAAGCTCGAGGCCCCCGAGGGCATGCTGGTCACCGGCTATCCCTGGTACGACATCAAGATGCAGAGCCACCAGGACTGGGTGGCCCGGTTTGTCAAGCGCGGGGACAAGAACCCGGTGCTGGGCTCGCTGATCGGCTACGTCACCTACCAGTCGGTGGCGGAGGCGCTGCGGAAGGCGGGCGCTCCCGAGACCGCGAAGCTCGTGGCCGCGTTCAAGGGCCTCAAGGTGGAGACCCCGATCGGGCCGGTGACGTTCCGCGCCTCCGACGGGCAGTCCACGATGGGGGGCTGGGTGGGCACGACCAAGGTGGACGCCCAGCGGGGCGTCGGCATCATGGTCAACCACGAGTACATCCCGGGCGAGAAGGTCCTGCCGTCCGACGAGGAAGTGAAGAAGCTCCGCCCGGCCAACTGAGGATCACCCTCGCCCTGCCCTCTCCCTCTCGGGGAGAGGGCAGATCCCGATGAGCCTCTTCCCCGCGGCGGGGGGAGGGCAGGGTGAGGGGGGCCGACCCCATGTCCCTCCTCCTCGTGCAGCTCCTGAGCGGGCTCGCGAACGCGATGTTCCTGTTCCTCATCGCGTCGGGCCTCTCGCTCATCTTCGGCGTCACCCGCATCGTCAACTTCGCCCACGGCTCCTTCTACATGCTGGCCGCCTACCTGACCTACTCGCTGGCCGCGGTGCTGCCGGGTGGGCCTGCCGCCTTCTACCTGGCCGCGCTCCTCGCGGCGCTGGCGGTGGCCGCGCTGGGCGGGCTGGTCGAGGTGCTGCTCCTCCGTCGCGTCTACCGCGCGCCCGAGCTCTACCAGCTCCTGCTCACCTTCGCGCTGGTCCTGGTGACCGCCGACGTGGTGCGCTACGTCTGGGGCGCCGACAACAAGACCGGGCCGGCCGCCCCGGGGCTGGCCGGCTCGGTGCCGGTCGCGGGCCAGCTGTTTCCCTCCTACGACCTCGCGATCATCGTCTTCGGCCCGCTGGTGGCCCTCGGCCTCTGGCTCCTCTTCCACCGCACCCGGTGGGGCGTGCTGATCCGCGCGGCCACCCAGGATCGCGAGATGGTGGCCGCGCTCGGCGTCGACCAGGCCCGCCTGTTCACCTCGGTCTTCGTGCTCGGCTCCTTCCTGGCCGGCCTGGGCGGCGCGCTCCAGGTGCCGCGGCTGGCCCTGACCACGGTGATGGACACCTCGGTCATCGTGGAAGCTTTCGTGGTGGTGGTGATCGGAGGCATGGGCTCGGTGTGGGGCGCGCTGCTCGCCTCGCTCCTCATCGGCGTGCTCAACGCCTACGGGGTGCTGCTGCTGCCGAAGGCCGCCATCGTGCTGATCTTCGTGGTGATGGCGGTGGTGCTGGTGGTGCGGCCCTGGGGACTCCTCGGGCGGCCCGAGATCCAGCTCCGGCCGCCGGGCAGCGGCGTGGTATCCGACCGGCCGGCGCGGCGGCTGAGCTCGGGGTGGACGGTGGCGGCGCTCGTGGCACTGGCCGGGCTGCCGATCGTTCTGCCGACCTTCTGGATCTCGATCGCGGTGGAGATCTTCGCGTTCGCGCTCTTCGCGGCGAGCCTGCACCTGCTGATGGCGGTGGGCGGCATGGTCTCGTTCGGCCACGCGGCCTACTTCGGCCTGGGCGCCTACGGCGCCGCGCTGCTGCTCAAGCTGGCCGGCCTCCCCATGCCGGCCGCCTTCGTGGTGGCCCCGCTGGTGGCCGCGCTGGCCGCCGTCGTCTTCGGCTACTTCTGCGTGCGGCTCAGCAGCATCTACTTCGCGATGCTCACGCTGGCCTTCGCCCAGATCGTGTACGCGATCGTCCACCAGTGGGACGAGGTCACCGGCGGCGACAACGGCATCCTGAGTGTCTGGCCCGCGGCGTGGCTGGCCACCCCGGGCCGCTACTACTACTGGGCGCTCGCGGCCGCGGCGGTGGGCATCGCCCTCCTGCGACGGGTCGCGGCCTCGCCCTTCGGCCTCACCCTGCGCGCGGCCCGCGATCACGCGCGGCGGGCCGAGGCCCTGGGGGTCAACATCCGCGCGCTCCAGTGGACCGCGTTCGTGGTGGCGGGCTTCGTGGCCGGGATCGGCGGGGCGGTCTTCGCCTTCCTCAAGGGCAGCGTGTTCCCGGTCTATACCGAGTCGCCGATGTCGGTGCAGCCCCTGGTGATGGTGCTGCTGGGCGGGGTGGGATCGCCCTCCGGCCCGCTGGTGGGCGCGGCGGTCTACAAGCTGCTCGACACCGTGATCACCCGCTACACCGACTACTGGCAGCTCGTGCTGGGCGCCATCCTGATGGTGCTGGTGCTCGCCTTCCCGCGCGGCATCGCGGGCGTGCTCGACGGCCGGCGCTCGTGAGCGGGTCCGCGCCGGCGCCGGTGCTGGAGACGCGCGGGCTCTCCAAGTCCTTCGGCGGCGTGCGGGCGGTGAGCGGCGTCGACCTCGCGATGCCGAAGGGAGAGATCCGGGCCCTGATCGGGCCGAACGGGGCGGGCAAGACCACGTTCTTCAACATGCTCACCGGCCAGCTCCGCGCCGACGCGGGCGAGGTCCGCTTCAAGGGGGAGCGGCTCAGCGGGCTGCCGCCGTACGCGGTGTGGCGCCGCGGGGTGAGCCGGACGTTCCAGATCACCGCCACCTTCGCCACCCTCACCGCGCTCGACAACGTGCGGGTGGCCCGCCTCTCGCACACCGGCAAGACCTACTCGCTGCTGGAGGCGGCCTCGCGGCTGCAGGCCGACGAGGCGCGCGCGCTGCTGGAGCAGGTGGGCCTGATCGAGCAGGCGGAGCGGGCCGCCGCGGTCCTGGCCTACGGCGACCTCAAGAAGCTCGAGCTGGCGGTCGCGCTCGCCAACGACCCCGAGGTCCTGCTGCTCGACGAGCCCACCGCGGGCATGGCCCCGGCCGAGCGCGGGGCGCTCATGGCGCTGACCGAGCGGATCGCGCGGGCGCGCGGGCTCACCGTGCTCTTCACCGAGCACGACATGGACGTGGTCTTCGCGGTCGCCGACCGCATCATGGTGCTCCACCAGGGCCGGGTCATCGCGGAGGGCCCGCCCGCCGCGGTGCGGGCGGACGCGCAGGTGCAGCGCGTGTACCTGGGCGAGGAGGCGTGATGCTCGAGCTGGAGGCGGTCGAGGGCGGCTACGGCCTCTCCCGGGTGCTGCACGGCGTGAGCCTGCGGGCGGGGGCGGGCGAGGTGGTCTCGCTGCTCGGGCGCAACGGGGCCGGCAAGTCGACCACGCTCAAGTCCATCGTGGGGCTCGTCGAGGTCACCGGCGGGCGCATCCGCTTCGACGGGCGGGACATCACCCGGCGGCCGACCCACGAGATCAGCCGGCTCGGGGTCGGCTACGTGCCCGAGGAGCGGCGCATCTTCGGCGACCTGACCGTCGAGGAGAACCTGATGGTCGGGCAGAAGGGCGCCGGTGCCTGGAGCGCGGCCCGGGTGTACGAGTTCTTCCCCAAGCTGCGCGAGATGGCGGAGCGCCGGGCCGGCAGCCTCTCGGGAGGGGAGCAGCAGATGCTCACGGTGGCCCGCACCCTCATGGGCAACCCGCGGGTGCTGCTGCTCGACGAGCCGTCGGAAGGCCTGGCCCCGGTGATCGTGCGCGCTCTCGGTGATCAGATCGCGGCGCTCAAGCGGGAGGGCTTGACGATCCTGCTCTCCGAGCAGAATCTCAAGTTCGCGGCGCGGCTGGCCGACCGGGCCTACATCATCGAGAAGGGGGAGATTCGCTTCGACGGCCCGATGGCGGCGTTGATGGGGGACGAGGGGTTGAGGCGGAAGTACCTGACGGTGTGAACAGGGAGGCCGGAGGCGACCTTGAAAGTGCTGATCAGGAACATCGGGCAGATCGTATCGGGGGACATCGCGCGGCCGCTGCTCGACGGCGACTCGATCGTGGCCGACGGTGGCAAGATCGTGGCGGTCGGGCGCGGGCTCGACGACGACGCGGACACCGTCATCGACGCGCGGGGCAGCACGGTGGTGCCGGGCCTCATCGACTCGCACTGCCACCCCGTCTTCGGTGACTTCACGCCGCGCCAGCGCACGATCGACTTCATCGAGTCCGGCCTCAACGGCGGCATCACCACCATGATCTCGGCCGGCGAGGTGCACCTGCCCGGGCGACCGAAGGACATCGTGGGGCTCAAGGCCCTGGCCATCGTGGCCGCGAAGGCCTACGCCAACCTGCGGCCGGCCGGCGTGAAGATGCACGCGGGCGCCCCGATCCTGGAGCTCGGGATGGTGGAGGAGGACTTCGCGGAGATGGCGCGGGCGGGCGTCAAGCTCGTGGGCGAGATCGGTCTCGGCTCGGTGCGGACCGGCAAGGACGCCGCCCCGATGGTGAAGTGGGCCCGGAAGCACGGCATGACCGTGACCATCCACACCGGCGGGCCGTCGATCGCGGGCTCGAGCGCGATCGGCGGGGACGTGGTGCTGGAGGCCGACCCCGACGTGGTCGGCCACATCAACGGCGGGACCACCTCGATGAGCGAGCGCGAGATCGACGCGCTCGTCGCCACCCGGATGGCCCTCGAGATCGTCCACTGCGGCAACGGCAAGACCGCGCTGCACGCCCTGCGCCGGGCCCGGGAGGCCGGGGCCACCGACCGCATCATCATCGGCCTGGACGCGCCGTCGGGCACCGGGGTGGTGCCGCTCGGCATCCTGCGGGTGCTCGCCCACCTGGTCTCGCTCGGCGGGGTCGCCCCCGAGGAGGCGGTGTGCATGGCCACCGGCAACACCGCGCGGGTTTACAAGCTGCCGACGGGCGTGATCGCGCCGGGGCGGGACGCCGACCTCTGCATCGTCGACGCCCCGATCGGCTCGCAGGGCCGGACCGCGCTCGAGGCGCTGCAGGTGGGCGATCTCTTCGGGGTGTCCATGATCCTCATCGACGGACAGATCAAGATCGGGCGGAGCCGCAACACCCCGCCCGCCACGCGCGCGGCCGAGGTGGTGAAGGGCCAGGGCCCCGCCGCAGGAGGACACTGATGAAGATCCGCAAGCTGGTGACGGTAATCGAGGAGATCCAGGAGGACGGCGGGCGGCGCCTCGACCGGCCGCTGCGCAAGGTGGCGGCGGTGGCGGTGATCGAGAACCCGTTCGCGGGCCGCTTCGTGGAGGACCTGCAGGAGCTGGTCAAGACCGGCGAGGAGCTGGGCGACCTGCTCGGCCGGCGCGCGGTGGCCGCGCTGGGGGCGGCGGTGCACTCCTACGGCAAGGCGGCCATCGTCGGGGTCGACGGCGAGTACGAGCACGCCGCCGCCCTCCTGCACCCGACGCTGGGGACCCCGTTCCGCGCGGTGGTGAGCGGTGGGAAGGCCATCATTCCGTCGGCCAAGAAGCTGGGCGGGCCCGGGACCACCATCGACGTCCCCCTCCACTACAAGGACGCCGCCTTCGTTCGCACCCACTTCGACGCGATGGAGGTGCGGCTCAACGACGCGCCCCGGGCCGGGGAGATCCTGGTCGCCCTCGCCGTCACCGACGGCGGCCGCCCGCACGCCCGGGTCGGCGGCCTCACCGTCGCCGACGCCAAGAAAGAAGATGGCCTCCGATGAGCGCCAAAGGCGCGAAGAGGCCCAACCGAGGCGCGGGGAAGATCGCCACCCCGCGCTCAAAAAAGAGAAGTCCCGGTAGCGGCACGCCAGCGCGCTCAAGAAAGAGCAGCTCCCCCCGCCGCACTCCTCCGATGCCAGCAACCGGCAACATCAAGTTCGGCCTCCGCCTCCCGAGCTTCGCCCTCGGCGCCCGCACCGCGACCCTCGCCCAGATGGGCGCCTACCTGCGCCGCGCGGAGGACCTGGGCTTCGACTCCGCGGTATCCATCGACCACCTCCTGCTGACCCCACCCGCCTACGCCTGCACCTGGCTCGAGCCGATCGCGCTCCTCTCGGCCCTGGCCGGCGTCACCCGCACGATCAAGCTCGGCACCATGGTGCTGGTGCTTCCGCTGCGGAATCCGGCCTACTTCGCCAAGGAGTGGGCCACGCTCGATCTGCTGTCGGGCGGCCGCAGCATCCTAGGCGTGGGGGTGGGCTGGCACGAGGAGGAGTTCGCGCTCATGGGCGTGCCGCACCGGGAGCGCGGCCGTCGCATGGACGAGATGCTGGAGGCGGTGACCGCCCTCTGGGCCGGGGACGACGTCAGCTACGACGGCACGTACTACAAGTTCCGCAACCTGACCATCGATCCCAAGCCGATCCAGAAGCCGCACCCGCCCATCTGGATCGGTGGGGGCAGCCAGCCCTTCGAGAAGGTCTACGGCCAGACGGTCACGAACATCGACCCGGTGCTGCGCCGCATCGCCAAGTACGCGAGGACCTGGGTGCCCCACTCCTCGGCCACCGCCGACATGGTCAAGGGCGACTGGGAGAAGATCCAGCGCTTCATGGCCGAGGCCGGCCGCAAGCCCGGCGACATGAGCCGTGTCTACTCGAACTTCGTCTGGGTGCTCAAGAAGGGCGAGAAGTCGGAGACCGCGATCCCGCGCTTCAAGACCTTCTCCGGCATGGACCTGCCGTACTGGCGGGAGTTCTATCTGCTGGGCGAGGCCGAGGAGCTGGCCGAGAAGATCCGGGCCAAGGTGGCCAACCTCGGCGGCTGCGAGCAGATCGTGCTCAACCCGCTCGACTGGAGCATGGAGCAGCTCGAGCTGCTGGCCGGCGAGGTGCTGCCGCGCGTGACCAGGCCGTGATCGAGACGAGCGGGTGACCTCGGCCCCCCCACCGCGATATCTCGGTGCCCACGTCAAGCGCCTGGAGGACCCCCGCCTCCTGGCCGGGCAGGGGCGCTACCTCGACGACCTCACGCTCCCCGGGCTGCTCCACGCCGCCTTCGTGCGCAGCGCCCACGCGCACGCCCTGGTGCGCTCGGTCGACGCGAACGCGGCGCTCCGGGTCGCGGGCGTGGCCCTCGTGGTGACCGGCCGGGATCTCGAGGGCGAGGTGGCGCCGCTCGTCCCTCGGCTCGAGTCCCCCGACTTCACGCCCACCGCGTGGCCCGCGCTTGCGACCGGACGCGCGCGCTTCGTCGGCGAGCCGGTGGCGGTGGTGGCGGGGGCGACGCCCTACGCGGCGGCCGACGGCGCCGCCGTCGTGGCGGTCGAGTACGATCCGCTGCCCGCGGTGCCGGACGCGGCGGCCGCGCTCGCGCCGGGCGCGGAGCGCCTGCACCCCGGGCTGCCCTCCAACGTGCTCTTCGGGCGACGGAGCAGCCAGGGCGACGTCGAGGGGGCGTTCGCGGGCGCGCCGGTGATCGTCCGCGAGACGTTCACGCACGCCCGCTGCTCGGCCTCGCCGCTGGAAGGCCGGGGGCTGATCGCTCGCTGGGAGGGCGACACCCTGACGCTCTGGACCGGGACCCAGGTCCCGCACGTCTTCCGCACCGGCGTCGCCCGTGCCCTCGGCCTTCCGGAATCCCGGGTGCGGGTGATCGTGCCCGACACCGGGGGCGCCTTCGGCCAGAAGATGCACGTGATGCCCGAGGACCTGGCGGTGGCCGCGCTGGCCCGGCGCGCGGGACGGCCGGTGAAGTGGATCGAGACGCGGCGCGAGAACCTGGCCGCGGCGACCCACGCCCGCGAGCAGCGCGTGGAGGTCGAGGCCGCCGCGGATGCCGACGGCACGCTGCGCGGCCTGCGGGCCCGGCTCGTGTCGGACGTGGGCGCGTACCACGTGTATCCGCTCACCGGGGCGCTCGAGGCGCTCGGCGCCGCCTCCATCCTGCCGGGCCCCTATCGCACGCCGGCCTACGCCTTCGAGATCGTCGCGCTCGCCACGAACAAGCCGCCGCTCGGCGCCTACCGCGGGGTAGGCATGACCATGGGTGCCTTCGCGATGGAGCGCACGCTCGATCTGCTCGCGGACCGGCTCGGGCTCGACCCGGGCCTCGTGCGGCAGCGCAACCTGATCCCGCGCGGCGCGTACCCGTTCACCTCCGCGACCGGCTTCGTCTACGACAGCGGCGATTTCCCCAAGGCGCTCGAGGCCGCGCTCACCCTTGCCGGCTACGAGCGGCTCGTGCGCGAGCGCGAGGCGGGCCGCTCGCGGGGCCGGCTGCTCGGCATCGGGATGGCGTGCTACACCGAGTACACCGGCATCGGATCCGAGACCTATCGCCGGCGCGGCATGGCGGACATGCCAGGCCCGGAGGCCGCGACGGTGCGGGTAGAGGCCGACGGCGGCGTGACCTGCCTCGTGTCGTTCCCGTCGCAGGGGCAGGGGCACGCCACCACCACCGCGCAGCTCGTCGCCGACCAGCTCGGCGTGCCGCTCGAGGCGGTGACGGTGCGACAGCCCGACACCGACGAGGCGCCCCCCGGCACCGGCACCTTCGCGAGCCGCGGCGCGGTCGCGCAGAGCGGTGCGGCGGACGCGGCGGCCGCCACGGTGCGCGGCGCGCTGCTGGCGGTGGCCGGCGAGCTGCTCGAGGCGAGCCCGGCCGACCTGCGGCTGGCCGACGGCGTGGTGCGAGTGCGGGGCGTGCCCGATCGCGGCGTGACGGTGGCGGAGGTGGCGCGGCGCGCGCACACCGCCGCCGCGGGGGGCGGCGCGCGGCTCGAGGCGACGCAGCGCTTCGATCCCCCGGGTCCCGCGTTCTCGGGCGCGGTCCACGTGGCCTCGGTCGAGGTCGATCCGGAGACCGGTCGGGTCGCGGTGCTCGACTACGTGGTGGTGGAGGACTGCGGACCGGTGATCAACCCAATGATCGTCGAGGGACAGATCCACGGCGCGGTGGCCCAGGGCATCGGGGAGGCGCTCGGCGAGCGACTGGTCTACGACGAGAGCGGCCAGCTCCTGACCGGCACCCTGATGGACTACGCGCTGCCGACGGCGGCGAGCCTGCCCCCGTTCACGATCGGCCACCTCGAGACGCCGTCGCCGCTCACCCCGGGCGGCTACAAGGGGATGGGCGAGGGCGGCACGATCGGCGCGCCCGCCGCGATCGCCAACGCGGTGGCCGACGCGGTCAAGCCGCTCGGCGCGGCGGTGACCGCGCTGCCGATCCAGCCCGCCGATCTGGTGCGACCCGGTGGATAGCCCGGGCGCCGTCGCGGACGGGCCGCCCTCTCGCTGGGGGGCGGTCGCCCAGGTTGCGGTGCTGGCGCTGGCCGCGGCCCTGCGCCTGTGGCGCCTCGACCAGAACGGCTTCGACAACGAGTACTACGCGGCGGCGGTGCGCAGCATGACGGCCGGCTGGCACACGTTCTTCTACAACTCCTTCGACCCGGCCGGCTTCGTGTCGGTCGACAAGCCGCCGCTCGCGCTCTGGATCCAGGTGGCGAGCGCCAAGGTGTGGGGCTTCCGACCGCTCGCGGTGCTGCTCCCGCAGGTGCTCGAGGGCGTGGCCGCGGTCGCGGTGCTGTCGCACCTGGTGCGGCGCCACTGGGGCCCGGCCGCCGGCGCGCTGGCCGGCCTGTTCCTGGCCCTCACCCCGATCGCGGTGGCGGTGGATCGCTCCGGGAACACCGACACCGGGCTCGTGCTGGTGGTGCTGGCCGCCTCGTGGGCGCTCCTGGCGGCGGCCGAGCGCGGCCGCCGCGGCGCGCTGCTGCTGGCCATGGCGCTGATCGGCATCGGCTTCAACGTGAAGATGCTGGCCGCGTTCGTGGTCCTGCCGACCTTCGCGCTGGTGTACTGGCTGGGCGCGGCGGAGCCGCGGCGGAGGCGCCTCGCGGACCTGGCCCTCGGCGGCCTCGTCCTGGCCGCGGTGTCGCTGCCCTGGATGATCGCCTACGACGTCACCCCCGCCGCGCAGCGTCCGTACGTGGGCAGCAGCCCGCAGAACTCGATGATCGACCTCGCGGTCGGCCACAACGGGGTCGGCCGCTTCGTGCGGCTCTGGCAGACCGGGCGCACCGCGCAGGCCGACGAGGTGACCGCGCGGCGACGGGCGGCCGCGCGCCCGTCGGCCGCGGCGACACCCGCCGACGGCTACGCCCGGCTCTTCGTGCGCGCGCCGGTGGGCCCGCTGCGGCTCGCGGACGGCCACCTCGCCGCGCAGGCGGAGTGGCTGCTGCCGCTCGCCCTCGTGGGCGCGGCCGGGCTCGGGCGCGGAGGGCGGCGGCGGCCGCTCGCCCCGGCGCGGCTCGGCCTGCTCCTCTGGATCGGCTGGACGCTGACCTACGCGGTCGTCTACAGCTGGGCGGGCGGGATCTTCCACTTCTACTATCTCTCGACCCTCGCGCCCCCGCTCGCCGCGCTGACCGCGGTCGGGGTCGCGGACCTGTGGCGCCGCTACCGGGAGGGCGGGGCGCCCGCGGTCGCGCTCGCCGGCGCCCTGCTCGTCACCGCGATGTGGCAGACCTACGTGCACACCACCGGGCTTCCGATGGTCTCCGACGAGTGGCAGCGCCGGCTGCCGATCTGGATCTTGCTGGCGGTGGCGCTCGCGGCCGGCGCGCTCCTGACGCGACTGCTCCGACGCGGCGAGCGCCCCAGGGCGGGCGCGCCGGAGCTCGTCGCGGTCGGGGTGGGGCTGGGCGCGCTCCTGCTCATGCCGGCGGCGTGGGCGCTCAGCAGCGTGCTGGTGCGCGGGGTGGCGGTGATCCCCTCGGCCGACATCGGACGGCTCCGCTCGCCGTCGCCCACGCCGACCCTCCGGGCCCGCGCCCGGCTGGGCGAGACCGCCGATCGGCGCCAGCTCATCGCCTTTCTCCGGGCGAATCACCACGGCGAGCGCTTCCTCCTGGCCACCCCGAGCGCGCAGCTCGCCTCGCCGCTCATCATCGCCACCGGCCTCCCGGTGATGGCGATGGGCGGCTTCCACGGCCTGGATCCGATCCTCACCCCGGAGCGCCTCGCGGCCCTCGTGGCCGACGGACAGGTGCGCTTCGTCATGCTGGGCGAGCTGTCGATCGCCAGCCGCTTCATGGGCGCGGAGGCCGCGGGGCGCCCGCTCGCGGACTGGATCCGCACGAACGGCACGCCGGTGGACCCGACCTTGTGGAGCTCGCCCTCCGGAGGCGTCGGCTGGCCCACCCGGCGGGAGCTCTACGACCTGAAACCCGGCCCGGGACTCGTCCCGGCTTCCTGAGAGGAGACAGCGCATGAGCAATGCGAGGACGCGTGTTCGCGGTACCTGGCGGTGGTGGCTCGCGGTGGCGCTCGCGGCCGTGGGGATGGGCTCGGCCGCGGTCCCGCCCGCCCGTGCCGACGACCTGAAGGTGTTCAGCGCGGGCGCGGTCCGCGCGATCGTGACCGAGCTGTCGGAGGCCTACCGGCAGGAGACCGGGCAGGGCGTGGCGCTCTCGTTCGGGACGGTCGGGGTCACGCGCGGCAAGCTCGCGAGCGGCGAGCCGGTCGACGTGGTGATCATGACCGACGTCGCGGTGGACGACGTGATCCGCCAGGGCGCGGTGGTGGCGGGCAGCCGCACCGACATCGCCCGCACCGGGATGGGCGTGGGGGTCCGCGAGGGCGCGCCGCGCCCCGACATCTCGACCCCCGAGGCCTTCAAGGCCACCCTGCTCGCCGCGAAGTCGTTGGTCTACGTGGACCCGGCGCAGGGCGCCACGAGCGGCATCCACTTCAAGAGCGTGCTGGAGCGCCTCGGCATCGCGGACGCGGTGCGGGGCAAGAGCCAGCTGGTGCCGGGCGGCTATCCCGCGGAGAAGGTGGCCGGCGGCGAGGCCGAGCTGGTGGTGCACCAGATCAGCGAGATCGTGCCGGTCAAGGGCGTGGTCATGGTGGGGCCGCTCCCCGCCGATCTGCAGAAGATCACCGTCTACTCGGCGGGCCTGGCCGCGCGCAGCGCGCACCCG
>Ga0310810_10002167_pt1 | contig 20919 bp, 13 predicted proteins | sample NCmetagenome_FD_207641 | JGI IMG/M metagenome (GOLD analysis project Ga0310810, IMG submission 207641) | Soil microbial communities from experimental microcosm in Duke University, North Carolina, United States - NC | ecosystem: Engineered > Artificial ecosystem > Soil microcosm > Unclassified ...
AGCAGCCGGGCTGCGTCGAATTCCGTCTGCTGCGAATGGCGGGAGCTCACCACACGCTCCTCGGCTTCGAGCGCTGGGCGTCGGAAGCCGACCATCAGAAGCATCTGCAGGGCGCGCACGTCCAGCGGCTGATGCAGCGCATGGGCGACATCCTCGCCGAGCCGCCGAACATCGTGGCCTACGAAGTGCTGGACGAGTAGGCCGAAAGGTTCCTGTTGCGGGCCCTGCGTCGGATCAGCGAGACTTTCCCTGACATGCGCCACCCGAATACATCTCGGTGCTTCACCGTCCTGGGTTGGGCCGCGATCGCCCTTTGCGCGGGTGTTCATCCGGCCGCCGCCGACACGTGCGCGTCGAGCGTGATCCAGATGCCCAGCCGGTCGCCGATCACGACGTCGGCGGCGACGTTCGATACGTCGTCCAGTTCGAGCGGCGTCCTCCTGGGTCAGGCTGCGTTCGATATTCCCCAGGGCAGCGTGCACGTCTACCACGGCGGCTCGCTCGGCTCGACGACTGTGACCATGCGCGACTACTACGACGTCTCCGGCGTCGCCCCGGGCACGCCCGTGACGCTGACCGTCGAGTTCGCCTTCGCGGGCACGGTCTCGACTCCGGGCTGCGGCGCTTCCGGGTGCTGGGGCGACTTCACCGCGACCATCACGTGGAACGGGCAGACCGCGCAGGTCTTCAAGAACGTGAACGTCATCGCCGACACGTGGACGAGTTTTCCGGTGAGCGGCGGCACGTCGCTGCCCATCACGTTCGTCGCCGGCACGCCGCAGCTGATCGAATTCAAGCTGAGCGGCTTCCGCGATCCGGGCGGCAACCAGATCGAAGACGGCACCGGCCACCTGCGCTTCGTCGGCACGGATTCGAGCATCCAGGTGGTCTCGTGCAACGGCTACGGCGACCGCGTCACCCCGACGCACGCGTCGAGCTGGGGAAGCTTGAAGGTCCGCTACCGCTGAGCAGAGGCCCGCGCGACGCCGCGGCCGCCCGAATTTCCCCTGCAGCCCGCCTCGAGCCGCGCCGATGACCTCGATGGACTGCCCTGCCCCGCTCGATCGAGCTCCCTGCCGGCGTCCGACCCTGTCGCGAGCGCGGCCTCTGGCCGCAGCCCGGCGACTCTTCCGTAACTCTCCGCCGGAGAATTCGCCGTGTCGATCTTCCTGAAGAGCCAGTGGCAGGACTGGGCCCGCGAGTGGGGCCTGACGCATTACCCGGAGAAGGGCTGGAGCATCCGCAACGAGCACGTGGTCGGCAAGCGCAACGGCTCGCTCGTGCGCGCAGGCTGGGCGCCGGAGCGCAACGGCATCCTGCTCGTCACCATCCGCTATCCGAAGACGACGGATCTCGACCGGCTGCGCGACGCGCTCATCAACGACGCGTCGCTCGACACACTCCCCGGCAAGGCCAAGGCGCGGAAGAAGGCCGCGATCGAACGCGGCCCGCGCAAGGTCGTCCGCCTCGGCGGCTTTCCCGAGTTCACGCTGACCGATGGCGCGCTGATCTGGCGCCGCCCGTTCCGCTGGTCCGCGCCCAAGGCGGCGAAGGTGCAGGCCTGGACCGACGCGCTCGTCACGGCCGTCAGCCGCTCGGCGCCCGCGTTCGACGGACATTGCGAAACGTGCGGCACGGGAACGACGACGGATTTCATGCTGCTCGACGACGTCCCGGTGTGGATGTGCCGCTCGTGCGTGCAGCGGCTGAAGAGCGAGGCCGAGATGGCCGAGCGCACGTACGACATGAGCGAAGCGCGGCACTTGCCAGGCGCATTGCTCGCCACCGTCGCCGCGCTGGTCGGCGCCGCGGCGTGGGCCGCGCTCGGCGCGGGGACAGAGCGCACGTTCGCGGCGGCAGCCATCGGCATCGGCGCGCTCGTGGCGTATGCGTATCGGAAGGGCGCGGGCCGCGTGGATGTGATGGGCCGCGGCATCGCCGCGTTCCTGAGCGTCGGCAGCGTCGTGCTCGGCGAGATGTCGCTCTACGCGTGGTGGTTCGCGCAGCGCCGCCCGGACCTCGGCTTCAACCTCGAAGCCGGCTGGTTCATCTACCTCGACAGCTGGAAGGAATCGGCCGGGCAGGAAATCGTCACGCTGCTCTTCGGCCTCATCGGCGCGTGGACGGCGGCGAGCGTGCTCAAGCGCCCCAAGCTGGCCGCGAGCGTCCAGAGCGCGGATCCGAATGAGGAGATCAAGAAGGCGGCGTAGGGACGAGCCTGCGGAAGCATTCGACGCGGGACCCAGGTTGTCCGCGGCCTACGGCCTTCGCATTCTTGGTGGGGCCTCGATCGCCCTCAGCAGTGGGCGCGCCAAGTAGAGGCGCCCCCACGCTCGACCCGTAACTTCGGTCAGAAGTTTCGCCTTCTGCATGCGCACGACCAACTGCCGTGCCGTGGGGTTGGAAACGCCCAGCACCGTCTGGGCGCGCACCACCGTCAAGTATGGGTTCTCGAACAATTCGTCGAGCAGGACCAGCGCCTTCGCGCTGTCGCGCAGGCGCCTTCGCCACTGCTCACGAAGATCCATCAGCCTTCCCGCTCGCTCCACCGCTTCAGATGCGGTCTCCTTCACACCCGTCAGGAAGAATCGAACCCATGGAATCCAGTCGCCATCGGTTCGACAGCGCTGGAGCAGGTCGTAATAGTCCGCTCGGTGGGCCTCCAAGAACGCAGAAAGGTAGAGCAAGGGCTGAGGCAGACGCTTTCGCTCTACTAGGAACAGAGTGATCAGCAGACGACCCACACGCCCATTGCCATCGAGAAATGGATGAATGGCCTCGAATTGCTCGTGCATCAGCGCGCACTGAACGAGATCCGGGAGCTTGCCACGAACGTGGAGAAAGCGCTCCCACTCGCCGAGCACGGCAGCAAGCGCGTCAGGCGGAGGTGGCACGTAGTCGGCAGACTCCAGATCGCTCCCGCGTGGGCCAATCCAGTTCTGTGACCGTCGGAACTCACCTGGTGTCGCATGATGGCCACGCACGCCGCGCATCAATCGCTGATGCACTTCGCGAACAAGCCGGAGGGAGAGGGGCAAGGCCGAAAGTCGTCGGACGCCGTGCTCGAGTGCGACGACGTAGTTTCTCACCTCATGGACGTCGCTGTTCGCCGCCCTGCTGGAGTCGGCGTCAACTCCGGCGAGTTCGTCCATGAGAACGTCTGCGAGACTGGCGCGAGTTCCCTCGATCCTCGAGGACAGGACCGCTTCGCGCCGGACGTAAGGCGCGATGAGCAACCTCGGATTCGGCAGGTGTCGTCCGAGCCCAGCGAGCTCCGAGATCGCGCCGTCCGCCTCTGAGAGAAGCCGGACGAGTGTCTCGTCATAGTCGAGCTGTGGAGGCAGGGCAGCCGGGACGAACGCGTAATAGCCCTGCGGCGTGCGGACGACTCGCCCCGCATCAGCGGACTTGAAGTCCTTTCGGTCCATCTGCTTGGGTGCTCCAAGGAAGGCTCGCTTTCAAAGCTCGAATAGCTTTGAAGAAATAATGGCGAATTGTTTCAAAGCCCAGGGCGCTTTGCAAGAAGACTTGGATCCGACCGAATTGAACCACGCGCCACCGGAAGGCTTGGTGGGCTCCCCGATGGCATTGAGTCAGACGACAACGACCGGTGACGGACGACTCACAGCGAAGTCTTGCCCCTCGCACACCCTCGCGCTATTTTGACTCCCAGTGACGTGAGTTGAACGGCCACTGAAGGGCCGCTTTCAGGGGGGGATGTGCTTGGGTTCAGCAGTTCAGGGCATGCGCCTGGCGGGGATCGCGGCTTATGCACCCGCACACGTCTGGAGCAATGCCCGCGTGGCGGCGCGCCTGCGCCTCCAGCGCATGAGGTCACGCGCCGCGGGTGAAACCGGCCTGACGGTCGAAGAAAAGAAGCTGTTCGAGACCAGCGATCGCTGGGTACGGCGCTTCATCGGCTTCACCGAGAGGCGCTTCTGCGGCGAGGGCGAAGGCACGATCGATCTCGCGACGCGCGCCGCTCGCGTGCTGTTCGAGCGCTCGGGCGAAGACTCCGCGACCGTCGACGCGATCATCGTCGCCAGCGTCACACCCTCCTACCTCTACAGCCCCCCCGACGCCGCCCTGCTCCAGCACGCGCTCGGGATTCCGGTCTGGAACGGCGCCGGCCCGCACGAGATCAAGGGCGCCGACGTGTCTCTGGCGTGCAGCAGCTGGGTGACTGCGCTGATGCTGTGCTACTCGCTGATCCGCTCGCGCATGGCGCAACGCATCCTTCTGATCGGCGCCGATCGCATGAGCGCGGCGATCAACTGGCGCGATCGCAGCTTCGCCACGGTGCTCGGCGACGCCGGCACGGCCACGCTGTGTGTCGCCACGCCCGAGGCCGAGGACTGGTTCGCGCCCGAGCAGTTCTGGAGCTGGCTCGACGGCAGCAAGGGCGAGATCATCCTCACGCCGGTCGGCGGCTCGCGGCAGCCGCAGCCGACCGCGCGCGAAACCGACGCCGGCAAGCAGCGCCTGGCGATGGACGGCGCCGCGGTGCGCAGCGTGCTCGTGCCGTTCACGGGCGGTCCGGCGACCGAGGCGGCGCTGGCCAAGGCCAAGTGGAAGATCTCCGACCTCGACTTCGCGGCGCTTCACGAAGCGAACCTCACGCTCAACGCCTCGATCATCGACATGTGGCGGAAGATCGGCTTCCGCGGCCAGGTGCTGGACGCCGGCGGCCGCTTCGGCAACACCACGAGCGCCTCGATCCCGCTCGCGCTCGCCATGAACCCGAAGGATCTGACCGTCGGCCGGAAGTTCGGCCTGTTCGGCTTCGGCGGCGGGCTGTCGGCGAGCTTCGCGCTCGGCACCATCCGCGCCCCGCTCCCGGCCTGGACCGCGATCGGCTGAAGCAGCGACTGCGGCAGGTCTGAGACGGCGACGCGGCCCCTTCCCGCCACCGCCCGTCCCGCGCCAAAGCCTGCTAAGATGCGGCCGCCTGCCTCTATCGCGGCCGTGGACTTCCCGCGGTCCGTTCCGGAAAGACGGTCGGCGCTTGACCCTCTTCAGCGATGCCTCGCCTCATCCGGCCCCTGGCCCGAGGCGCGAAGCGCATCCGCCCGCGGGTCCGGGCAACGCGGGGCCTTCGCCGGGCCCGAATGGCCGGGCGCACGCGCCGCTCGTCGGCCTCGATTCCAGCCCCCTCCACGGTGAGCTGCTCGGCGTCGAGCGCCTGGAAGAGCGGGCCCGTGCGCTGGCCGCCGAGTTCACGCTGTCGCGCCATCCGCGACGCGGCCGGGTTCGTCTGCTCCGGCGACTCTCGGAGCACACGCGCGCGCTGCGCGAGGCGTACCGCATCCTGGCCGGCGACGTGCGGCGCGGCGAGCCCATCGCGCCCGCGGCCGAGTGGCTGCTCGACAACTTCCACCTGGTGGAAGGCGAGATCCGCGGCATCCGCCAGCACCTGCCGACCCGCTACTACCTGGAGCTGCCGAAGCTGGCCTCGCGCGACCTGGCGGGCACGCCGCGCGTCTACGCGATGGCGGTCGAGCTGCTGCGCTACAGCGACGCGCGCCTCGACGCGCGGCGGCTGAACCGCTTCGTCTACGCGTACCAGACGGTCGCGCCGCTCACCATGGGCGAGCTGTGGGCGTGGCCGAGCATGCTCGAAATGGCGCTGGTCGAGCACCTGCGCCGACTGTCGGAAGAGCTGCTCGAGAGCCGCGCCGGCAGCCTCGAAGCCGATCGCTGCTTTGCGGCGTTCGAGGCGTCGCGGCCGAACGGGCGCCCGCCGTCGTTGCCCGCCGTGCTGCACGTGGCGTTCGTCGATCGGCTGCTGCAGCGCATGCGCGAGTTCGGCGCGGGCGCCGCCGAGTTGCGCAAGCAGCTCGAAGAGCGCCTCGACGCCGCGGGCGCGACCGTCGAGGACGCGGTCCGCGCCGAGCACCAGCGCCAGGCGATGAACTACCTGTCGATGGGCAATTCGATCACCAGCCTGCGCCTGTGCGCCACGCTCGACTGGAACGAGTACGTCGAGGGCGTGAGCCTCATCGAGCAGATTCTGCAGCGCGACCCTCCGGGCGTGTATCGGCGCATGGAGTTCGCGAGCCGCGACCGCTACCGCCATTCCGTCGAAGCCCTGGCCGATCCGACCGGCGAGGCGCAGGTGCGCGTCGCGCTGCGCGCCATCGAGAGCGCGCGCCAGGCCGCCGAACGACTGGGCGCCGACGCTTCGGCCGCGCACGTCGGCTATCACCTGATCGGACCCGGACGCCGCGACCTGGAGAGCGACGTCGCGCACCGCCCGCCGTGGCGGCGCCGCGTCAAGCGCGCGCTGTTCCAGCACGCGACGCCGTTCTTCCTCGGCTCGCTCGGCTTGCTCACCGGCCTCGGCGTGGCGAGCGCGGTGGTGGCGGCGCGCGCCGCCGGCGCCCCGCAATGGGCCTGGGCCTGGATCGGCGCGCTCGCACTGCTCCCGGCCAGCGAGTTCGCGGTGTCGCTGGTGAATCGCCTCGTCCACCGCATCGCGTCGCCCTGGCCGCTCGCGCGACTCGACCTGCGCGGCGGCGTGCCCGAGTCGGCACGCACGATGGTCATCGTGCCGACGCTGCTGTCGTCCGTCCAGGGCGCGAAGGCGCTCGTCGATCGCCTCGAAGTGCACGCGCTCGGCAACCTGGACCCGCGCATCCACCTCGCGCTGCTCACCGACTTCCCGGACTCGCCGACCGAACACGTCGCGGGCGAGGACGACGTGCTCGCCGCCGCCGTCGCCGGCATCGAGGCGTTGAACGCGCGCTACGCGTCGGAGACCGGCGACCGCTTCCACCTGTACCACCGCGCCCGGCAATGGAACGCCAGCGAAGGCGTGTGGATGGGTTGGGAACGCAAGCGCGGCAAGATCGAGGAGTTCAACCGCCTGTTGCGCGGCGCCACGGATACGAGCTTCACGGTGCGAGTCGGCGTCGCCGACGTCCTGCCGCAGATTCGCTACTGCATCACGCTCGACAGCGACACGCGCCTGCCGCGCGACGCGGCGCGCCAGCTGATCGGCGTGATCGAGCATCCGCTCAATCGCCCGCGCTTCGATCCCAAGCTGCGCCGCGTCGTCGAGGGCTACGGCATCCTGCAACCGCGCGTCAGCGTCACGATGGCGAGCGCGGCCGGCTCGCTGTTCGCGCGCGCGTATTCCGGGCACACCGGCATCGACCCGTACACGACGGCGGTGTCCGACACGTATCAGGACCTGTTCGGCGAAGGCAGCTTCACGGGCAAGGGCCTGTACGACGTCGACGCGTTCAGCGCCGCGCTCGAAGGCCGTGTCGCCGAGAACGCGATGCTGTCGCACGACCTGTTCGAAGGCCTGTTCGCGCGCTGCGCGCTCGTCTCGGACGTCGAAGTGGTGGACGACTTCCCGTCCAGCGTGCTGGCCCACGCGCGCCGCCAGCACCGCTGGGTGCGCGGCGACTGGCAGATCCTCGCGTACCTGCTGCCCGTGGTGCCGACGCGCCGCGGCTTCGTGCGCAGCCAGCTGCCGCTCATCAGCCGCTGGAAGATCCTCGACAACCTGAGGCGCAGCCTCGTCGCTCCGGCCATGGTCGCGCTGTTCGCGTCGGCATGGACGTGGCTGCCCGGCTCGCCGCTCGCGTGGACGCTGGCCGCGCTCGCCGTGCTCGGCTTCCCGCTGCTGCCGCCGCTCGTGCACCTGGCCGGCGGCTCGCGGCCGCAGCAGCCGCTCGGCGTGTTCTTCGGCGACGTGTGGGCCGAGCTGGAGACCGCGGGCGCGCAGGTCCTGCTCGAGATCACGCTGCTGCCCTACCACGCGTACGAGATGCTGCACGCCATCGCGCTCACGCTCGTGCGCATGGTCATCACGCAGCGCCGCCTGCTGGAATGGGAGACCGCGGCGGTGACCGCGACGCGCGCCGCGGGCCTGCTCGCCGAGCAGGGCGCGCGCGTGTTCGCCGCCGAGATGTGGGCCGGACCGGCGGTGGCGACCGCGGTGCTCCTCGGCGTGCTGCCGCTCCGCCTCGGCGCGTTGCCGCTGGCGCTGCCGTTCCTCGTCGCGTGGCTGGCCTCGCCGGTCGTGGCGTGGTGGCTGAGCCGCCCCGTCGTGCCGCGGCGCCTCGCGCTCAGCGCCGAGGACACGCAGCAGCTGCGGCGCATCGCGCGGCGCACGTGGCACTTCTTCGAGCGCTTCGTCACCGCCGAGGACCACTGGCTGCCGCCCGACAACGTGCAGGAGACGCCCGACACGCAGGTCGCGCGCCGCACGTCGCCGACGAACATCGGCATGGGGCTGCTGTCGACGCTGGCCGCGCACGATCTGGGCTACGTGACCGGCGCGGCGCTCGCCGAGCGCGTCGATCGGACGCTCAGCACCATCGAAGCGCTCGAGCGTCACGAAGGGCATCTCATGAACTGGATCGACACGGCGAGCCTGGCGACGCTGGCGCCGCGCTACGTGTCGACCGTGGACAGCGGCAACCTGGCGGGCGCGCTGATGGCGCTGTCCGCTGGACTGCGCGAAGTGGCCGCGGGCGGCGACGACGACGCACGCCGTTCCGCCGGCGCGATCGACACGGCCGCGGTGCTGGCCGAGATGCTGCAGTCGCTCTCCCACCGCGAGCACGCCACCAAGAAGCTGCGCTCGAGCTGCGAATTCGCGCAGCACGAGCTGGACGCGCTGCGCGTCGCGCTCGCCGCCGACCGGCCGTCGAGCGCGCGCCGCCAGATCGTCGCGCAATGCGCGGGCAACGTGCGCGACGCGCTCGAGCAGGTCGTGACGTCCGCCACGTCCAGCCACGAAGGCGACGAGGTCACGGAGTGGGGCCGGCTGCTGGACGAGGCGCTGATCGCGTCGGCGGAGACGGCGACGCGCCCCGAGGCGCTGCGCGCGCGACTGCTCGAGCTGGCGCGGCGCGCGGACGCCATGGCCGACGGCATGAACTGGAAGTTCCTCTACGACCGGGTGCGCGGCGTGTTCGCGATCGGCTATCGCCTGCCCGACGCGGAGGGGCCGGGGCGCCTCGATCCCTCCTACTACGACCTGCTCGCGTCCGAAGCGCGACTCGCCAGCTTCATCGCGATCGCGCGCGGCGAGGTGCCGCAGGAGCACTGGTTCCGCCTGTCGCGCGCGCTGGTCAGCGCGGAGGGCTGCACGACGCTGGTGTCGTGGAGCGGATCGATGTTCGAGTACCTGATGCCGCTGCTCGTGCTGCGCAGCCATCCCGAGACGCTGCTCGAGAACACGTGCCGCGAGGTGGTGCGCGCGCAGATCCGCTACGGGCGCCGGCAGCACGTGCCGTGGGGCATTTCCGAGTCGGCGTACGACGTGGTCGACGCGCACGGCACGTACCAGTACCGCGCGTTCGGCGTCCCGGGACTCGGCCTCAAGCGCGGCCTGGCCGAGGACCTGGTGGTCGCGCCGTACGCGACCGCGCTGGCCGCGCTCGTGGACCCGGCCGCCGCCGCCGCGAACTTCCGCCGCCTGTCGCGCGCCGGCGCGGCGGGACGCTTCGGCTTCGAGGAGGCGCTCGACTACACGCCGCGCAAGCGCGACGCGGTCGACGGCGACGGACTGCCGGGCGGCGACGCCGAGCCGGACGATCGGCCGATCGCCCACGCGTCGCGGCTGCACGGCGTCCGCGCGTACTTCGCGCACCACCAGGGTATGAGCCTCGTCGCGCTCACGAACGCCGTCCTCGGCGCGCCCATGGTGCGGCGCTTCCACTCCGATCCGCGCGTGCAAACCACCGAGCCCCTGCTGCAGGAGCGCGTGCCGCGCTTCGTGCCCGTCATCCGCCCGCGCCCGGCCGAGATCACGCGCGTCGAGGCGCCGGTGCACGGCGTCGCGCCGCGCCGCTACGGCTCGCCGCACACGCTGTATCCGGGCGCGCACTTCCTGTCGAACGGCCAGTACACGACCGTCGTCACGAACGCCGGCGGCGGCGCGAGCACCTGGCGCGGCCGCGCCGTGACCAAGCAGCCGGACGACGCGACGTGCGATCCGGGCAGCCAGTTCATCTACCTGCGTGACGTGCGCAGCGGCCTGCTGTGGTCGGCCGCGCACCAGCCCGTGTGCCGCGAAGCCGAGCGCTATCGCGTGACGTTCCGTGCCGACGAGGCCGCGTTCTCGCGCACGGACGACGGCATCGAGACGCGGCTCTCGGTCACCGTCTCGCCCGAAGACGACGTCGAGGTGCGGCGCCTGACGTTGATCAATCGCACGGCGCTGCTGCGCGAAATCGAAGTGACGAGTCTCGTCGAGATCGTGCTCGCGCCGCCGGCCGACGACGTGTCGCACCCGGCGTTCCACAAGCTGTTCCTCGAGACCGAATACCGCCCGGAGTGCACGGCGCTGCTGTGCGGCCGGCGCCCGCGCTCGATCGACGAAGCGACGCCGTGGGCCGTGCACGTGCTGAGCGCCGAGCACGGCGTGCACGGCGCCATCGAGTGGGAGACCGATCGCAAGCGCTTCTTCGGCCGCGGGCGCACGGCCGAGAATCCGGTGTCACTCGACGGCCGCGCGCTGTCGGGCAGCACGGGCGCGGTGCTCGATCCGGTGCTGAGCCTCAGGCGGCGCGTGCGCATCGCGCCGGGCGCCCAGGTGCGGCTCGCGTTCGCGACCGGCGTCGCGACGAGCCGCGCGGCGGCAATCGCGCTCGCCGAGAAGTACGACGATCCGTCCTCGGCCGCGCGCACGTTCGCCCTGGCCAGCACGCAGACCCAGATGCGGCTCGCCCACCTCGGGATCTCCGACGACGAGGCGCAGATCTACGAGCGGCTCGCCTCGCACGTGCTGTGGACCGACGCGACGCTGCGCGCGCCCGCCGACGTCCTGGCCACGAACACGCTCGGCCAGCCCGGCCTGTGGGCGCACGGCATCTCCGGCGACCTGCCGATCCTGATCGTGCGCGTCCTCGAGGACGACGACCTGTCGCTCGTGCGCCAGACGCTGCGCGCGCAGGAGTACTGGCGCCTCAAGGGCCTGAGCGCCGACGTCGTCATCCTCAACGAGCATCCCGCGAGCTACCTGGCCGAGATGCACGCGCAGCTGCAGAGCCTGCTCGAGAAGGGCTCATGGGCGGCGTGGCGCGACCGGCCGGGCGGCGTTTTCCTGCTGAAGACCGACATCATGCCGAAGGCCGAGCGCGTGCTGCTGCTGGCGACGGCGCGCGTGGTGCTGAGCGGCGGCCACGGCGGACTCGGCACGCAGCTCGACCTGCCGTATCCCGAACCGGCGTGGCCCGAGGCTCTGCCGCGGCGTCCCGTGACGTCCGCACGTGCCGCGGCGGGGCTCCCGGAAAGGCGAAAGGCGATGCGCGAAGTCGCGATCCCGCCGCTCACGCACGAGAACGGGCTCGGCGGCTTTGGCGCGGGCGGTCGCGAGTACGTGACCGTGCTCGCGGGCGACGCCGACACGCCGCAACCTTGGGTCAACGTGCTCGCGAACCCGCGTTTCGGCACCGTGGTCGGCGCGACCGGCGCGGCCTGGACGTGGTGCGACAACAGCCGCGAGAACCGCCTCACGCCATTCGCCAACGATCCCGTCAGCGAATTCAGCGGCGAAGCGCTGTACCTGCGCGACGAGGACAGCGCGCAGACGTGGGGCGCGACGCCCGGGCCGCTGCCGCGCGCCGCGGATGGCGGACGCTGGGTCGTGCGCCACGCCGCGGGCCGCACGTTCACCGCGCATCGCGAACACGACGTCACGTGCGAGCTGACGGTGTTCGTGCACGCGACGGAGCCGCTCAAGTTCGCGCGACTGCGGCTCACGAATCACGCGGCCGGCCCGCGCCGGCTGAGCGTGTTCGACTATCACGAGTGGGCACTCGGCCCACCGCGCGCCGGCGAGCAGCGCTTCGTCGTGACCGAGCAGGACGCCGCGACGGGCGCCGTGCTCGCGCACAATCCGTACAACACCGCGTTCGGCACGCGCGTCGCGTTCGCGCACGCCAGCGTGCGCCCGGCGTCGGCCACCGGCGACCGGCTCGAGTTCCTCGGCCGCAACGGTTCGCTGCGCCGGCCCGCCGCGCTCGGGCGGCGCGCGCTCGCGCGGCGCTTCGGCGCGGGCCTCGACCCGTGCGCCGCCCTGCAGATCCGCCTCGACCTGGCGCCCGGCGCGAGCGAGGACGTCGTGCTCGTGTTCGGGCAGGGCAACGATCGCGCGGACGCGCTGGCCCTCGCGACGCACTTCGCGAGTTCCGACGCCGCGCACGCGGCGCTCGGCGAGGTCGAGCGCCACTGGGACGCGCTGCTCGGCGCCGTCGAGGTCGAGACGCCGGACGACTCGTTCGATCTCGTCATGAACCGCTGGCTGCTGTATCAGGTCGTCAGCTCGCGCCTCTGGGGGCGCACCGGCTTCTTCCAGCCGGGCGGCGCGTACGGCTTCCGCGATCAACTGCAGGACGTGATGGCGCTCGGGCTGGCGCGGCCCGATCTCTATCGCGAGCACCTGCTGCGCGCGGCCGCGCGCCAGTTCACGGAGGGCGACGTCCAGCACTGGTGGCACGAGCACACCGGCCGCGGCGTGCGCACGCGCTGCTCGGACGATCTGCTGTGGCTGCCGTACGCCGTCCAGCGCTACGTCAAGCGCACCGGCGACGCGTCCGTGCTCGACGAACGCGTCGCGTTCCTGCAATCGCCGGTGCTCGCGCCCGGCGAGCAGGAGCGCTACGAGGCGCCCGAGACCGCGGCCGAGACGGCGACGTTGTACGAGCACTGTATCCGCGCGATCGAACGCGGCCTCACGGTCGGGCGCCACGGCCTGCCCCTGATCGGCAGCGGCGACTGGAACGACGGCATGAATCGCGTCGGGCACCTGGGCCAGGGCGAGAGCGTGTGGCTCGGCTGGTTCACCGTGAAGATCCTCGAGGACTTCGCCGCGATCGTGGCCGCGCGCGGCGACGCGTCGCGCGCCTCACGCTGGCGCGCCGAGCGCGAGCGCATGAAGAGCATGCTCGAACAGTCGTGGGACGGCGACTGGTACCGGCGCGCGTACTTCGACGACGGCACGCCGCTCGGCTCCGCGCAATCCGCCGAGTGCCGCATCGACGCGATCTCGCAGAGCTGGGCCGTGCTCTCGGGCGCGGCGCCGACGGGACGCGCCGAGCGCGCCATCGACGCGGTGCGCATGCAGCTCCTGCGCCGCGACGCCGGCGTCATCAACCTGCTCGCCCCGCCGTTCGACCAGTCGCCGCTCGACCCGGGCTACATCCGCGGCTACTTGCCCGGCGTGCGCGAGAACGGCGGGCAGTACACGCACGCCGCGATCTGGACGGTGATGGCGATCGCGCACCTCGGCAACGGCGACGAGGCGGTCGAGCTGTTCCACATGCTGAATCCCATCAACCACACGCGGACCCCGGCCGGCGTCGAGCGCTATCAGGTCGAGCCGTACGTGATCGCGGCCGACGTCTACAGCCACCCCGCCCACATCGGACGTGGCGGCTGGACCTGGTACACCGGCTCCGCCGCGTGGATGTACCGGCTCGGACTCGAGTCGATTCTCGGGCTGAGGCGGCACGGCGCACACTTCTCGGTCGCGCCGTGCGTGCCCGCGTCATGGGAGCGCTTCGTCGTGCGCTGGCGACACGGCGCCACGAGCTACGAGGTCATCGTCGAGAATCCCGCGCGCCGCAGCCGCGGCGTCGCGAGCGCGACGCTGGACGGCGTCGCGGTCGCATCCGGTTCGATCCCGCTGGTCGACGACGGCGCGACGCACCGCGTCCACGTCGTGATGGGCGAACCGGCGCGCGGCCACGCGGCGGAGGCGCACGAGGCGGCACACGTCCGAAGCTGAGGCGAGCCCCCGCGCCGCCCCGTCGCGGCCGGCGGTCAGCTCCGCGGGTCGCGCCCGCTGGTGATGCGCACGAGGTTCGTGGTCGAGGTGATCAGGAGCAGCAGCGCGGCGATGTTCAGCCACGTCCTCAGATTGCCGGTACTCACGGGGCGAAACACGAGCAGCCCGAGCGACGTGGCGCTACACGCGATCGCCACCACCACGAGCGCCACAGCGATGCGGTGAGTCTCCTTGCCAGCCAAGGGAAATGCCTCCTGACCACGCGGCGGGGCCTGCAGCAACGCGACCCTCGAGCCTGTCAATCCAAGTGACGGACGTACGGCCGCATCGGTTACGCTGCGATCCGCCATGAGCCCCGAGCCGCCCGGCAGCCAGGCCTACGACGCGCTGTATTCCGCCTTCGACTCGCCGCTCATGCGGCAGGCGCGGCGCGAAGCGTACGGCGAGGACATCGGCCAGCACTCGTGGGTCACCGCCGAGGAATTGCGCGCCGACCTCGCGCGACTGGCCCTCGGCGAGGCGAGCCGGCTGCTCGACGTGGGCTGCGGGCCGTGCGGGCCGCTCGTGTACGCCGTGCGCGCGACCGGCTGCACGGCGACCGGCGTCGACGTGAGCGCGCCCGCGCTGGTCTCCGGTGAAGCGCGCGCGCGCGAGGCCGGCGTGCTCGAGCGCGTCACCGTGCGCGAGGCCGACCTCGATCGCGCGCTGCCGTTCGCGGCACGCTCGTTCGACGCGGTGCTCTCGCTGGACGTCGTGCTGCACGTGCACGACCGCGGCGCTCTGTTCGGCGAACTCGCGCGCGTGCTCGTTCCGGGCGGCCGGCTCCTGTTCACGGACGCGGGCGTCGTCACGGGCGCCCTCTCGAACGATGAGATCCGCGCGCGGGCCGCGCACGGATACACGCAGTTCGTGAGGCCCGGATACAACGAGATGCGCCTCGCCGCCGCGGGCTTCCGCCTCGTCGAGGCGGAGGATCGCACGCCGAGCCTGCTGGCGAACGCGCGCGGGCGCCTCGCCGCGCTCGACGCGCACCGTGCCGACTTCGCGGCGCTGCAGGGCGAGGCGGAACTGGCGAAGCAGCGGGCCTATCTCGAGACCGTCGTCGCCCTCTCCGAGCGCGGCGCGCTGTCGCGGTTCATGTTCTTCGCCGAGCGCACCGAGGCATGACCGGCGCTTCGGCCGTCGTCGCGCCCGGGGCGCGCGCGCCCATGCTGTGCGATCACGCGCGCCTGACGCGCGCGCACTACGTGATCCTGACGCTGTGCTGGGCCGGCTGGCTGTTCGACTTCTACGACCTGATGCTGTTCTCGTTCCTGGTCGTCCCGATCCGCGCGTCGCTCGGCGTGTCGGACGCCGCGATGTCGCTGCTGCTCGGCACGACGCTCGGGGCCACCGCGCTCGGCGGGCTGATCTTCGGATGGCTCGCCGATCGCTACGGCCGCAAAGCGACGCTGTCCTGGTCGATCCTCGTGTATTCGATCGGCGCGCTGCTCAGCGGCCTCGCCCCGAACGCGGCGTGGCTGCTGCTCGCGCGCATCGTGACCGGGCTCGGGGTCGGCGGCGAATGGGCGACGGGGCAGGCGATGATCGCCGAGACGTTCCCGGCCCGCTCGCGCGGCCAGTGCGCGGCGATCGTCCAGACCGGTGCGCCGTTTGGCGTGGCGCTCGCGTCGCTCGTCGGCGGGCTCCTGGCGCCGGCGCTCGCCCATCGGTTCGGCCCCGACTGGGGCTGGCGTGCCGCGTTCTTCCTCTCGGTCCTGCCCGCGTTGCTCGTCGTCGTCATTCGCGCGCGCATGCCCGAGTCGGACGTGTGGCTCCAGCAGGAAGCGGGGCCGCGCGTCCGCACGCGCGGGCGCGTGGCCGAACTGCTCGGCGTGCCCGCGTTGCGCGCGGCGTTCCTCAAGTGTCTCGTGCTCGCGATGGCCGGCATGTCGGCCTACTGGTTCACGTATCTGTGGCTGCCGACGTACTTGTACCAGAAGCTCGGTTTCTCGATGGCGCGTTCGGTGGCGTGGGTGCTGGTGTCGCAGGCGGGCGGCCTGCTCGGCCACCTCACGCTCGGCGGGCTGTCCGATCGCTTCGGGCGCCGGGTCACGTTCTCGATGTACTGCGTGCTGTGGGCCGTGGCCCTCTCGGGCGTGACGCTGTTCTGGACGCGCGTCGCGCAGCAGCCCGGACTCGCGCTCGCGTGCATGTTCGTCGTCGGCAGCGGCGCCGGAATCTTCTCGGGCTACGGCCCGATCTACTCGGAACTGTTCCCGACGCGCCTGCGCGGCACCGCGATGGGCGCGGCGCTCAATCTCGGCCGCGGCGTCCAGTTCTTCACGCCGCTCGTCATCACCGGCATCGCCGCGCGCTATGGCCTCGGCGGCGGCATCGCGCCCGCGATCGGATTTCTGCTGATCGCGGCGGCGTGGGTGTGGGTGTTGCCCGAGACGAAGGGGCGGGAGATCCGGGGCGAGGCGTAGAGCCCTACGCCCCCACCTCGCGCAGTCGCCGCTCGATGAACCGCCGCTCCGGCTCGAGGCTCGTCAGTTCGAGCGCACGCCGGTAGCTGGTCGCGGCCTCGTCAAAGCGTCCGAGCCGCCGGCACAGGTCGGCGCGGGCCGTGTGCGCGAGACGGTAGTCGGCCAGTTCGCCGCGCGCGAGCAGCGCATCGATGAGCGCGAGTCCCGCGGCCGGTCCATCGCGCATGGCGATCGCCGCCGCGCGGTTGAGCTCCACGACGGGCGACGGATCGGCGCGGAGCAGCACGTCGTACAGTCCGACGATCTGGGTCCAATTCGTATCGGCGGCCGTCGCGGCCTCGGCGTGCACGGCGCCGATGGCGGCCTGCAGCGTGTACGGGCCGATGCGGTGTGACGCCATCGCGCGGTCGAGCAGCGCGACACCCTCCACGATCATGGCGCGGTCCCAGGCGCCGCGATCCTGTTCCTCGAGCAGCACGATCTCACCGTCGGCCGTCGTGCGCGCGGCGCGGCGCGACTCGTGCAGCAGCATCAGCGCGAGCAACCCCATGGCTTCGGGCTCGGTCAGGATTTCGACCAGCAGCCGGCCCAGGCGGATCGCCTCGCCCGACAGATCGCTCCGCGTGAGCGCGGCGCCCGACGACGCGGCGTAGCCTTCGTTGAAGACGAGGTAGATGACGTGCAGCACGGCGTCAAGCCGCTCCGGCATGTCCGCGGGCGCCGGCACTTCGTACGGAATGCCCGCGTCGCGGATCTTGGCCTTCGCGCGGACAATGCGCTGGGCCAGCGTGGGCGGCTGGGTGAGAAATGCGCGCGCGATCTCCTCCGTCGTGAGCCCGCACACGGTGCGCAGCGTCAGCGCGATCTGCGCGTCGATCTGGAGCGCCGGGTGGCAGCACGTGAAGATCAGTCGCAGGCGATCGTCTTCCACGGTGTCGTCGTCGATCTCGGACGGCGGGGTGCTGGAGCCGACGCGCGCCGCGATCTCCTCGAGCGACGCGTCGTGGCGCGCGCGGCGGCGGATCGCGTCGATCGCCTTGAAGCGCCCGGTCGACACGAGCCAGGCGCGCGGATGCGCGGGCACGCCGTCCGCGGGCCAGCGCTCGACCGCCACCGCGAACGCCTCGTGCAGCGCCTCTTCCGCCAGATCGAAGTCGCCGAGGAGGCGGATCAGCGTCGCGAGCACGCGGCGCGAGTCGGAACGGTAGAGACCGTCCACGACCTCGCGCACGCGTGCCTGCGCGTCATCGGCCGGAGGCATGCCCCTGATAGGCCGGCGCCTTCGACAGATCCATGATCGGCCGCACTTCGATCGAGCCGATGCGCGCGCCCGGAACGCGCCCGGCGATCTGCATGGCTTCGTTCAGATCCTTGGCCTCGATCATGTAGAAGCCGCCGAGCTGCTCGTGCGTCTCGGCGAACGGACCGTCCGTCGCCGACATCTTGCCGTTGCGCACGCGCACGGTCGTCGCGCTGGCCGACGGCTCGAGCGCCTCGCCGGCGATGTAGTGGCCGCTGTTCTTGATGCTCTCGCTGAACTGGAAGTACTCGCCCATGATCGTGTCCAGCTCACTCTTCGACATCGTGGCCAGCTTCTCGTCTTCCCGATAGATCAGACACAGGTACTTCATGGCTACCCTCCCGAACTGGGGTTGGACTCCGTGACCACAGGATAGTCGTTCGGGAGGGGGCGATTTCGACAAGGTGTGAAAAGAAATGGCAGGTCGCGGCCGACTGTGTGACGTGGCGGGGCGGCTCGCGGCTTGCCGGGTGGGGGCGATCAGCCCCGCACGTTGAGCCGCGCCAGCTTGGCCGGGTCGCCGATCAGGTCGATCTCGACGATCCGGCCGCCGACGATCGTCAGGCCGACAACAGCCAGCGGCTGATCGGGCGTCCCGACGAGCACGCCCATGCCGCCGTTGATGAGCGCCGGGCGGCCCATGGGCGCGAACGGCGCGCCGTTCGCGAGCACGAACGCGGCGACCTGATCGGCGCCCTCGACGGGCGGCCGCGCGAGCGGGCCGACGCCGCCGCCGTCCGTGCGCATGACGACGCGCGGATCGAGCAGCGAGACGAGCCCCGCGAAGTCGCCGGCGCGAGCCGCCTTGAGGAACGCGTCGACGACGGGGCGCTGCGCGGCGAGGTCGCCGTCGGGCTCGCGCGGCGCGCTCTGCACGCGCCGGCGCCCGCGACTCGCGAGCTGCCGCACGGCGGCCGGCGTGCGCTCCATGATGCCGGCGATCTCCTCGAACGGCAGCGCGAACACGTCGTGCAGCACGAACGCGAGCCGCTCGGCCGGGCTCAGGGTCTCGAGGACCACCAGGAGTGCCAGCCCTACCGAGTCGGCGACGGTCGCGTCGTGTTCGGGGCCGCCCTCGGGGAGCGCGGTCACGAACGGCTCGGGCAGCCACGTGCCGGCGTATTCGAGCAGTTGCGAGCGCCGCGAGCGCAGCATGTCGAGGCAGATGCGGCTCACGACGACGGTGAGCCAGCGCCGCAGGTCCTCGATGGCCGTCGCGTCCGCGCGATCGAGCCGCAGCCAGCACTCCTGCACCGCGTCCTCCGCCTCGCTCGGCGAGCCGAGCATGCGATAGGCGACGGCGTGCAGGTAGGGACGCACGTCCTCGAACTGTGCGGCCAGCCGATCCCGCTCGGTCACTGGGTTGCCTCCATCGTGGGCCTTGCGGCCGCCGCGTCGGGCGACGCCGCGCACTCTCTCCCCCTCAAGACGGATGCCGCCCCGCAAACGTGACATTCCCGGGCGTGCGTCACAACCCACCTCCAGGTCGCGTCCTTGGGACACGACCGCACGCCATTCCGGCGCGCGGACCCTGAGGAGAACCCGATGACCCGTATCCCGTCCCACACGATCGAAGACGCGCCCGCCGCGTCGCGGCCCATGCTCGAGCACTTCGCGCAGCAGTCGCGGCGCGCGGGCCGGCTGCTCAACCTCCACGCCGAGATGGCGCACTCGCCGGTGCTCATCGCGGCGTATCACGGCATGCGCCAGGCGTTCGACGAGCACGCGACGCTCGACCCGCGCACGCGCACCGCCATCATGCTGACGGCCAGCGCCGTGCAGGACTGCGCGTACACGAACGCCGTTCACACGATGCTCGCGCACGCCAGCGGCTGGAACGACGCCGACATCGCGGCCATTCGCACGGGCGCGTTCTCGGGCGACGGACGGCTCGCCGTTCTGCTCGCCGTGGCCCGCTCCGCCGCGGCCGACTCGGGCCGCGTTTCCGATGCGCGCTGGCAGGACGCACTCGACTCCGGCTGGACGCCGGCGCAGCTGCTCGAGGCCTACGCCTCGACCGGCCTGACGCTGTTCACCGGCGGCTTCACGAACTTCGCGAAGACCGTGCTCGACGTCCCGGCCACGTGGCCGCGCGACGGCGCCGCGGCCGCGCACCCCGCCGACTCGGCGGCGCACGCTTCGCTCCCGGCCGGCGCTCCTCTCTCCCGCACGATCTCGGAGGCTCGACGCTCATGACGCAGCGCATCGTTTCCTGGCTCGGCCGCTTCGTTCTTCTGGCCGCGACTGTCATCTTCACGCTCATCGGCGTGCGCTACCTGACGAATCCGGTCGGCGCGGCCGCGGAGTTCCATACCACGTTCGCCTCTCCGGCCGGCGCGACCAGCATGCGCGTCGGCTTCGGCGCGTTCCCGCTCGCGTTCGCCGGCCTGCTCGCCGTGAGCCTGTTCTCGGCGCGGCGGCGCCTGTTCGGGCTCACCATGGTCGCCGTCATCATGGCGCTCGCCACCGGCGCGCGGCTGCTCGGCATCGTCGTCGACGGCCCGGCCGTCGAGAGCAGCCGGCTGCTCGTGCCCGAGATCGTGATGACCGTGCTCTCGACGTTCTGCGCGGTTTACGAGTGGAGCCGTGAGCCCACCGCCGCCGGCTCGCGTGTGCTCGAGCGCGATCTTGGCGGTAACGCGCACCGTGTGCGGCGCCGCACGGGCGCGGTGCTCGTCGGCTTCGTCGCGGTCTCACTCGTCGGCTCGGCGATGACCAAGTTCCTGGGCGTACCGCCCATCGTGGCGAAGCTCGCCGACCTGGGCTTCGGGCGACTCGTTCCGCTCGTGGCCGCGCTCGAGATGACGAGCGGCCTGCTCGTCGCGTTCACCATCACGCGGCCGCTCGGCCTCTTCTTCACGTCGGCGTTCCTGGGCGGGGCCGTCGCGGCGCACCTCGGACACCAATGGTCACCGGACTTCCTCGGTCCCGCCGTCGTGCTCGGGTTGCTGTGGTTCGGCGCCTGGCTGCGCCGGCCCGTGCCGGCCGCTCTGGCGCGCGACCACTCGTCACGCGTCACGGCGACGGATGGGCGGCACGCCGTCCAGGAGCGGGCCAGTGCCTGAGGCGCGCACCGCCCTGGTCACCGGGGGCACGGACGGTATCGGCAAGGCCGCGGCGCTGGCGCTGGCGCGCGCCGGGCATCGCGTCATCATCGTGGGACGCGATGAAGCGAAGGGCGCGCGTGCCGCGCGGGAGATTCGCGCGAGCGGCGCGAACGAACGGATCGAGTTCATCGCCGCGGATCTGTCGCTCGTGGCGGGCGCGGAGCGGCTCGGCGCCGAAGTCGAACGTCGCTGCGACGCGCTGCACGTGCTGTTCAACAGTTCTGGTTCCGTATCGTTCCAGCGGCGCCTGACCAGCGACGGCATCGAATCGAATTTCGCCGTCAACTACGTCGC
>Ga0310810_10002168_pt1 | contig 20913 bp, 38 predicted proteins | sample NCmetagenome_FD_207641 | JGI IMG/M metagenome (GOLD analysis project Ga0310810, IMG submission 207641) | Soil microbial communities from experimental microcosm in Duke University, North Carolina, United States - NC | ecosystem: Engineered > Artificial ecosystem > Soil microcosm > Unclassified ...
AATTTAAGCTTATCTTCAGATGGAGGATTGACTTATCATAATTTTGGACCCGCTGAAATTGGAAAAACAGGCCAATATAAATGGCGTACTATTTGGAGAAATTTAGGCGTTAACAGAGACAATATTTTGCGGATAGAGAGTTGGAATTCTGTATCGCTTTATATATTAGGTGCAGCAATTCATGTGGAAGATATGATGTCATGAGCAATCCAAATCAAAACTTACCACCACCATTTATTGCAGAACCACCTATTTACGATCAGTTCTTTAAAGAAGATGGTATCACAATATCAAATCCATGGGTTAATTGGCTTAACTCAGTCACGCGAGTTATGGGATATTGTATTGTTCAAGATTATATAAAAAATCCAATTTCTGGTGAAAGAATAAATGAAGTTCCATTGCTTCAAGCAACTTCAATGACAACAACGGATAGAAATAATTTAGATAATGCAAGAGATGGAACGATAATATACAATTTAACAACTGGAAGAATGAATTTTAGGGAAGGTGGAGCATGGGTGACATTCACGCCGATACCCGCATAAAAAATTCTGATAGAAAAATTGTGGACAATCATGCGTTAGAGGTAAGAAGAACAAAAAATTATAAAGTTCTTCGTAAAATTATATTTAATAATGAAATTTATCCTGGATTATTATCAATAAATCCTAATGATGAATCTTCTTTATTTGATAAAAATCCAAAGATATGTAATTTAGAAGAATATGCAGAAGACGTTCTTAATAATGATTCAATGATTTATTATTTGCTGGAAGTAGACCAAAAAATAGCTGGGTTTTGTGCTTGGATGTTATTAAGTAATCAAAAGAATTATGCCGTGGATATTGGGATTTATAAAAAATTTAGAGGAAAGATGGGTTATCATTTGGGTTTAATGTCATTAGAGAAATTTAAGCGAGAGATAAGTAATGACATTATTTATGCTTCAGTAAAAGAAGAAAATAAGCCATCATTATTTTATAGTCAATCAATGGGCTTTAAGAAAGTTTTCAATAAAAACGGATTCATTTGTTTAGGGGTATAATATGGGTGGTTTGGTTGATACATTATTTGGAGGCGGAAAAGGTCAGGCCTATGAAGATCTGCAAAAATATATTGGCCAAGGAATGGGTGAGAGAAAGAAATATGAGCAAAGCGCTGAAGAAGCGTTAAGCCCTTATTTGAATCAACATAAATATGAAGATTTATTTACTAAAGCACTTTCTCAGGGCCAAAATCCAGGTGAATTATTTTCAAATTTAATGTCTGGATATCAGCAATCACCTTTTGCAAAAGCACAAACTGAAGCTGGCATGAATTCTATTCAACATGCATTAGCTTCTCAAGGTTTACATGGTAGCGGAGATGAATTGCGTGCACTACAAGAAAATGCACAGAAGATTTCAGCAGGTGATATGCAAAATTATTTACAAAACTTATTAGGAATTAGAGGCCAATATTTATCAGGATTACAAGGATTACAAGGCCAAGAATCGGGCCATGAATATGGTGCAAGAACCGGAATTGGCGGATATAGAAATCAATTAGGCGGTAATTTAGCTCAAGATATTCAGCAGCAAGGTCTCGCTAGAGGAAATGAAGATATCGGCAGGGCTTCGGGATGGAGTAATTTATTAGGGTTTGGTCTTGGTGCCGCTGGTGGATTGCCTGGAAAAGCTGGTCATTTCTTTCAGGGATTAGGTGATTTATTTTAAAGGAGAGTATAAATGGCTCTTAATCTTTCAATAGAAGAAGCTAAATCTTCTAATATTTTAGATGCATTATCGAATTTGGCTAAATTAAAACAGCAAAGAGCTGTTGCTCAATTTGCTCAACCTATGGAACAAGAAAAACTTAATCGATTAAAATCTTTAATAGAAGAAACAAATCTTGGAAATCAAACATCAAGATTGAAAATGCCTTATGTTGCACCTAAAGAGCAAGCTAATTTGAGAGATATATTGGCGCAAGCTGCGCAAAGAGAAACTGAAACACGATTTATTCCAAAAAAATATGCTATTTCTGGCTTAAATGCTGAAACGGCTTTAAAAAATTATTTACTTAATAGAGAAAGGTATAGTCCTGAGAGTATTGATATATTAAATAAATATAGACAAACATTGAATGAAAAGGCAAAGCAAGGGTTGGGAAATGCCGAAACTGATGCTTATGGAAATCCTATATCTGCTCAGCCAAGTCAGGCGCCTGTTCAAAATAATATTAAAGAAAATATTCCAAATAGTACAATAAATAATATTGATGTTAATAATAATGAAGCTTCTTCAGGATTGCCGCCTTTGCATGATAAACAAGCGATTCAAGAATGGATAAAATCCGGCAATGCGACACCTGAAAAAATACAACAATTTAGATCGTTATTATCAGAATCTCAACAAGAGCCATTGCGCATTCCGCCTTCTGATGAAATATATGTGCGATCTAAAAATGCGAGAGTTATTGGCGGACAACCATCAGAAAAAGTTGGAAGCAAAGGTGGCCTATTGAAGCTTATGCCAACTGGTGTTTATAGTAAAATGTCTGAACAGTATCACGCTATTGAACAAGTGAGGCCAGAACTTGATAAATTGGTTGAGTTAGGAAAAAAAATGTATGCGGGTATTCCATTAACGCCAGATGAAAAGGATATGTATGAATCTCAATTAGATTTGGTGAAGGATACTTTTGTGGGCGCCACACATCTTCCTAAATTGAAAAACACATTTAATACGATGCATTCTATTTTAGCTAGGAAGAAATTCACTACATCTCAAGAATATGTTAATAAGCTTACTCACTTACAAAATAAATTAAATCATGAGATTAAACAATTAGACTATCCTATTGCAACAGGATATGAATATTTTCCAGGAAAGAAATAATGAATAGCCCTATTTCAGAACAAGAATTTGATCAATTACTTTCTAAAAATGGGGGTCAATCAACTATTTCTAATAAATCATCTGGACCAATCTCATTAGATGAATTTGACAAAATGATTTCTGGTGCAAAACAAAAGCCACAATCAACATCTGAATCTATTCTTAGTTATTTAAGAAATATTCCAAATGCGGCTCGTCAAGAAATACAAGGTGTCCCACAATTTGTTTCGCATGGAGAATTGAATAATCCTGCTATTAACGAATTTGTAGAAAAAAGTTTGGGGGGATTGGGTTTTGAAGGTCCCGCTTTAGCGGGAATAGCAAAACGAGGAATTTCGACTTTAGGTGAAAAATTATCTCCTATTATTGGAAAGATTACTGGAAAAGAAGCGACAGAAAAATCTGGAAATATAATTGAAGATTTAGTGGGTGAGAATAAGTTAAGTGAATATCACGATCCTATTGTAAAGAAGATTAGAAATCTCTTTGGAAAAGATATAGAAGAAGTTCAAGGAAAATTCAACTCTATTGGAGATAAAGCAGTTGAAAGGGGAATTGGAGAAGTAGATAAAGATGTTTTGGATACTATCAGAAGACTAAAATTAAAAAATGAATCCGCTCTTAAAGAAAGAGTTAAAAATTTTAAAGAAAATCCATCTTATAAAGAAGCTCATGAATTGCAATCAGAATTAGGAAAAGTTGGTTCGAAAAAAATAAAAAGTATTGATACTGCAGAAAAAGAATTAGGAAGGAAATTTCTTAATGCAAGAACGGAGCTTCGTTCAGATATTATTGGAAATTTTGAAAAACATAATGCTGGCGATTTGGCTCAAGAATATAAAGATGCGACACAGGAATGGAAAAACCGAGTAAAAATTTATGATAAAAATAAAACCATAAGAGATATAGTTCATAAAACAGGGATTGAAGAAGTTAATCCTATAAATATTGATAAGGTTTTAACAGAAGATAGCGCAGCAACTCGATATGTTTTATCTAAATTATCACAAGAAGAAAAAGATTTAATATTGGCAAATAGATTAAAAGCGGCAAATGAGAATCCGAAAAAGATGGTTGAAAAATTTAATCAGCTTAGGAATTCTCGTTATTCTAAACTTATAACACCTGAGCATGAAAATGCATTTGCAGATCTTCAAAAGAGTGTAGAATTTGCCAATAAATTTGGTAAAACCGCTCTTAAAGGAGCGGCTAAAACAGGTGGTGGAATTCTAGCTTTGTTGGGATTAGATAAAGCGGGTAAATATACGGGGATATTATGACAGTTTCTATTTGGTCATGCGCAGTTGTACTTTTTGTAATATTTTGGACACAAGAATATTTTAAAAATAAATAAGGATACATTGAATGGCATCAACATTTGCTTTAGCGCCTATACCAATTTGGATCATATTAGAGCCCAACGGTCAACCTGCATCTGGCGTTATCATGTATCCGCGCTCCACATTAAATCATGATGTCGTTAAAAATGTTTATCAAGATTCTGGAGGATTAATTCCTTGGCCATTAAATGCAGATGGCGGAATTGTTTTCCAAGGCAATGGAACGCAAGGTCCTTTTTATTGGGAAAACACAGGCATTGCCAATGATTTATATTTTTTAACATTTTATGATGAAGCGGGTCAGTTAATATATACAGTTGATAAGTATCCACAAACGGGTGGTGGTGGCTCAGGCCCTGTTACAAATTTAATTAATATAAATAATTTCATTATAGATGGACAATTTTCCTATAATGATTTAGGAAGCTCTACAATCGCCCCAGTTCCTCTTGGCGATACGGTCATTCAAAAAATCGCATTTCCTAAATCACCACAAAATTCCAGTGGAGGTTGGTTTTTTATAAAAGATGTCGCAGGGAATACAGATTCTATTTCTATTCCCCAAACATCATTAAGTGATGTTACTCCATCAAATCCTAGAAATAGATTTGTTTATTCCTGCACAGTTGCAGGAACTGTAGGAAATGTTCTTGATTTAACATTTCAAATACCAGACGTTAAAACATTTAGTAATCAAGAATTACGATTTCAATTTCAGGCATCAGCAACAGGCTCAGCACCACCTGGCGTTATGTCAGAAGTAGTTGTTACTCAAAATTTTGGAACCGGTGGGTCACCTTCTGCAACTATAGAGACTCCATTTGCTTTCACATGGCCCGCAGTTGAATCATTAGTTCCAGTTAGTATTACAGTTCCAACTGTAGCGGGTAAATCACGCGGAACTAATAATGATGACTTTATTTATATTTCCATTCGATTCCCTATTGGCGTTACAGGTGTCTATAGCGCAACTAATGTAATGGGTGTTCAAGGAACAACTCAGCCATCTAGTTATATTTATGATACTCAAAATGAAGTCTTTTATAAGATTTTATCTTCTATAGTTCAAGATTCATTCTTCCAAACTGGCGATATAGTCATGAACTGGAATGGTATTGTAGGAACCAGACCAGGATGGCTTGCATTTGGTGATGGTACTTCACTTGGTAAGACGGGATCACTAGCAACAACAACGGGTCAAATTTATTTTAATTTATATAGTTTTTTATGGAATCATATTTTAGATGCACAAGCTCCTGTGACACCAGGTGGAAGAGGTGTTTCAGCATTAGCAGACTGGAATGCTTTAAAGAAAATACAAATTCCATTTACTTCACAAAGAGCTTTGATTAATTTTTTCAATGGTGGATATCAACAAGGACAAGCAGTTGGCGCAAGCAGTGTCTCATTATCGATAGCCAATTTGCCCGCTCATAGTCACACATTGGCTTTTCAATTATTAAAAGATGGCGCATCATTATTTTTATCAGCCGGCTCATCAGCTCCGGGTTTTGTTCATTCCGGTATTACTACAACCAATTCAACAGGTAGTGGAACAGCATTTAATATTATTCCCCCAGAAACAGTTGCATCTTTCTGGATTAAACTTTAGGAGTAAATATGTCAATTAATACATTATATAAAGTCGTTGATATTTTATTATCAACACGACGTGAAAGATTAGGAAGATTTGCTTCTAAAGGTTTTACATCTGCTATTACATTAGATGTCGAAAATCCTTGGGCATTTTCATCATTTATGGTGAGTGCAGCAGGTGATGTGGTGATTGAAGATGGTGAGGGTAATTTAATGAAATTTCCCGCTTGTCAAATAGGCCGTCAGTATTGGGCTGTTGGAGTAAAGGTTTTATCGTCTGGAACAACAGCAACGGGTATTTTTGTTTATGGAGGAGTTTAAATAATGTTTAATTCAGAAGGTTTATTTACAGCATCAGGAATTTTTAATGCATCGGCTTATGGTGTTGCTCCTGCATTACATACTTATCATACAGAAGATAATATTGCGACAGTCTCAGCGCCTGATTATTTCCCTGATTTCTTTAATACGGATCCTTTAGATATTAGAGTTAAAGATATTCTATTTTTAGAATGCAGTGATTTTAATCTAATCGTAGTCATTGATTCCTTAGAACCAGTTACATTGACTCCATTTATTAATTTCCCAACTAATATTGTAACAGAAACCACATCAACACAATCTCAAACCGCAAGTGGCGTTTGGGCTGCCCCTATCGCATTTACATTAGATTTTGTGCAACAAGGAAGCGAAACATTAATGACATTTCCAAACCTTGTCGATGTGTCGACAGGCGGACCTTCAATTTTATTTGATACCGCCATTCCATTAGCTAATCGTCCTGCATTTGAACAAGTTATTCCTATTTGGATCCTCGATAACAGTTTGGCTGAAGTTGGTGTTTTAACATTAGCAACATCAGGTATGGTAACAATTACTCGAGCTAATAGCGTTGCATTTACTGCAACAGGTAATGCGGCAGTTGTTGGCATGGCTATTAAATATAAAAACGTCTAATGATGCTAACAAAATCAATATTAGATTTGATTGTTTCAAGAGGCGCAAAAGAAAAAAATATTCTTCTATTATTGGAAGCCTTAAAAAAATGGCTTCCAATATATTTGATGGATACTGATTTAAGATTAGCGGCTTTTTTATCTCAATGCGCTTATGAAACAGGTGGATTTATTTTCTTTAAAGAATTGGGTGGCCAGGATTATTTTAAAAAATATGAAGGCGATACAAAAATAGGAAAGATGTTAGGTAATACTCAACCTGGAGATGGATATAAATATAAAGGAAGGGGTCCTTTACAAATAACGGGCCGTTCTAATTATGAACATTATGGAAAATTGATTAATGAAAATTTAATTGATGATCCGGATTTATTACTCATTCCAGATATAGGTGTGCATTGCGCTTGTGAATTTTGGAAACAACATGATTTAAATACATTAAGTGATAATGGAAATATAAGGGAAATTACAAAGCGAATAAATGGCGGTCTAAACGGATTAGACGAAAGAGTTAATAACTATAATGTATTGATAAAGGCTTTGCATGTTAACGGAAAGTGAAGAAAAGGAAATAAGGGAGATTATAGAAGATCGCAGGAGATGGTTATCCTTTTTTTATATCTTAAGGAGACCTTATGTATTTATACCAGCGGCCGTTGTTTTTATTTCTCTTGTGGACAACCCTGATTTTTACATTGGTAAAATAATTATTAAGTTTTTTCACACATATTTTTCAGCTTAATAATAAAATTATTAATATTTTTTCTGTAAGCATCATGCGATATTGAATTATTTTCGAAATCTTTTTTGTTCCACTCAATCTCAAAAATTATTTTTTTTAATAGGCAATCCAAATCATTATCTTTTTTATTTTTATCCATTTTATGCCCTAAATTAATACTCTACACTCAACTATTATTACATTTAATAAGGAACATGACCATGTACAATGAAACAGGTTTACAACTAAATAGAGGCACATTTAATTCACAAATGAGTGGCAATGTAAGTGGTACTGTTATGCATTCCTATAAAAATATGTTAGATACAATTGCAACAATAAGTGCACCCGCATATTTTCCAGATAATTTTAATGCGGATCCAACAGAGATTTTTGTTGGAGATGCTCTACAAATAGTAGGAAGTGATGGATTAGAAATATTTGAAATCACATCACTTTCTCCAGTTACAGTAGTGGCAAATAGTGGTAATTTTCCAGGTGGAATAACAACTACTACAATTAATGCAACAACTTCTATAACAACCCCTAATTATTTTGGCACAAATATGACATTAACAGGTGATATTACTGCTAATAAAGTCAATGCACTTACTGAAGTTTTTGCTCCTCTTATAAGAACAACTCCAATAACCGGACAAGTAACATCTGCAAATATTACGGCAACCTTTATTGGAACCAATACTATTGATGCAACAACTTATGTTTCTTCCAACGGATTTATACATGCCATTGGGGATATTACTTCTGATACAGGAAATATTATAGCTACCACTGGAAATGTTGTTGCAGGAGGCGCTATTTCAGCTCCCACAGGTAATATAACTACCGTTAATGCGGCAACTGTTGGAACAAGCGCCATATATATTGGGGGCGGATCAACACCCGAAACTTATTTTGACGAATGGTCTGCTACAGTTGCTGTTACGGGACCTTGGGCATCTCCAATAAATACTTTCATGAAAGTCCAGCGCGTCAATCAAATGCTCTATTACTATATCCGTGAGATTCCTGCAGCTCCTGCAACTATTGCCGATGCTATGTTTATTGCTGATGGAACAATTCCTGCACCCTTTAGGCCAGCAATATTAAGAGATGTTGGCCCATTTACGACCATTAATAATGGCGTATATCAATTATCATCAGTTGAATGTAGATCATTAGGGGGGATAGTAATTTCAGGAAGCCTGCAGAATTCAACACCTTTTACAGGTGCTGGTACAGCTGGATTTTATGATATTCAATTTGTCGTTTCTCAAAACTAAACAAAAGGAACTTTTATATGTTTCAATTAGCCGGTTTAAAAATAAATAGGGGTACTTTCGGATCACCTATGACCTCTAGTGATAAAGGGTCTGTTATTCATACATATAAAAGTTTAACGGATACCATTTCAACTATTAATAGTCCTGGTTATTTCCCAGATAATTTCGATACTGATATTACTAATATTTTTGTAGGAGATGCGATTTCAATATCAGGATCCGATGGTGTCGAATTATTTGAAATAACAGGATTGGAACCTATATCACTTGCATCTATTATAGAAAGTTTTCCATCAGGAATAACAACAACAACTATTGATGCAACTACATCAATAACATCTCCATTAATCAATACAATAACTATTAATGCAACTAATGTTAATACATCAAATGTAAATGCATCTGGAACCATTACAGTACAGGATATAATTGGAACAGGAACATTATCATTTCCAACAATTAATACTGGCGCAATTAATACAACTGGAAATATAACGACAACAAATTCAATCTCTGCAGGAAATGATATAACAGCTGCAGATAACATTACATCTGCCACTATGAATGCTACTACTTCACTAACAACACCTGTTGGAAATATAACAACGCTTAATACAACAACATTTAATTCGAGTGGTGATATTACAACTTCTTCCGATCTTCATGCCGCTAATGTTATTGCATCCAATTCAATTTCTGCAGGTAATGACATCACGGCAGTTGATAATATTACTTCTTCAACAATGAACCCAACTACATCATTGACCACTCCTATTGGTAATATAACAACTGTTAATGCAACCACAGTCAATGCAACAACTGTCACAGCGAGCGGAACAGTACAAGGATCAACAGTCAATGGAACAACAGCAGTAACCGCTCCTGCAATAACCGCCTCAACTTCTATGAGCACACCAACATTATCGGCAACAACTTCTCTCACTACACCAACAGGAAATATAACAACTGTTAATGCGACAACCGTTAATGCTACAAATGTCACGGCCACTGGAACCGTACAAGGTGCAACGGTTCACGGAACATCGGCAGTTACTGCTCCGTCAATAACTGCTTCAACCTCCATGACAACCCCTACATTATCCGCTACAACTTCATTAACAACGCCAACTGGAAATATTACGACTCTTAATTCTACGACTATAAATAATTCTGGGACTGTAAATGGTGGAACATTAGCTTCATCAGGAGCAGTTACAGGTTCAAGCATGACAGCTACAGGCGCAATTCAAGGAGCAACTGTTAATGGCACAACATCTATAACAAGCCCCTCTTATTCGGGGACAAATATGACATTAAGTGGAGCTATTCAAGGAGCCACTTTAAATGGAACTACATCCGTTACCTCTCCTACTGGCAACATAACTACAGTAAATTCAACAACAGTTAATTCAACAAATGCCAATGTGCCAGGAACATTAACGGTTGGTACTTTGAATGCAACAACTACTAGTTTTACAAATATCAATGCATCAGGAACTATTACCGCTCCTGTAATTAATGGCACTACATCCATGACAACGCCAACAGGCAATATAACAACCGTTAATTCTGGAACTGTTGGTACAAGCGTTATATATATTGGGGGCGGCTCAACACCTATATCATTTTATGATGAATGGTCGGCGACCGTTGCATTTACTGGTCCCTGGGCCTCCCCCAATAATACATTTATGCGGATCCAGAGAATAAATGATGCATTATATTATTATATTAGAGGTCTTGGGACGATTGCAGCTGTTGCAGCACAGCCAATGACTTTGGCTGATGGAACTATTCCAGCAAACTTTAGGCCGTCGATATTGCGTGAAGTTGGTACATTTACAACTATAAATAATAGTGTATATCAAGTGTCATCAGTAGCTGTTAGATCGGCTGGAGGTATTTTAATTTCTGGTGGATTACAAAATACATTGCCTTTTACGGCGTCCGGAAATGCGGGAACAATGGATATTGAATTTGTATTATCAACAAACTAGGAGTTCAAAATGTATAATTTAAATGGATTACAAATAAATCGAGGAACCTATAATTCTCAACAAATTTCAGGAAATTTAACATCTTGTAATCATTCTTATAAAAGTGAAACAGATACAGTTGTTGAAATTTTAATGTCTGGATATTTCCCTGTAGATTTTAATGTCGATACTGATGATATAAAAGTAGGTGATTTACTTTGGGTTGTTGGCACAGATGGATTTTCTATTACAAAAATAACCTCTTTAAATCCAGTAACTTTGATGATCAATCCAGCAAGTAATGTTTTCCCAAGTGGAATTACAACTTCATCTATTGATTTTATCAATGGTGGAGGATTTATTGACTTTTTTGCTGCGACTAATTTACCCGTTAGCTGGTCTGGGCCTTGGACTTCTCCAATTAATTTAAGCTCAGGAATAAGAGGGTATGTAGTTAATGATTTATGTACATTAGTATTTATTCAGATCCCGTTTATAACGGCAACTAGCTCATCAATTATTACATTGGCGGATCCTCTTCCTGAAGATTTTAATCCAGATAGCGATAAGAGTTTTGGACCATATTTGATGGTAAGTAATAGCATTAGGGTTGCTGGGACAATTCATATAACATCTGCTGGAGTTGTAACAATATCATCAAATTTAGATGATTCAGGTGTATTTACAGGTCCTGGTGCTGCTGGTTTTTATACAATATCGGTTACATTTAATATCAATGATTAATACAGGAGATTTTTAATGGGTATTTATGTTCAGCAACAACATTTTCAAGAAGAGATAGAATTTACTGGTATTTGGGCTGCGCCAGTAAAAATTTTAGTAAATATTTTAATAAATGAAATGTTAGCGACACTTCATTTTACAGAATGTGTTTTTGCAGCAACCACTTCGGCGATTATTGTTGCGCGACTTCCTTCTTATCTGGCACCTGCAAATACAGAAACGAATGGCGTGAGAGATCTTTTAAGAGTAACCGATAATGGCGTTTTATCTGTAGGTGGCTATCGTCTTTTCTCTTTGCCATCTGGAGAAGTCCAAGTCCAAGTTGGAACAGCATTAAATTCTACTATTCCATTTTCTGGAACTGGTCAGAGTGGCTTTTCTCGATTTGACATGACATATATTTTAGAGCAAACAAGATAAATTAGTTTAAAGCCTCTTAATTGAGGCTTTATTTTTTAATTAATAGTTTCCAGAAATGCCTCTAATTATTTCCCAATTTTTAAATTCATCTTTTAGTTCTTCTATATTTTTATAGATATTATTATACTCATCAAACTTTTCTGTAATTTTAAATTCTAAGCAACATACTTTAATATTATATCCATTTTTATTAGCAGATATTATTAAATCTGAAATATCACTTCCCATTCTACCTGCAATGTCATTATTCATATATATAAATTCATCCGCCTTTTCTTGAGTTAATTTTTTTTCGGATGTAAAAGGCTGGTATGTTGAATAATGACCATTATGGGTATCTTTAAATAAATAATTATAAATTGTCATTTTTTATTTTCTCTATTCGCAATATTAGCTAATAAATTAGTTTTTGTTGCCGAACCATGGGTTGTTCCTAGATAAAAATTCATTGCTTGTCCACACCAAATGGCAAGACTGCCAATTAATATCTGGATAATGTCTTTAGCTGAATCCCGTATAGGATATAGCATAAATAATAGTAAAATAGAAAAAAACATAGTTAAAATTAAAATAGAAAGCAAAGCTGGCATTTTATCATGAAGCTGAATATTTCTATTTCTAGCGCTTGCTATATCATCATTATCCAATTGATGTTCGGCTAACTGAACAGAAAGTATTTTTTCTTTATATTTTTCATCTAATTGTTTTAAAGCTACCAATTGATCGGGTGTGGCGTTTTTTATAGCATTAACAAATGATTCAGGACTTGCATTATACTCACCTGTAAGAAAAGAAGATAATGCAGAGGCTGCCTCACCACCTAATGGCCCACCAATAAGAGAGCCAATAAATGGTGCAACAGAACTTATGATTTCTTTAAGAGTTGTATTCATTTTAATCCTTTAAAGTAGTTATCCCCAGATTATGTTGATAAGCCTGGGGATAAGTGATGATCTTATACCCAGACTATTGAAAATGATAAGTATTTTTATTTGATCAAAGGATAGACATTAAAACGGTATATCATCATTTAATTCATTATTTTTTCCACTATCTGATATCTGATCGGATTGAACACCGGCCACTCTTATATCAACTACTTTTTCCGCTCTTAAATAAAAGTTAATCTTATTAGTAGGCTTTTGCATCGTATTATCAACTAATATATCAGCACCAATCACCCCACCTATCAATATATTTAAATCTTTCTTGATTGAGAATATATCTACCTTATCTAGTATAGTGCATATTGTTCTAAGTTTACGTCTAGCATAATCTTGAGCTTTCTCGCTAGCATTTTCTACATTAAGGAAATCAAATATAACCCTTCCTTTATGTTCACCTTCAGTAACCATCAAATCCAATCTAATAGCTCTTTCTCCTGTTCCCTGCACTTTACCTTTATTTGTTAGATTAAGCTTTGCATCTGTTATACGTAGAACATATTGATTCTTTGGCAAAGGCTCAAAATCTTGTAAAGGCTCATATGATTTAATATCAAAATCGATTACGTTGTCCAATTTTATTCTCCTTTTATGTCGTTAGTAATTGTTTCATCTTCATTAATATTTTCATCATCATATTCGTAATAATCTTTCATTAAATTTAATATTTGTTTCATATCATTATCGATTAATGAATCATCAAACATTCCCATAGGGGATTTAGCCAATAAAAATCCATTATGGTTTGTCAAAAATTTATAATTTCCATCATCTACTACTGAATGCAATACAACGGTAAATCTTCCTTCAAAGGTTATTTTGTCATCAACAACTTTCCCAACTGTTTTTAACCTACAAATACCATCTTGGTCTTTTGATGAATGAGCAATGATAATAATATTCAAATCATTTCTTAATTTACTGGCCTTTGTAATTATATTAAATGCAGCCACACCTATGTCGGTAAACTTTGCATATCCTGTTTCTTTTGCTCTCCTCATATATTCATTAGATAAAATATATTGAAAATCATCTATCACAAGATTTTTAATATCAGGCCTGTGATCAGATACATTATCAATTAATGCACAAATCTTATTAGGGTTATCCGAAATAGCAAAGTTACCACCTTCTTTCATGACATATTTATTTTTAAATCCTCTAAATGGAAGGGGTTTATCGACAACATTCAATATAAACGTTTCTTTATAATCAAGATTTCTAAGGCTTGTGCTTTTTCCAGTTCCAGAATCACCTAATATCAATATTGAATTACCCATAACTAACCTCCGATTGTTTCATCGAAAGAATTGAATTTATTGTTGAAAAATCATTAACATATTGTTTTGTCATTTTTATTTGCTGTTTAACAATTTTTAATTTTTCTGTAATGTCGTCTGTTATATTTTTATGTTTTTCTAGTAATTCATGTTGTTCTCTATATAGTTTTCTTATGTTTTCAATAACGCCAATTGCGTCTTTTCTTAAGGAGATTCCATTATCAAAATTAGCTTCATACATTTTTATTCTCCTTATTATCTATATGAATAGGCTCTATATAAGAATAGTTATATATATTTTTAGATATCAATGAAAAAGCGGATGTGAAAAACCATGTAAATAATACTATTACTAATGTAATAGCTACGACATCACTAATCATATCTTTGAGCTTAAATTTTTCTTGTGCTTTATAATCCTTGTAATCAATCATCATCATTCTCCTTTAGTTTATTAGTGTTTCCATTTCTTTTTGATACTCTAACCATTCCTGAATTTCCAATTGTTCTTGATGGAACCATTCTGAAGAATCTTCATGCTCTTGCATAAGAGTAATCCTCCATCTCAAAGTTTGATTTAAAAGCTGATAATGCTTGATCAATATGATCATCAACAAAATACTGCATATGCTTTATCGTTGATTCACAAAAAAAGGTATTTGCCAAATAAACTCGAGTACATACAAACTGTATAAATCTATGATTCAATTCAGGGGTATCATCTGGCTCTAATTCTAAATTGATCTTGGAAAACCATTTGAATAATCGTGTAAACCAATAAGGATCAATTAAAGAATCCATAACATCAAAGTAATCATAATCAACATACCTAAAATAGGTGTTAGCAAATTTCTTAATATCTTCATCACTCGTCAATCGATAATTACGATCACCTTTAGAAAGGTTAGAGATTAATTCCATTACATCTTCGAGACTTACTTTTTGATAATAGGCCATTTTATTTCTCCTTTTGTTTGGCTTCGAGCGTCATTATATCTGGCCTTTTCAACCTGTCAACATTTATTTTAAATTATTTTAAATAAATTTAAATAATATGAAATATCATTAATTTATATTGCAAATATTTTAGTATAAGTTATGATTTGTGCAGTTATCATAATAATTAGGAGAAAAAATGAACAAATCTATAGCTTTAGAAAACTTAATGGATGTCAATACGACAGCTGGAATGTTGGGTATTACTGATAAAGCCTTAATGAGATTGGCTAGGCTAAAGAGGATCCCAGCATTAAAGATTTCCAATAAATGGTTTTTCCCTAAAGAACGGATAGAGCTTTTTATACAAGAGCAAATGGATGGAGTGCGATAATGATTCAAAAACCAGCCTATATTAGGCTTAATAAAAAAATTAATATTAATCTAATTGAAAATTATAATGGATTAGATAAAGAAAAAGAGTTCATTTATTTATTTTATAATGAAATACCTATACTTTTTATAGATAAAGATGATGGAAGAATATTTACTTGTTGGTTAGATGAAGACCATCAAAATGCGCTAACTAATCTAGGGGTTAGTATAGATGATACGCATACTTCTGAGGGAACCAAGCACATAGAAGTTAATTTCTGATAAATGGGATTTTATAAGAGAGGGTGATAAAAAATTATGAAGAAGGAAATTAAATGAAAGATTTTGATTTATTGCTTTCCCATATCGATTCTATGATGTCTATCATAGAATCTTCTAAAGAATTAGAAAATTTTGGAATATCTTTGCCAGGTGGTGAATACGATGAATATTTTGATTTATTATATGTATTGGGAAAAATTGAGAAAGAATTAGAAGGTGAGCTGGAATTATATAAACAAAGGAAAATAAATGAAACTTGATGATAGCTACAAATTTAGAATTTGGGATAAAGAGAAGAATTCTTTTCTTTTAGAAAGCAAACATGATGAATCTGGTCATATTGAATATCCTTCATCTAATTTCTGCATTGATTCAAGCGGTCATCTTGTTGAAGGAGATTCTAGTTGCGCAGGATGTTGCGCGGAATGCAATATATTAGTTGAAGAGAAAGATAGATATATCATACAAAAATGCACTGGTTTAAAGGATAGAAATGAAAAGTTGATTTATGAGGGAGATATATTGGTAAGCGCAATTTATCCAGAGGAGGCAATACAAATATTTTATAATATCGAACGATTAAGTTGGGTATTTTCTAACAAGGATATTATTGATGATGATATTTATCCTTTTGATTCATTTCATACATATGCGAGAAATTGTATCATAATAGGTAATATTTTTGAAAAATAAAAAATAAGGAATAAAAATGAACTATAACGAGGATGAATTCTATAAGAAAATTGGAAATAGCAAGATAAAGGTAAGTATCTTCTTAAGAAATGGTATAAGGCTTATTGGAAGAATTGTTGGCCGTGATGACGTCACAATTACATTACAATCATCCGATACGATGCTTATCTATAAGAGCGCAATTATGTCTATTGTTCCTGAGAAATAGGATTATAAGAATATGAAAATAATAGTGGAGATGACTCCTGAAGAATATGATGGATTTATAAATAAAGTCTCAAGAAATGAATTTGAAAGATCATTAAATGATATTTATTCGTTTAAAAGATGCATAGCTGATATTTTAGAGGAAATAGATGAGGCTTCGTATAAGATTAATGAAGAACCAGAATTTAAAGTAATTTATCTTGAATCCTTGATTAACCAGATTCGGCTTCTTGCTAATATTGAAGAAATTTATGCGAGATCAAAAAGGATATCTAAAGATAACGGACTACTAGACGAGTGATTTAAGTTGGAGTAGGATTTCAACACTTAGCCAATGGTCGGCTCACCCCCTCAGATGGACACACTCATATGGAATATCTCACTTTCGAATCTTTTACAAATAAAAAAGGGCGTTATAAGCGCCCTTTACAATTCAATCAACGTCTTAACGCTAAACAATTAACTCAAGGAAAAATTAAATGATTAGTATTAATTTAAACCCTTTAATTCCAGTGAGGAGAAATTAAATGATTCACATTATCAAACACAAGGATGCCAAATAATGCAAAAAGATGATAGCAAACCTTTTATCAAAATATCAACCCCTGTTATGCTAAATATCGTTAATAGTCGGGTTCTAGATGACTCATCCCTACGCACATGGATTTTTATCTATTCAATAAGCTCATGCGGAACTCAAGAAGTTCCTATTGCCTATAAGACCATTGCCACTCATATTGGAAAATCCTATAGCACTATCTGTCGTTCAATATTGTTTCTTATCAAGAATGGATATCTTCAATCTAGACCCTCTCGTGAGGGGAAATGGTCAATTAATATCATGCGATGCACCATTCCTCAATCATTACAGGATATTTGCGATAATCATAAAGATAGAAAAAAAATAATCACTAAAAAACCTCAAACTAGATGTACTAAGCAGCTTACTACGTCAGAAAAAAATTTACCCCTAGTCACTGATGACAAATATAATAAGAAGAATATTAATATAAATATTAATATTCACAATGTAGAGAAAGATTGTGAAGTTTTCCCTGATTCTGAACAACAATCGCTTCGCGATGAGATAAACTGCAAAGAAAATGAACTATCCATCGCAACTGAACACTTCAAGTCCGCTGAAAAAGAATTTTTAGAAGCCCTAAAATCTAAAGAAACCATCCCACAAATCACTTTTGACCTTCTGCAAAAGAAGAATCGCATCTCATCCAACGTCGATATCATTCAATCTCGTATAAAATTTTTACAGAAAAGAATTGATGACGGGATAGCTTTATCTAAAATTCGGGAAAAAGTTAAAGTTGACCAAGAAATTGTCAATAATATTCCTGGGAAAAGGAAGATGTCTGAAGGATTGCTTTGGTGGATCAAGAAAAAACTTCGCAACTACGGCATAAATTCCTCGTTAGTTCCTGGACTTATAAACGAAATTGTGCATTCAGTGAGATTCGGTTCATTCTCGGTTGTTAAATATTCAAACTGTCGAGAGGAAATGCCATTAATGCGATCGGTTAACTGCTGTCTAAAATTAATTAGGGAAGGAAGATGGCAATCACCTGCCGGTTACCAATATGGGGATATTTATGCATAGGGATTTAATTTATGATAACTAAAAAAATAGAATTTTCTTTACCATATCCACCTAGTATTAATAATTACTATGGTAGATGGGGAAAGAAAGTTTATGTTAAAGAACATGTTAAGTCTTATAGGCAGTTAGTTTTATATACTGTAAAACCTAAGATATCGGTTATTTATGGAGATAAAATTGTTAGGATAGATTTAAATATATACCCTCCTGATCATAGGTGGAGAGATATAGACAATCTTTTTAAATGTATATTTGATGTAATACAGATGCTTGGAATCATTAATAATGATAAACAAATAAGACAAGGTTATTTTAATATGAACCCCCCTATAAAAGGGGGTAAAGTTGATATCTTGATGGAACCATTAGCCCCTTAATAATTTAGCTTTATGTTTTTGTTTTAGCATTAACAAATTTTCTTTATGTTCTTCTTTCATTTTTGAATGCTTTTCTTTTAATTTATCATGTTTCTCTTGCAATTTTTTATAAGCCATATCATTTTTTGATTCAACTTTAGGACTTGTTTCTGTATCTTTTCTTGGTCTTCCTCTTTTTTTACCGATTATTTTATTAGCTTTAGCATCAATTTTAGATTCTGTTGACTTTGAAAGATATCCTTTTTTAACCATTTCAGTAGCCCTGCCTTTTGCTTTAATAGCATGCTCTTTATCATTCATAGGATATTTTCTAGATTTTGGTTCTCCAAATTGGGATTCTTTTAAACTATTTCTTTTTTTTGTAGTTAAAACGGCCATGTGTATTTCCTTAAAAATAGTGAACAAAATGATTGATTATTACAATCGAATAAGATTATGCAAAATTTTTTAAAGAAATGCAAAAAAAGTTTGTATTTTTTAAAATGGGTGATATTATTTATTTTGAAAATAAAAAAGATAAGTGACGCTGTCAGGCCATCACTTATCAATATTCATATCTATATGGAGTAAATATGAACATTAATAGTATAAACTATGTCGATCAATATGCAATCATCAGCGATAGAGCGCTAAAAACAGCGTATGCTATATCTCAACAAAAATTATCTACCAATATTAAAACGGTTTTTGAAGTATTATCATTTGAATCTGGTTTCTCATGTCTAAACGAAGCAATAGATATTGCTAAAAAGATGAAATGTAGAAATGGTGTTAATGTTATCGCTATATGCGAAGAAGATTTTGAAGATAACGGATTTGTAGTGGCTCGTGTTTCTAGAAATGGAACCGTTGATACTATGGAAGATTTATAATGAATTCTTTTTCTTTGGAACAAATTGAATTTTGGTTATATGAAAGTTTGACGACTGATTGTCTTGATGCTGATACTCTTCCTGGTCTTAATGAATGGTGCAAAGAATATACACAAAGAGAAAGAAATAAAAAGATAATGAGATGCAAATTATGCAATCCAATTAATCGGGATGAAAAAGTTATATCAATAAAATTTTGTGAGAAATGTTGGTCTGAATTTAATCAGTGGTTAAATGTAGGAAATCAAAAAAACATTAATAAGCCAGAAAATTGTAAATTTTGTGGTAAATATAAATTTCTTCATAAATCACATAATTATTCATATATTTGCATAGAATGTTTAGGTGATAAATTTTGTAGTAAATATCAAAAAGGAGAAACTGATGCCATCGAAAACAAAGAAACAAGCCAAACTAATGGCGGCAGCCGCACATAATCCTGAATTTGCTAAGAAGGTTGGTGTTAAACAGTCTGTGGCTAAAGAATTTAATCAAGCTGATGCTGGAACTGGGATATTGAAAGGTAAGAAAAAAAAGAAGGTTAAAAAATGAATGACGAGGATAATGAAATGATCCCTTGTTTAAATGGGAATATTGTTGTTGGGTTTGATAATTTTATCATGCTAGTTAGTGAAAATGTAAGGCTTAAATTTGATAAAAAACAAATAGCAGAAAAAATCATGGCAATATGTCAAAAGCATGGAATGATTGATTGTTATTCATTTGGTTATGATTTCTTTTTAAATTCTATAGATGAAGAGTTAAGTAGACTTAATACAATAATTAAGAGTCAACAAGAGGAAAAATCATGAAAGATAATGAAGAGCAATATATACAACTTAAAGATGCTTGTGAATCTGTTCGAGAAGATATGAAAGGAAAGATAAAGAGGAATACATTGACATTCTTCTTTAACGAAGAGCCTTATATGCCTACTAAAGAATTAGTATTGACTAAATGGCTAAAAGAAGATAGCGATATTGTGGATTATGATAAGTATTTCAAATCACATAAGTGGAGTACTGATGATTTTAGATATATTGATAAATGTATTGCCAACGTTGGTATGGAAGAAAATGTAGAGGCGCCATTGAATTCACCCGAGCCACCTAGGTCATCTGCTTATGGATGTATTAAATGAGGCCTCTAATTATTTTGATTGGTTTGTTAGTTATATTTTTTTGTTTATTTTGCGTTTTTGGATTTGCTTGCTCAAGTTATGAAGATTACAAATTTGATAATAAAGTTAATAATGAAGTTAAATTTAATGGGTTTACTGAAAATGAGAAATGATATTTTTTATGTGATTTTTTTAAGTATTTTATTGGTTGTTTTATTTGTGCTTGGATATGTTGTGTTTGATGGTATTGATAAAAGAATTAAAGGTTTAGAAAGATTCAATAATCAGATTTCTATT
>Ga0310810_10002171_pt1 | contig 20891 bp, 16 predicted proteins | sample NCmetagenome_FD_207641 | JGI IMG/M metagenome (GOLD analysis project Ga0310810, IMG submission 207641) | Soil microbial communities from experimental microcosm in Duke University, North Carolina, United States - NC | ecosystem: Engineered > Artificial ecosystem > Soil microcosm > Unclassified ...
TGCGGTGGAAATCGCGTAGCCGGCGAAAGAGCACCGTGTCGAATTGCTCCGGCGTCTCTTCCATTCCATTGACCCAGGAAAAAATCTGCTGATCAGGGATCTCAAGCCAGCGCTCGAGCTCGTCGAGCTCTCCCTCGGTCAGCGATGCCAGATGCGCATCGGCAAACTTGCCGAGCACAAGGTCCATTTCCCGGATACCGCGGTGCCAACACCGGAACAGGACACGTCGGCGGCGCGGATCCAGCCCTTCGCTCGACAGGTTCGTTCCCGTGGTCACCGCATGTCTCCAACGCCAAAAACCCGGACGGGGCCGGGCGGGGTTTTATATAGAGGCCTCGTGCCACAATGTCAGCCGTTCCTTTGCACAGGGCTGCATTGCGCCGAAATTCCGCACAAGCCAGCATGTCCTTATGCGACCGCTCGCGCTCAATCCTCTGTTTGCTTCGCTCAGGAGCCTGACCGGTGTCGGGCCAAAGCTTGAGAAGCTATACGCGCGGCTGCTCGACCGCGAAGCGCCCCGTGTGGTCGACCTTCTTTTTCATATGCCGTCGGGTGTCATCGACAGGCGCGCGCGTCCCAAATTGCGCGACGTTCAGCCGGGACAAGTCGTCACGATTTCGGTGACTGTCGACAAGCACCGGCCGTCACCGCCGCCCCGTTTGCGCGCGCCCTACCGCATCTATGCGCACGATGACACCGGCGACATTACCCTCACCTATTTCAATGCGCGCCGCGACTATGTGGAGAAACTACTGCCGGTCGGAGAGACTCGCTATGTCTCCGGCACTGCGGAGTTCTACGACGGCATGCTGCAGATGGTTCACCCCGACCGTGTCGTCGATGAAGCCGGTTTTGCCGCGCTTCCACTGGTCGAGCCTGTCTATCCCCTCACTGAAGGGTTGGCATTGGGCAATGTCCGCCGCGCAATGGACAGCGCGCTCACCCGCCTGCCAACGATCCCTGAATGGCAGGACCAAGCCTGGATCGCGCGCGAGAAATTTCCGGATTTCAATTCGTCCTTGCGACATCTCCACCGCCCAAATCAACCAGGGGATATCCTGCCGGAGCACGCTTCCTGGACGCGGCTTGCCTATGACGAATTGCTGGCCGGGCAACTCGCGCTTGCCCTCGTCCGGACACACATGCGCCGTCAGCCCGGACGCGGCAGTGCAAGCGAAGGACGGTTGCGGGCCCGCATCTTGAAGGCCCTGCCCTATACGCTCACGCATTCGCAGCAAAAGGCGCTCGACGACATCACGACCGATCTCGCTTTGCCGCAGCGGATGCTGCGCCTTCTGCAAGGCGACGTTGGCTCCGGAAAGACCGTGGTGGCATTCGCCGCGGCAGCGGGCGTCATCGAGGCAGGGCGGCAGGCAGCCATCATGGCGCCGACCGAGATCCTTGCGCGCCAGCATCTGGCAACGATCGCACCGCTCGCCGAGGCTGCCGGCATTCGCGTTGCCATCCTGACCGGCCGCGAGCGCGGGCCCGCCCGCAAGGAAATTCTCGATCGCCTGGCGCTCGGCGATCTCGACCTTCTTGTCGGAACACATGCGCTGTTTCAGGAAGACGTCGCATTCCACGATCTCGCGCTTGCGGTTGTCGATGAACAGCACCGCTTCGGAGTTCACCAACGGCTTGCCTTGACGCAGAAGGGCGAAACCGTTGACGTACTCGTGCTTACGGCGACGCCGATCCCGCGCACGCTCGTCCTCACCTATTTCGGCGACATGGACATCTCTGAACTGCGCGAAAAGCCGCCCGGGCGGCAGCCGATCGATACCCGAGCGATTCCGCTGTCCCGCCTCGAAGAGGTTGAAGAAGCAGTGGGCCGCGCGCTGACGGAAGGCAAACGCGCCTATTGGGTCTGCCCATTGGTGGATGAATCGGAAAAAGTCGATCTGGCGGCGGCGCAGGCCCGCTTCGAGGAGCTACGCAGGAAATTCGGCGCACAAGTCGACCTCGTGCACGGCCGCATGAAGGGCGCCGACAAGGATGCCGCGATGAGCCGCTTTGCCGCCGGAGAGACGCGACTGCTCGTCGCGACGACCGTCATCGAGGTCGGCGTCGACGTCCCGGAAGCGACCGTCATGGTGATCGAGCACGCCGAGCGCTTCGGACTCGCACAGCTCCACCAGTTGCGCGGCCGGACCGGGCGCGGATCCGGGGCATCGACCTGCCTGCTGCTCTACAAGGCACCACTGGGCGAAACGGCAAAGGCACGGCTGGCCATATTACGTGAAACCGAAGACGGCTTTCGAATCGCTGAGGAAGACCTGCGCCTGCGCGGCGAAGGCGATCTTCTTGGCACGCGCCAGAGCGGTTGGCCCGGTTTTCAGGTCGCCAGACCGGAGGTACACGGAAAATATCTCGGCGCAGCACGCGATGACGCGGCACTTGTGCTTTCGCGCGATCCCACGCTATCGGAGGCGCGCGGCCAAGCGTTGCGTCACCTGCTCTATATTTTCGGAAAAGATGAAGCGGTCAGGTTGATCCGGGCCGGTTGAACTATCCAGCCGTCTCCGCCTTGCGCTTGGCTCGCGCGGCCTTTGCCTTGATCGCAAGCGCAGCGAGACTCTTCTGTACCTCTTTCTCGGGCTGCACCATGCCGGCCGAAATCAGCAGCGTCATCGCGTTCTCGACAGAGATGTCGAGTTCGATGAGATCTTTCCGCTTCACATAAAAAAAGAAACCGGTCGTCGGGTTGGGCGTGCAAGGCATGAAGGCCGACACGTGCTCGCCCAACGGCAGCTTCTTGACCAAATCGCCGCTTGGCGGCTGCGACAGGAACACCAGCGACCACATGCCAGGCGCCGGAAATTCCACCAGCGCCACTTTTCGGAAGCTGGACCCGGTCTTCGAAAACAACGCTTCGAAGACTTGTTTCATTGTCTTGTAGATCGGCCGCACGATCGGCACGCGATCGAGCACTCCTTCGCCCCAGCCGACCAAGGTCCGGCCGACCAGGTTCGCCGTGAGGAATCCAAGCAACATCAGACCGATCACCGCGATGATCAGGCCCGTTCCCGGAATCGGCCACGGGAGGTAACTCTCAGGTCGATAGTCCGGCGGAATGACCGGCCGCATGAATCCGTCGACCCAGGTGATCAGCGACCAGATCAGCCAAACCGTTATGGCCAGCGGACCTGCGACCACGAGGCCCGTCAGGAAGTAATTGCGGAGCCGGCCAGCCACGCTCGTATGGGGAGTTGCGACCCTCGCCACGTCCACAATCAATGGATCGCTGGAATTGTTTTCGGTTTCGGACATGTGCGCAGTCTATTCCACCGTGACGGATTTCGCGAGGTTCCGCGGCTGGTCCACATCGGTCCCGATGGCGGCAGCCGTGTGATACGCGATTAATTGTACCGGAATTGCATAGACCAGCGGAGCCACGGTCGTGCTCATATCCGGCAACGTGATGGTTTCGACCGATGCGATTGCCGCATCTTTTGCGCCGCGCGCGTCGGTTACCAGGATGATCTTGCCGCCACGCGCGGCGACCTCCTGCATATTCGATACGGTTTTCTCGAACACGTTGTCATGGGGCGCAATCACGATGACCGGCATTTTCTCGTCGATCAAAGCAATCGGCCCATGCTTGAGTTCACCCGCGGCGTAACCTTCCGCGTGGATGTAGGAAATTTCCTTGAGCTTGAGCGCACCTTCAAGCGCAATCGGGAAACTGGTGCCGCGACCGAGGTAAAGCACGTCGCGCGCCTTCGCGAGGTTCTGCGCCAGCCTCTCGATCTGCGGCTCGAGCGCGAGCGCAGCCGCCATCAGGCGCGGCGTTTGGACCAGCGCATGCACGAGATTCTGCTCGTCAGATGCAGACAGCACGCCGCGCGCGCGTCCGGCCGCGATCGCAAGGCAGGCGAGCGCGCTCAGCTGGCAGGTGAAGGCCTTGGTCGATGCGACGCCGATCTCCGGGCCGGCCAATGTCGGCAGGACGACGTCGCTCTCACGCGCGATTGTCGAGGTCGGAACATTCACCACGGACAGAATGTGCTGCTTGTTCTCTTTCGCATAACGCAGGGTTGCCAATGTGTCGGCGGTCTCGCCGGATTGCGAGATGAAGACGGCAAGATCGCCCGGCTCGAGCGGCGCACCGCGATAGCGGAATTCGGAGGCGATATCGATCTCGATCGGAAGTTTGGCAAAGCGCTCGAACCAGTATTTTGCGACCAGGCCTGCGTAGAACGCCGTGCCGCAGGCCGAGATCGAGACCCGCTTCAGCTTCTTCCAGTCGAAAGGCAGCGCGACCGGCAGCGCGACCCGCTCGTCGATCATGTCGATGTAATGCGCGAGCGTGTGGCCGACCACTTCCGGCTGCTCGTGGATTTCCTTCGCCATGAAGTGCTTGTGGTTGCCTTTGTCGACCAGCTGCGCCGAAGCCGTGGACTTGAGGATCGGACGCTCGACCTTGCGATCCTGTTCGTCGCGAATCTGCACGCCCTTGCGTGTGAGAACCGCCCAGTCCCCGTCCTCGAGGTAGCTGATCGTGTCCGTGAACGGCGCGAGCGCAATCGCGTCGGAGCCGAGATACATCTCGCCATTGCCATAACCTACGGCGAGAGGAGAGCCCTTTCGCGCTCCGATCAGGAGATCGTCCTTACCGGTAAAGATGAACGCGAGCGCAAAGGCACCGCGCAGCTGCTTGAGCGAGGCCGCAACGGCGTCTTCCGGCGACTTGCCACTTTTCAATTCCTGCGTGACGAGATGCGCCACCGCTTCGGTATCAGTGTCGCTGGCAAATTTGCTACCGCCTTTCGTCAGCTTCTCACGTAGCTCGCGAAAATTCTCGATGATGCCGTTGTGGACCACGGCCACCAGATCCGTCGCATGCGGATGGGCATTGTCCTCGGTTGGCCTGCCGTGCGTTGCCCAGCGCGTGTGACCGATACCGATCATGCCACCGAGCGGCTCGCGCTCGAGACGGTCTTCGAGCGCGCGGAGCTTCCCTTCCGCCCGCCTCCGGCCGAGAACGCCTTTCTCCAGCGTGGCCACGCCGGACGAGTCGTAGCCACGGTATTCGAGGCGTTTGAGCGCGTCGACCAGCTGGCCGGCGACCGGCCCGTTCCCGAGAATTCCAACGATCCCGCACATCAGCCCGGACGGCCCCTTTTTCCACTCGCTTATGATTTAGCCGCTGCCGCCAAGTCCGAGGAAATCACAACGCATTTCGCCGTGTATCATCGCCCAGCAGACGTATGCGCGTCAGGATTTTTTCGGCTTCTTTCGCGTCAGGTTCTTGCCCAAGGCTTTCACCTGCCGCAAGCGCTTTGCCCAGCCTTCCTTAACCGTTTGCTTGGTACGCGCGATCGCGAGCGCGCCGGCCGGAACATCTTTGGTCACGACCGTTCCGGTGCCGATATAGGCGCCGTCTCCGACTCTGACCGGTGCAACGAGCGCGGTGTTCGATCCAATGAACGCGCCTTTGCCGATGTCGGTTCGATGCTTTGCCACGCCGTCGTAGTTGCAGGTGATGGTGCCGGCTCCGACATTCGCGCCCGCGCCTACCCGCGCATCGCCGATATAGGCCAGGTGATTGGCTTTCGCACCCGCCTCGATTTTGGCTTCCTTGACCTCGACAAAATTTCCGATGTGCACGTCCTTGCCAAGATCGGCGCCCGGCCGCAGCCGCGCAAATGGCCCGACGCGCGCGCCCTTACCGACGCGCGCTCCTTCCAGGTGAGAAAATGACCGGATGGTGGCGCCGTCCTCGACCGTGACACCCGGACCGAACACGACGTTTGGCTCGACGGTGACGTCCTTGCCAAATTTCGTGTCGGCCGACAGAAATACCGTTTCCGGTGCGACCATGGTTACGCCTGCTTCCATCGCGGCCGCGCGCAGCCTCTGCTGCAAAACCGCTTCAGTCTCGGCGAGCTGCGTCTTCGTGTTGATTCCGCGCACGTCGTCCTCCGAGGTTTCAATCGCCTTTGCCTTCAGACCCATATCGCGGGCAATGGCAACGGCGTCGGTGAGATAGTATTCGCCTTTCGCGTTCTTGTTGCCGATCCGGTTCAGGATGCCGAGCGCGTGAGGGCCGGCAAGCGCCATCAGCCCCCCATTGCAGAAGCCGATCTTGCACTCCTCCGGCGAGGCATCGCGCTCCTCGCGGATCGCGGCAAGCTCGTTTCCTTGCAGCAAAAGCCGGCCGTAGCCCTTGGCATCCGCCGGCCTGAATCCGAGCACTGCGACGGCAGCACCGTCCGCTAGCGCCGCACGTAGTTTTGCAAGCGTCTGCGCACGCACCAAAGGCGTATCGCCGAATATGATGAGGATATCGTCGGTGCCGCGCGTAATCGCCTTGCGGGCCGAAAGAACGGCGTGGGCAGTGCCGCGCCGCTCGCGCTGCTCAAAAATCTGCGCCTCGGGCGCGATCCGCCGCGCCTCCCCGCGAACGGTATCGTGGTCGGGTCCGACGACGACAGCGATGTCGCGGGCACCTGCGGACTTCGCTGCCGCAATGACATGCGCCAGTAAGGTCCGCCCGCCCAATTCATGCATGACCTTGGGCCTGCGCGAATTCATTCGCGTGCCCTCGCCCGCGGCGAGCACGATGGCAAGGCAAGATCGACGAGACATGCGGATTCTGGTTCTCGCTACCGTAATTGGCGCATCCCATAGCCGAGGCGGCCGACAGGCAAAAGCCCGATACCAGGACATCGTGAAGGACCGCAAAGGCGAGACTGGGCGGATTCTGTTAATGTTTTCAATGATTCGCCCATCGAGGACCCTATGGCGATCGAGCCGGCGCCGGCCGAATTGAATGCTGGGGAGCCGCGCAAACGCGGGCGCGATTTCTCCACTCTGCTCTGGCTATGCGGTTGGGGCGTGGCGACCGCCGTTGCGCTGAGCGCGCTTGCCATAACAAGTCAGACCCAGACCGCAACCGACCGCCTGCGCTCGATTTTCGCCACCAGCGAACCGTCCGCGGTGGCGCAAATGCCTCCACGCCTCGCTCAACTCGAATTGGAAGCCCAGATGCTGACCGCGCAGGTCCGCGCGTTGAACGCGGATCGCGACCGGCTCGCTGGGCGCATCGCTCTGCTCGAAAGCAGCGTCGACGACATGACCGGCGCCATCAAACGGCAGGCCGCCGCCACCGCAGCTGCCCTTGCTGCACGAACAGCACTCCTTGCACCCCAGCCACAGCCGATTGCACCCCAGCCGCAGCAGATTTCACCCCAGCGGCAGGCGATTGCACCCCAGCCGCAGCCGAACCTGGCACCGCCGGCTGCCAACGCGCCGCCCGCAGTTGCCGCGCCCGTGACCACCTCGTCTGTTCCCTTGCCGCCCGAACGCGCGACGGCTGCACAGGCGTCCGCCGGGCCGGAGCCGGCGGCAAGTCCGAGCGAGTTCGGTCTTGATCTTGGCAATGCATCGACACTGGACGGCGTTCAGCAACGCTGGACGACCTTGAAGGCCAATTTCGGTCCGCTCCTGAGCAACCTGCACCCGCTGGCAGCAACCGAGCGCCGCCAGGGCAAGACAGGCTACCGGCTCGTGGTCGGCCCGCTGCCCAACAGCCCGGCCGCCACCGGGCTCTGCGCTCACTTCAATGCCGCCCACACGCCCTGCCGCGCCGTCAAGTTCGAGGGCGAACAGCTTGCGCAGCGTTGATCGCCGCGGCATTGCAGCGTCATACTGACCGCATGAAACTGTTTCTTCCGAGTGCGCGGGCGACGAACTGGCTGCTGATCATCGGTTTTTGCTCGATCGGCTATGCGCTCTACATGCGCTATCTCACGGTGGAGCAGTCGACTGTCGGTCTCGCATGCCAGGCCGGTTTGAATACCTGGCTGTGCTTCACGCGCCAGATTACGGTCGCACTGTTCGAGCATTCCGCGTTTGGCTGGGCAGCGCTGATCGTTGCTGCGCTGAATTTGGTGCGGCCCTCGATGCTCCTGTTCGCCATTGCACTTGCGGCGGCCTGTCTCGGGGTCGTCCTTTATAATGTCGGGCTATCCTCGCTCGCCGTCGGACTGCTGCTCCTCAGCTTTGCGCGTCGCGCGCCTGACCCAGATTGAAAGCCAGCGCCGCCAGGACTGCGCAGACCCACAACGACTGCCAGTTGGCGAAGGTTTCGTTGAAGACAATGTAGACGACGGACAGCGCGAGCACGCATGCCGCCGACATTTCCGCGACGCCACGCGCTCCTTTCCCGCGGCCGACGAGAAATCCATGGACAACGAAAGGCAGGATCGCCGCCGTGAGCGGTGCAAAGGGGAAGTCGCGATAGCGCGGATCGAACACCAGGCTGAGCGCGACAAGAAAAGCCAGCATCATCACTGCGATTAATATCGCTCCGGCAGCGCGATCGAGTGGCCTACCGGCGCGCCGCTCCTTCGGTCCCAGCAATTGCGCGAAACTGGGAACAGGACTGTTCCGCATGATCGCCACGCTCAACACAACCGGCGCCACGAACGCGACTGCGGCAAGCGTCAACGAGCGTGTCCAGCCGGCAACGCCGAGGCTCTCGATCGGAACGTTTTCAATTGTCCACCCGATAAGCGCTCCGCCGACCAGCGCATTCGCGCCCACGCCCAGCCATTGCAAAGTGCGGACGTTTTCGCCGCGCGCATAGATCGCCGCACCGAATACAAGGAGGGCGAACAGGATCCCGCCGATGCCCTGCCAGATCCAGAGGGGATGATTGGAGACCGGTTGCGACCAGCGGAATTTCGGCGCGCGTGAATGTCCGTCGAGCAGCCCCCAATGGCCACCGACCGTCCCTTCTTGCACGCGCTTCCATGGCTGATCGAAAGCTTCGATGACATTGACGTGGAAATTCTCCAGCTTGCTGAGGGCGAGCACGTCCTGAATGACCCTTGCCTGGTTGGCCGGCGATGGCAGCGCCCCTTCGCGCATGCGGCCGGCACTCGGCCAACCGACTTCGCCGATCAGGACCTCCTTGCCTGGAAATGCGTCGACGACTTGCCGGCGAATTGCCGCAACATGGGCTCCGGCGCGCCCGGCGGAGATCGGAAAATCCTCCCAGTAGGGCAGGATATGGATGGTGACAAAATCAACGGCATTGGCGACGTCGGTGTTGCGGAGCCAGAATTCCCAGACGTCCGCATAGGTCACCGGTACGCGCACGCGCGCCTTGACCGCGCGGATCGTCCGCGCGAGGTCGGTCGCCGTCATGTCGCCGCGCAGCAGCACCTCGTTGCCGACCACGATGGCGCGGATGGTTTCCGGGTATTTGTTCGCGAGCGCGATGGCCGTCTCGATCTGATAGTTGTTTTTCGCTGGATGGCTGGACAGCCACAGGCCCTGCATGACCTTCAGGCCATATTTGGCGGCGATCCCGGCAATCTGGTCGAGGCCAGGATCGACCGAGTACGTACGGACGCAGTCCGTGATTTCCGAGAGCCGCGCCAGGTCGTCGTCGATCTGGGCTGCCGGGATCACCGTCGCGGGATCACGCGGCGTCTGTAAGCCGCGGAAGGGCGCGTAGGACACGCAATAGAGCTTCTCAGCCCGTCCCACCTGGGGGTACGGCATGAGAACCGGGCTTCCGAGCCAAACCCAGACACCGGCAATCGCCACCGCCACAAAGGCGAGGCTGGTCAGAGCATGGCGCATTGGAGGCCCGAGCAATGAAGGTCAATGGCTGCCGTCCGGCTTATCGCGCACCGCCGTCCCTGCCAAGGTGACCGGTCTTAAGCAAGGATTGTGGTTACGCTGGACAAAGGGGCCGGGTTGAGGCCAAGTCTTGCGGATTGAAATTCAGGTTAATACGCACGGCTGGCGTGCCGGGCAGAATTACCAGAGAAATCACCGCCGTATTAGCGTCCCAATCCGGTTGCAGACAGGCGCAGGGTACGGCGTCAGGCCAAGTAAAAAAACACATCCGACGGGGACAATGCTGTTTTCTTTCGAGTTGCGTCAGCGTTTTGCCGTGCTTTGCTGCGCGGCGGCTTTAAGTATCCTTGCCCCGGCGGCTTTTGCGCAAAGCGGCAATGGAAAGCCGCCCGAGCCGCAAAAACCGGCTGCCGACGCCGCCAAGGCCGATACCGCCAAGGAAGGCCAAAAGAAAATCGATGAGATCGCCGAGGCTTCCCGTGCCCTGAGCGGGCCGGCTGGCAACCCGGAATGCGTCTGGCTTGGCCGCCGTGTCGTGAGCCTGCTGTGGCGGGACGACCTGGATACGGCCTTCCGGCACCTCGATCTCTACGACCGCTTCGGCTGCCCCGGCCCGCACATCCAGGCCACTTTCCGCTGCCTGGTCCGGCAGGGAAACATCGATCCGAAGCAGCAGGAAACGCTGAACGGCCGGGTTCACGGGTGCTGGCTTAACCCTAACCTGGAGCCTGCCCCGGCAACGGCAGCCGCGCCGCCAGCCCAGGCGCCCGCGGCGACGTCGGGCGGAACCACCCAGCGCTAGGCGGCGTTTGCTCTACGCAATTTTTTCGCGGGGCGCCATGCAAGTGCCTAGGAATTGCCATGTCAGCTAATTACTTGAATCGTCACCTTATGCCGCGCTACGTTTTGCTTGCGCAGACGGAGTATCGGCTGGGCCCAGGGGACGGGCTCAGGGGTCTGTCAACCTGCCCCGCTTGGTTTTGAGTTCTATGCGCACCGTCGCTGCCGTGATCGCCCTTGTGGCGTGCGTGCATGTCGGGTTGTGGGCGTTAATGCGTGACGACGTTCGCGCCCCCAACTTCGAAGGCCAGCTTGCGAGCGTTTCCTACGCGCCGTTCAACGGCTCTGCGCACCCTGACAAAACCTCTGCGCAGGCCGCCCAGATTCGCTCCGACCTCAAGCTTCTCGCTCCCTACACCCGGGCTATTCGTACCTACTCGGCAACGGGCGGCGTCGAACTCGTGCCGGGCATCGCTTCGGAATTCGGGCTGCGCGTCACGGCCGGCGCATGGATCGACAAGAATCAGGATCGCAACGAGCGTGAAATCCGCTCGGTGATCGATCTGTCAAAGCGTCACAGCAACGTCAACGGCATCATCGTCGGCAACGAAACGATCTACCGCGACGAGCAAAAAGTCAGCGACCTGATTCAGATGATCCAGCGCGTGAAGCGCTCGACCAACGTTCCGGTCACCACCGGCGAAATCTGGCACGTCTGGATCGAGCACCCCGAGCTTGTTTCCGCCGTCGACTATATTGCCGCGCACATTCTTCCTTATTGGGAAGGCTTCTCCGAGACGCAGACGGTCGATCAGACCGTCATCATCTACGACAAGCTGCGCAAGGCCTATCCCGGCAAGCGGATCGTCATCGCCGAGTTCGGCTGGCCGAGCGCCGGCTACAACATGCATCGCGCCAATCCAGGCCGCATCGAGCAGGCCGTCGTGCTGCGCGACTTCGTGGCGCGCGCCGAGGCCTACGGCATGGACTACAACATCGTCGAAGCGATCGACCAGCCGTGGAAGACGAACGAAGGCGGCGTCGGGCCCTATTGGGGAATTTTCGACGCATCGCGCCATCCCAAATTCAGCTGGACCGGCCCGATCACCGAACCCGATCACTGGAAGCTTGCGACGATCGCCCTTCTCGTGAGCGTGCTGCTCTCACTGCCGCTGCTTGCGATGAGCGCTGTCACATTGTGGCAGGCCGCGATGCTCACGGCCGCCGCGAACGTGGTGGGTGCGTGGTTCGCAGCAGTCTTTGCGTATTGGAACGGACACTACTTCGTCTGGGGTGCCGCCTTCGCGCTTGGTCTCGGCATCATTCTGCTGATCCCGCTGATCATCATCGCCCTCGCACGCGTCGAGGAAATCGCCGCCATTGCGTTTGGCCGCAAGCCGCTGCGTCTCATCGGCAGCCCGCCGCTCGCCCCCGAGACCTATGCGCCGAAAGTTTCGATCCATATCCCGGCGTATAATGAGCCGCCGGAGATGCTCAAGCAGACGCTCGATGCGGTTTCACAGCTCGCCTACCCGAATTTCGAGTGCATCATCGTCATCAATAACACGCCCGATCCGGCCATGTGGCTGCCGGTCGAGGATCATTGCCGTACGCTCGGTGACCGCTTCAAGTTCGTGCGCGACGACAACCTCGCCGGCTTCAAGGCAGGCGCATTGCGTCTCGCCCTTGCGCACACCGCCGCCGATGCCGAGGTGATCGGCGTTATCGACGCCGACTACGTCGTGCAGCCGGACTGGCTCAAGGATCTTGTTCCGCTGTTCAGCGACCCCTCGGTCGGCCTAGTTCAGGCGCCGCAGGATCACCGCGACGGCGAGCGCAGTGTCATGCACCACGCGATGAACGGTGAATACGCCGGATTCTTCGATATCGGCATGGTTCAGCGCAACGAGTTCAACGCGATTATCGTGCACGGAACGATGTGCCTGATCCGGCGCCAGGCGATCGCGGCGGCCGGCGGGTGGTCAAGTGACACAATCTGCGAAGACACGGATCTTGGGCTCACTCTGCTCGAGCTCGGCTGGAAGACCCATTACACCAATCATCGTTACGGCCATGGACTGCTGCCGGACAGCTTCGAGGCCTACAAGAAGCAGCGCAACCGCTGGGCTTATGGCGGCTTCCAGATCATGAAAAAGCACTGGCGCCGTTTCCTGCCTGGCGCCAGCCAACTCAACCGCGATCAGAAGCGCGAATTCACGCTCGGCTGGCTCAATTGGCTCGGCGCCGAAAGCATCGGCGTCGTGGTGGCGATTCTGAACATTATCTGGGTGCCGGTCGTGGCGTTCCTCGACATTGCCGTGCCTGACCGCATTTTGACGACGCCGATCATCGTCAGCTTCATCGTATCGGTCGTGCATTTCGCCACGCTTTACCAACTGCGCGTGCGGCCGCGCATCGGCCAGCTGCTCGGATCGGTCTTCGCCGCGATGTCGGTGCAATGGACGGTTGCGCGTGCCGTCGGCTTCGGCGTGATTAAAGACCGGCTGCCCTTCGTGCGCACATCGAAAGGCGGCTTGCGCCGCACCACGGACTTCCATGCGTTCTGGGAGGCCGTGCTGGCAGGGCTGCTGATCCTCGGCGCGGTCGTGTTGGTCATGACCAACTACAAGGAAGTGCGCGAGATCAACATCTTCGCAATGGTGCTCCTCGTGCAGAGCCTGCCGTTTATCGCGGCGGTCGGGCTTGCGGTGATCGAGCGCACGCAGCTCAATGACTTCGCCTATTGGCGCAACGTCGAGGCGCGTATCACGCGGCTGATTCCGGTCCTGCGTCGCAACGCCGCGCTGACGAAAGCCACGCAGCCCGTCCCGACGCAGAATCCTGGCGAGCTCGTCCAGTAAGAGCCGCGGCTAGGCCGGTAGCGCCGTTTCGACCAGTTTCACCCAGTACGACGTGCCGAACGGGATTGCCTCGTCATTGAAGTTATATGACGGGTGATGCAGCCCGGCGCTCGCCCCGTTGCCGATCCAGATAAAGGCTCCGGGACGGGCGTTGAGCATGAAAGAAAAGTCCTCCGCGCCCATCATCGGCGGAAGCCCGGTGTCGACTTTCTCCTGACCGGCAATCTGACCGGCTACGGAAGCGGCAAACTCCGTCTGCTTTTCGTGGTTCACAAGCACCGGGTAGCCGCGCTTGTAGGTGAGCTTGGCCTTGGCGCCATAGGCCGCGGCCGTGCTTTCCACGACCACGGGAAGCCGCTTCTCGAGGAGGTCGCGGACCTCGGGCACGAGACTGCGCGCAGTTCCGCGCAGCTGCACCGTCTGGGGAATGACATTGTCGGTGTTGCCGGCACGGAACATGCAGATCGATACGACTGCCGACTTGAGCGGGTCGACGTTTCGCGAGACGACTGATTGAAGCGCGTTGATAATCTGCGCGCCGACCAGAACCGTATCGACGCCGAGATGCGGGCGCGCCGCATGGGCGCCGACGCCCTCGATATCGATGGTCAACCCGTCGGCAGCCGCCATCATCGGTCCGGGACGGATGCCGAATGCGCCCACGGGCATTCCGGGATAGTTGTGCATCCCGAAAACCTCCTCGATCCCGAAGCGGTCCATCAGCCCGTCTTCGACCATGGCCCTGCCGCCTCCGCCGCCTTCTTCCGCCGGCTGGAAGATGACAACGGCCGTGCCGGAGAAATTCCGGGTCTCCGTGAGATAGCGGGCGGCACCGAGCAGCATGGCGGTATGCCCGTCATGGCCGCATGCGTGCATTTTCCCCGGAACGGTCGACTTGTACGGCAGGTCGTTCGCTTCCTCGATCGGAAGCGCATCCATGTCGGCGCGCAGGCCGATGGTCTTGCCGGACCCGCCCTTCTTGCCCCGGATCACGCCAACCACGCCGGTCCGCCCGAGACCGGTCACGACCTCGTCGCAGCCGAACGCCTTGAGTTTCTCTGCAACGGATCCCGCCGTGCGGTGCACGTCATACTGCAGCTCGGGGTGCATGTGCAGGTCGCGCCGCCACTCGGTAATGTCGGCATGAAGGTCGGCGACGCGGTTCACGATCGGCATGAGCTCGCTCCTTGGGTGGTCCAGTGTAGCAAATCCCGAGGTGCGAGCGCGAGTTCGGGAAATAAGCGGGGTTGGCCTATTGACCGGGCAGGTCGTCGCCCCTACACCGACCCCTCAATCCTGGCAACGGGCGCGTAGCTCAGTGGTAGAGCAACTGACTTTTAATCAGTAGGTCGATGGTTCGATCCCATCCGCGCTCACCAATAAAATCAGGGCTAATCGATTTTCCCCACGATGGGGATTTTCGAAAAAAGAACTTGATAGCGACTCGGTAGCAGCAACTTTGATCGCATGATCGAAAGAATGCGCAGTGCGCTCAAAGATCGGCTGAGCGCGATGCCGCTTAATGTAGCAGTCATGGGACATGAAACACTCTTCTTTGCGCTCTACCTTATGGTGATTGCGGCGCTGCTCATCAAAGACGCGCCCCGGCCCGTAGCGACCGAAGATAAGGCAGCTGTTGCTGCCGTTGAGAAGGCCCCAATAGCCAAGGACGAGAAGGCAAGCCCCGCTGTTCCGCAGGCTGACGACAGCAGCAAGCGAAGCGAAACGCCCAGCTGCGAAAAGGAATTGCGACGTACAGCCGATCTATTACGATTTTTCGCAAATAGAATTCAGGGTGGAGAAGACCCACAATCGGTCGTTGCTGACATGAGGCAGCAAGAGAAAAAAATATCGGCGGTTTGCGACTGATGTTTCGGTAAAAAGGCAAACTAACCGCATCGAGATTGAACTGGAATTGGGTGCGCCGCTCGACGCGATATACAGTTCCACATCTGGGGATGCCCTTAGCATGCCTGGACCTCGCGGCGTCCTGCGGAACAGGCCTGACCACCAATCCGAAATTGCGAGCCATATTCTTGCCTGGCAGGCCAGGGAGAACGCGACCCCGACCATCTGCGGACGAAGGCGCGAGTGGGCGTAATACCTTCAGGGCTTTGAAGCACCCGCACTTCAGCGATAAATTCCCAAGCCTACGCCAAACCTTTTAGTCCCATAAACGTTGTAACCGGCGCAAGGGATCGCCCCGGCCATGCTGCAACGAAACTACCGTCCATTGTTGGACATCGGGTCTATGATTTGTCCCGCCTGCGGATCGGCAGCTAATCTTACCGACCGGTCGCAGGTCGAAATGGGCTTAGCCGAGATACGTACTTTCGAGTGCAAAGACTGCGGAAAGACCACGCGGTTTGCTGCGTGCGGCAGCACTCAGGTGATGATTTCAGACTAGTTCCGGTGAGGCTGCCGGGGATGTCCCTAGCAGCCTCTCTTTGGGTCGAAATCAATATTTTTAGTAGCAGACCCGCACGCGCCGCCAGACACGGTGACCGTAGCCATCTGAAACCCACCGACGCCTAATGGTGCAGCCGCTGTAGCCATAATCGGCGTAGCCGTAATCGTAAGCGTATGGATCGTCGTAATACCCATAGCCAGGGCCGTAGCCATAACCGCCATAATACGGGTAAGTGGCAGCGCCAAGCAGCAATCCCGTTCCTACGCCGACACCAAATCCACCCCAGCCCCAACCGCCACCACCATGATGTCCACCGTGCCAATGGCCGCCGCCACCGTGGCCCCCTCTAGCATGCGCTGTCGGCGAAACTGTTAGGCCAGCGCCAATAATTGCGACTGACGCCGCAATTGCGATAGTTGTCTTTTTCAATGTTCCTTGCATGATACGCCTCCAACAAAAGTAGCTTCCATCAATCAATTGTTTGGTTGCTTCAGACGTTCCAAAGATTGTCAGTCGGAACTCTTCGGGCCGGTGGAAACTAAAATCAGCTTTTTGCCAAATATATCGGCGCTATGTTGTGCCGAGCTCGACTTTCCGCATGCATCATCGTGTGGCGCATTCTGGAGTACAAAACCGCTGAGGAGTTTGCTTCCGAGCTTTCCGGCGACCTGATTACAGCTTGACTTCGTGAAGTCAGCCCCCATGCAGCCCACGCAGCTTCCATGTTTCTAGAAATTCTTCGGCCTGAGCGAGTGTGAGGCCGCTTTCGCATATCGGTCGTTCAACGTCAGCGGTCCGCCTCAGCGTAAAACGATCTCCAACTTTTTCGACAGAAAACTGCAGCCGTTTTGCTAGCGCAAGCAGATTGGCTTCGGTGTCTTCGCGTTGTTGCATTGTCGGAGCCAGCGCAAACTGATGGTAGTCGGAACTAAATAGCTGCTTGTCCCAACGACAATCTTCAACGTATTGGCGTCCTCTGTGTTTCATCGCCCTCTTACTGGAACTGCATTCGCAGTCGACGGTTGAAGAGCCAGGACCGTTGCTTTGACCCCTCCAGGGGAGCAGCGGCCCAAAAGGGGTCAGATCCGTTTGCGTATCGGGCCCCTTTCCTTTTTTCCAGAGAGGTTCCCATGGCGGACAACAAAACGAAAAAAGCTGACGATCGTCGGCGTATAGACGTGCACGAAACTTATGAACTTGGCTATTGGTCAAGAAAGTTTGGCGTGTCGAGAGAACAATTGGCAGCGGCCGTTCAAAAAGCCGGGCCGAGGGCCGCTGATGTCGAGCGCGAGCTGGGCAAGTCGTAAGTGCCAGGCAAGCGCGTTCGGATTGGGAAGGAAACGTGGGGCTCGCTCGGCGCGCTATTAAGCCACAGTGCGGCCAAGACAACTGCTATCGAATGGCTCAATCATTTGGTGTTTGGCCGATGCGAGTTTAGCTGCAAGATTTGCAAGTAAGTTTTAGGCCGCACCGCATGGTCGACAGCCGTGGCGCCGTTCAGGGCTGGTACCCGTTAGGTTCCCGCCGAAAAAATAATCAGAGTTGACGTAGCTCAATGCTTGGACATTGGCGATGTCCTTATAAGTACGTGATCGATCCGCAAAAGGGTTCCCTTCAGACAGAGACAGGTGCGAATGATTACCGGTGGTGAGTTGCTGTTTGCCGTTGGCAGCGTGATCACGGCGGCTGTTTTGATCGGCCTGACCCTGTATTTAATGTGAGACGACTGTCGTCGCGGTTCGCTTTGCGCCCAAAAGCGGATAGCGAGTCACGCGTGACCGCATGCGGCTGGCGAAGGGCTGGTCTGCGTCCGGCTGCAACAAGCCCCAAATGCTCAGAAATGCGGCCGTTGGCGGTTGCGCATTTAAGATTAATGGTCGGACCGCCTTGCGCCTTCGGGCAAATAAATCTAGCGAGTTCGCATCTCGTTTGGAGCAATCAATGCGAATGCCTCTTCTTGCCTATTTCCTGGTCGTGGGAATTCTTCTTTTTACGGGTTTGGTCTTGGTGAGCAGCCAGCTTGAATCGAAGTCGCTGCCAGTGTCGCAAAGAATCGGCGTCCCGCCGCCTTTCAAAGCTCAGCCGGATGCGAATGGATCGCCGGCAGGCACGGTGAGTTCTCCCGTCGAATAGGTAGTGGTGATTGGCCTTTGCCAACCGCGTCGGTCCCTGGGGCGATAGGCTAATCGCGAACGGCCTTCAGGACAGAAGTGACATTCTTTCGAACGTGCCACTCCGGCACTTTCATTTAGTTTGCCGGCGGAGCCGAACGCTTGCCGTTGGACGGTGACTGCCCGGTCACCGCAGCGAGCGGAATGAGATGGCGCGGGACAATGACGCGCTGGTTCGAGACAAGCGCGGCGCCTTCCGGAATCTGATTGATCTGCGTGAGCGCCCAGAGAGGCACGCGGTAATTCATCGCAACCGTCTCAAGCGTGTCGCCAGCCCTGACAACAGCCGGCATGCCGCTGTCCCACAAATCGACCGCGGCATCGGGCGGGACAACATAGCGGATGGGCACGCCCTCGCCTTCGAGCTTGGCCGGCGTCTCGGGGATCTGCAGGATCTTGGTGAGCAATTGCGTATGGATGATGTCCATCTTTTCGATATTGATATGCAGAACTCCCTTGAGCTTCGAGAGATCGAAGCTTGCAAAGTGTCCCAGATAGCCTTTCTCGGGCACGACGTCGCCGCCGCCCAGGACGTCGCGCGCCAGGAAGATGTTCATGTAACGCTCGACGTTCATCGGCAATTTCGGCATCAGGTGAGCAGGGTCGATCGTGACGATCAGGCTGACCGGAATGTTTTCGGCTTGCAGCTTTTCCGCAAACTGGAGCGCGCAGAAGCCACCCATCGAGTGTCCGATAAGGGTGATGGGCGCGGGATCCTGGCGGTACTCACGAATGGCCCGCTCCGCAACGTAGGAGCAAACCGTAAATTCATTGACGTCCACTGTCACACCGGCCTCTTCAATACGTTTGGCCAGCTTGTCCATCCCCCGCGAGAAGATCAGACCCAGTGCCCCGCGGAACAGGTAAACGCGCCCGCGCGGAAGCGCGGTTGCGGCGGGGGGCGATGCGGTTGGTGCGGTGATCGCCGCGGGTTTCGTCTGCGCGTTGGCCGAACCGCCTGCGACGGTCGCCGCACAGAGGACGCAGCCGGAGATAATCACCGCGCCCACGAAGGAAACAATTTGCACCCGAGACACCCTGCGCTTTCGGCCTTGCTTGCGCCACTTAGGAACGCGAATCATCCTAAATCAAGGCACGGTCGTGGCCCCGGACTCAATCAGGATCAGGCTGGCCGGTAGTGAGCTTCGTATCAATCGCAGACCATCCAGCACTGGCCGTATAAATTGCACACACGGTGGGAATTGAGGCCGCCACACCCGGTGTAGAAAGGCCGTCGCCCCGGATGGCGGGTGATGACGTATTTCTTGCGGCATATTCCCCGCGCGTCCCGGTACCGGTTGAAGCCGCACCCGTCCGCAACCGGAATCGCCGGTCCCGCATGCTCGGTCCCGATCGGGGCGAGCGGCATCGCCTTTGCATTCGTAAACGAAAAGGTAAACGAAAAACCGAACGCCGCTGCGAGCACGATGCAGGCGATTATTTTATTCATTTCGCAACCGACCGAATTTCGGACCGCAAGATGATAGCGGCCTGCTGTCTCTTGTCCATCCAGGCGCGACCGCCGGTCGCGCCGTAGCGCGATACTGGCTATGGTCGCCCGAATACATCCTGGTCCGTACCGCCTATGGCAGACTCGCTGACACTTGTACGCGCCTCGCGAAATCGTGATGGCGAATGGTCGTCGGACGACTATGACGTCTTCGAGGGCAGGCAACTGATCGGGCGTATCACGCTGATGCCGCAAGCGCCGGAAGGCCGGCCCTGGTTCTGGACGATCACGGCGCGCCCCGAGACCAGTCAAAATCAGGGCTATGCGGTAAGTCGCGAGCAGGCCATGCTTGAATTTAATGCGCGCTGGCTCAATCCCGCGCGCGCCTAGCCCCTTCGAGTTAGGTGCGGCGCATCAATTCAGGCGCCATCCTCGTAAAATCGTCGAAAATTTTTCCGCGTGCGTGCACCCGCTGTTACGCGTCGCGCGGCAAATGCCTTTGTTCGTGTAAGCAACCGCGGCAAAATAGCCGCGTGACGCGTTTTTTCTGTCGTAAAACTTTATCGATCTGGCCACCACAGTTTCATCAAAGCGTCGCGCCCTTGCCACGATGCGTCTCTACGAAGGGGCATGGATCGGGGAGAAGACCCAGGAGACCGTGACATGCAGCTTCATGAATATCGGGCGAAGCTCTCCGCCATCCGCGCCTTTGCGGCTCCAGTTCGTTGCCCCGACTGCGGTGAGGTAATGGTCGCGCCAGTCTCCTCGGAATTCGTCGAAGGGGGCGAGATTCGGCACCACTGGGAGTGCGACTCCTGTGGCGGACTCTCGAGCACGTCGATTGAGCTCTCGTCGCATTGAAGATTTCCTGCCGGAATAGACCCGGATATAGAGTGTTCCTTCTGTGTGATGCGTTTTCCGCATTCCTAGGGAGGAGCCTTTATGATGACGACATTTGTACGGCCAGGCCTGGCCGCCCTCGCCTGCGCCTCTGTGGTTCTGCTCTCCGCGCCCGCATTCGCCGCCTCGATCAATCTGAAGGCCGACCTGAAGTCCTCGAATGAAGTCCCGCCGGTCGACAGCAAAGGCAGCGGCTCCGTAACCGCCACTTTTGATACGGCGAGCAAGCAGCTGTCCTGGAGGGGCAGCGTGACCGGCCTGTCCGGGCCCGCAACGGCCGCGCATTTTCATTCCGCTGAATCTGGAAAGAACGGCGCCGTCGTGGTGCCGATTGCCGGCGCCGACAAGGGTTCGTTCGAAGGCTCGGCAACGCTGACCGACGCCCAGGCCGAGGATTTGATGGCCGGAAAGTGGTACGTGAACATTCACACGGCCGCCAACAAGGCCGGGGAAATTCGCGGTCAAGTCACCAAGTAGCCGACGCAAATTCGTCGCCAGAACCCGCCTGCCCCGCGCAGGCGGGTCTTGTTTTCATGCCCGGCATGCTTTGCGTCGGGCCAATTCCGGTTTTATGGTCGGCCTCTCTTGTGTTCGTGATTGAGGTGACGCTATGGCCCGTACGAATGGCTCCGCCCCCTTCCTCATTTCCGGCGGCGGCATCGGCGGCCTGATTACGGCCTACGCGCTTGCCCACAAGGGATTTCCGGTCCGCCTTTTCGAGC
>Ga0310810_10002172_pt1 | contig 20880 bp, 16 predicted proteins | sample NCmetagenome_FD_207641 | JGI IMG/M metagenome (GOLD analysis project Ga0310810, IMG submission 207641) | Soil microbial communities from experimental microcosm in Duke University, North Carolina, United States - NC | ecosystem: Engineered > Artificial ecosystem > Soil microcosm > Unclassified ...
AAAGATTCGCGGATTCACGGATCAGGGATTCACGGATTAGAGGGATTCACGGATTAGGGATTAGGGATTGGCTCTATGCTTCCCAGCGGAGCGCGACCGATGGATCGAGGCGTGCGGCGCGCCGCGCGGGTAGGTAGCTCGCCAGGAGCGCCGTCGTCGCCAGCGCGACGGCGACGGCAACGAAGGTCAGGGGATCGACGGCGCTGACGCCGAACAGCAGCGCGGCCATCACCCGCGTCACGAGCGCGGCGACCACGAGTCCGGCGGCAATACCGGCGGCCACGATGACGCCCCCCTGGCGCAGGAACAAGCGGCTGACGTCGCTCGCCGCGGCGCCGAGCGCCATCCGGATGCCGATCTCGCGGGTGCGCTGCGTCGCCATGTAAGAGATGACGCCGTAGATCCCGACGACCCCGAGCAGCAGCGCCACGCTGCCCGCGATGCCGAGCATCACCAGCGCGAACGACGTCTGCGCCATCGACGACGAGCGGATCTGATCGAGCGTGCGCACGCTCGCGACCGGCAGATTCGGATTCACCGACCACACCGCCTGCTGCACCTCCTTGATCAACGTCGCCGACTGCGGGCGGCTGCTGCGGATCGCATACGCCAGCGTGCGCTGGACGCGCAGCTCGTCGATCCAGTAATTGGCGATGAGCGCGGGCCAATAAATGGTGGTCGGCGCAGGCTTGGCGGCGCCGTTGTCGCGTTCGTTCCCGACGACACCGACGATGGTGCGCCACGGGTTGTTCGGACTGTTCCGCACGCGGCGCCCAAGCGCCGCCGCGGGATCCTTCCAGAACTCCCGCGCCAGGTTCTCGTTGATCACGACGACCGGACGGCGTTCGTAGCTGTCGGCCCACGTCAACGCGCGGCCAGCGATCACCGGATTGCCCATCGTCTCGAAGTAGTTCGCGCCGACGTATTTGTAACGGCGAATCGGCGGGATGCGTCCGGCCGGCCCGGGGAAGTCTTCAGCGAAGACCGGGTCGCCGCTGTTGCTGCCGTCCATCGTGACGCCGGACGCCAGGCCGACCGCTGTGACCCCCGGGATCTGTTCGATGCGCTTCTGAATCTGTTCGTGCATGCGTGCGGTGGCGTCTTTATCGGGTACGAGCGACTCGGGAATCGAGACCCGCATCGTCAACACCTGCTCCGGATGGGTGAAGCCGGGATTGACATGGCCAAGCGCGATGAAGGTACGGATCATGAGACCGGAGGCCACCAGCAACACGACGGCGAGCGCAATTTCGACCGTCGCGAGCACGTTGCGCGCGCGGTGCCGCGATCGGCCGGCGCTCGACGAACGTCCCCCCTCCTTCAACGCGCCCGCCACCTGCGGCGTCGTCATCTTCATCACCGGGATGGCGCTGAAGAGCAGCGCGGCGACAAGAGAGATGGCGAGCGTAAAAAGCAGGACGAGCGGATCGATGGCGATCTCCCCCACCCGCGGCAGACCGGCCGGCGCCATCGCAACGAGCCCTCGGACGGCCGCGTTGGCCAGAAGCAGTCCTCCGGCGCCGCCGCAGAGCGCGAGGCCCAGCGTCTCCGAGAACAGCTCCCACGCAACCTGCGCGCGCGTGGCGCCGAGCGCGCTGTGCATAGCGAGCTCCTGCTGGCGCGCTTCGGCGCGCACCAGGAACAGGTTGGCGACGTTGGCGCACGCGATCAGCAGGACGATGGCCGTGGTCCCCAGCAGCACCCACAGCACGCGGGCCACGTCGCCGACGACGTCCGCCGCCAGCGGGCGGACGTTCGGCGCCATCTTCGTTTCTTCGAACATCTGTTTCGAGAACCCGGGGACCATCGGGAACCGCTCGATCACGAGCGGAATCATTCGCGCGATGTCCGCATTCGCCTGGTCGATCGTGACGCCCGGCTTCAGGCGCGCGATGCCTTCATAGGAAAAATCTCCGACGAATACTTTCGCACGATCGATGCGCATCGGCAGCACGAGCTGGGGGTGCTCGTTGAGAAAGATGAACGATCGGGGAAGCACCCCGATGATCTCGTGCGCGACACCGTCGACGGTCAGCTGGCGTCCGATAACGGTCGGATCGCCGCCGAATTTCCTTTGCCAGTATGGATACGTGAGCAGGACCCGCTCGGGCGCGCGCGGCGAATCGTCGTCGGGCGTAAAGAGGCGCCCGGCGACGGTTTCGATGCCGAGCGCGGGGAGCGTGCCGTCGGTGACGTCGAGCGCATCGACGCGCTCGGGATCGCCCATGCCGGTCACCGATACCGTCGCCGTGTCCCACATGCCGAACTGGTCGAACGTTCGTCCCTCCCCGCGATACGTCAGATACGTCGCCGGCGATTGTTCGAGGTTGCGGAACCCCAGCCCCGGGGCGACGTGCGCAACGCTGACGAGACGGTCGGGATTCTTGAAGGGCAGCGGCTTCAGCAGCACGCCGCGCACCACCGTGAAGATCGCCGTGTTCGCGCCAATGCCGAGCGCGAGCGTCAGGACGGCGATGAATGTGAAACCGGGCGCCCGAAGCAGCCGGCGTGCAATCAGCTTGATGCGGCGCGAAAGGATGGTCACAGGCGGTTTAGACGGCGCAAACGTCCAACGGTTCACCTTGACGGCGTTATCTTTGCACTCAACGGCGGTAACGGGTAGGTCGAGGGAGGAAGCGATGCGTAAGACAGTCCAGCTGGCGAGTGTTGCCGTGGCACTTGTGCTCACCGGTGCGGTTGCGTTAGCGCAGTTTGGCAATCAGCCCGGGCCCGCTCTGTCTGGCGGCCCGGAAGACATCACGGCCGCCGTGATCGCCAACAACGAGCTTGGCAGCGGGATGGGCACGGTCCAGATTCGGGTCAACCGATGGTCGACCGACGCCGATCGCAGGCGGCTGCTGACTGTTCTGCGGGAGTCCGGGGCGCAGGCGCTGCTCAAAGAGCTGCAGAAGATGCCGACGGTCGGTACAATCCGAACGCCGAACTCTGTTGGCTACGATCTGCATTATGCGTTGCAGACTGGAGTCGGCGACGGCCGTCGCATCGTCATCGCAACGGACCGGCCGATCCAGCACTGGGAAGCGACGAACCAGCCCCGCACCATCGACTACCCCTTCACGATCATCCAGATGCAGCTCGACCAGAATGGCAAGGGCACCGGCACGATGTCTTACGCAACCAAGGTCGAGGCGAATGACGACGTCATTCTGCTCGAGGACTACGCATCGACACCCTTCAGGCTGACGAACATCGAGGCAAAGAAGAGCGGGAAATAGTCGAGCTGTCCGGCAGTGGATGCGTGTGGTGACAGGCCAGCCGCAGCCGTCGCCCGTCTTACTTATAGAGGGGGATGGCATCGTGGTTGCGCCTTCCCACTGCGATCGCGCCAGCGAACCTGCGATCCACCACAACTGAACCGGGAAGGTGACTACGTGATTGCCAAGAACATCACGCGCACTAATACAGCTGCGCTTTTATTGGTGGTTTCTCTCAGCGCTCCGGCCTGGGCTGGAGCGCACGCCCGCGACGGCCGCTCGGCGGTCGCTGTTGCGGCGATCGGAATAGACAATTTCGGTCAGGTGAATGCGAACTATTACCGCGGTGCCCAACCGAAGGGGCGCGATTACACCGACCTCGCGGCTCTCGGCGTCAAGACGATCATCGACCTGACACAAGACGGGGAGGCCGGCGAACCGGCACTCGTCCAGGCTGCGGGAATGAGGTTCTTCCGCATTCCGATGACGACGCACGAAACGCCAGCGCCGGAGAAACTCGAGGTATTCCTGCGCATCGTCAACGACCCGGTCAATCAGCCGGTCTACGTTCACTGTCAGGGCGGACGGCACCGGACCGGCGTCATGACCGCTGTCTACAGGATGACGGCCGACCAATGGACGCCTGATCAGGCCTTCGCAGAGATGAAACGCTATAAGTTCGGCGCGGACTATCTCCACGCGGAATTCAAACGATTCGTCTACACGTACCACGCAGACGTCGCGGCGGCCGCACCGGCGCCGGCGCGTTAAGGGCGCGGCGCGGCAGCGGCCTACTTGTGCACTGTGCCGGCGTCCACTTTCGGGATCCCGAAGTGGCCGCCGAGACTGGCCAGCTGATCGAGATCGATCGCCCCGACGATATTGACGACCGTGAGTTCCTGCGGCTGCGCAGCGATGAGGACGAGGCCGGCGATCCGCTCCTTCTCCATCTTGAAGAACACATCCACGTTCTCGCCCCCCCTTGTGCTGCGGACGTTGACCATCCGCGACCATAAGGGAGCCTTCAGCTGCGCCCGCAGTGCGTCCACGTCGGCATCCGAATACTCGCCAGGGCCCGCGAACTCGAAGCTTCTGACGTAAACGCCCTTCAGATTGCTGATCAGGTTCTTGACCGCCCGCTGCTCGGGATCGCTCTGGGACAGAAATTTTGCCGCGAGCTGGAGCAGCGCACCGTCCACCGTGACGTTCACACTCTCCACGGCCTTCGCTGAAAGCCTGTCGATGTTGACGGGAATCGTGATGTCCTGCGCCTGGGCGGCATGCGCCGCCAGAACGATCAACGCCGTCGCACACAGCATACGTCTCATGACCCGACCTCCCTCACCTTCGCTCGGACGATTTGCAGTTTGCCGGCGGTAATCCGGAGCGCCTGTATGACCTGCGCTTTTGCCGCTTCCCCCGCGGCACGCTCGGCGCGCGCGGTCACGATTTGACGGTACTCGAGTCCGCCCGCGATGGCGGCAACGAGCGCCGCCGCAGCCAGCCAGCGCGTGAGTCGGCGCGGCGACCGACCATGGGCCGCACGCTGTGCCACCCGCTCGGCAAACCCGGCCGGGGGCGACTCGCGGCGCAGCACATGACGGAGTTCGTCGTCCAGTTCCCTCATGTCGTCACATCCCCAATGAAGGCCACGATTTTTTCCCGCAGCCTGGCGAGCGAACGCTGGAGATGACTCTTGACGGTGGCAATGGGCATATCCAGCACGTCCGCGATTTCGATCGGCGTCAGGTCCTCCTGATATCGCAGGATGACTACTATTCGCGCCTTCTCCGGCAGTGAGGCGATGATCCGCCTCAATCGGCGCGTGAGCATTGGATCGCGTGCCGACACTTGAGCCCGAAGCTCCGCCACGTCGTCCAGGCTCACCTGCGGCCACTTCCGCCGCCGTCCGTAGTCGATCGCGCGATGGCACGTTACCTTGCGCAGCCAGAACGTGATGTGCTCCGCCGACTGCAGTGTCGCGAGGGCACCGTGGAGCTGCAGGAACACGTCTTGCGCGACTTCCTCGGCGGCTTCACGATTGCGAAGAAAGTGCAGTGCGAGGCTGAACACCATGGCCTCGTGCTGCCTGACAACTCCGGCAAAGTCATCCGGCGCGGTCGCGCCGATTTCGCCAGAGTTCGCCAGGGCTGCCGGTTCTCCCATCGTCAGTAGCTATGCCTTCTAACCTATACGACCGGCGGGCGGCAGGAGGATGCAGCGTAGGGCCAGCTGCGGAGTCACTCCGGCACGGGCGGAAACCGGCAACTGGCTGTATCCTGCGCAATCGATGACCAAGGGCAATGCCGATCTTGCGTTGGTGCTGAGCGGCGGCGGCGCGCGCGCGGCGTATCAGGTGGGTTTCCTGCGCGTGCTGGCACGCGAATTCCCGGACGTCGTCCCCGGGATCCTCACGGGCGTGTCCGCAGGCGGGATCAACGCCGCGTACCTTGCCGCCCGGCCGGACCCGTTCGACCGTAAGGTCGAGGCGCTCGCCGACATCTGGCGCGCGCTGCGCATCGACAGCGTGTTCAGGGTCGACCTGCGCGATCTCGCGTCGCGGAGCGTGCGATGGGGCGGACGATTGCTGTCCGGCGGAAAATACCCCGTGCCGCCGGCCCGCAGCCTGGTGGACACCGAACCGCTTCACGAGCTCCTGCAAGGGCTTCTTCAGGCGGAACGTGGCGACATCAAAGGCATCGCGCAGAATCTCGAGGCCGGGTGGCTGCGCGCGGTCGCGCTGACCGCCTCGAGCTACACGACGGGCCAGTCGGTGACGTGGGTTCAGACGCGCGCGAACTGCCGCATCGACACATGGGAGCGGCCGCAGCGCAAGAGCGCCGCGTGCACGCTTCGCGTCGAACATGTGATGGCGTCGTCCGCCTTACCGTTCTTCTTTCCGGCCATCGAAGTTGACGGCGCGTGGTATGGCGATGGCGGGATTCGCTTGACCGCGCCGCTTTCGCCCGCCGTTCATCTCGGAGCGAGCCGAATCATGGCCATCTCCACGCGCTTCGCGCGATCGCGCGAACAGGCGGATCGCCCCGCGATCGTCAGCTATCCGCCTCCCGCGCAGGTGGCCGGCGTGCTGTTCAACGCCATCTTCCTCGATCAGCTCGACGGCGACGCCCTCGAACTGCGCCGAATCAACGATCTCATTGGACGATTGCCGGACTCCGAGCGCGACGGGTTTCGCCGGATCGAGCTGCTGATGCTGCGGCCGTCTGTCGATCTCGGCCTGCTTGCGAATGAGTACGAGGCCGAGCTTCCCCGCGCCTTCCGGTTTCTCACGCGCGGGCTCGGCACGAAGGAAACCCGGTCGAACGACATGCTCTCGCTGGTGATGTTCCAGAGCGACTACGTGCGCCGGCTCATCGAGCTGGGCGAAGCGGACGCCCTGGCACGACTGGACGAGGTCCGCCAGTTCCTGCGACACGGGTCCTGAACCGGCAACAGAAACGGCGTTCACGACGTGCGGCTATTGGCACGCCGTGAACGCCGTCAGGTCACTGCTCGACCGCAACCGTCAGCGGCGCCGTCAGCCGAACCGAAAGGAGCGCCCCGCGGGCGACACGCACCTCCTTGCCGCGCGTGGTGAGCACGACCGCCGTGCCCGCACCGCCGCCCGCCAGCGCACCGATCCCGGCGCCCTTCTTTCCTCCGACGATCCCGCCCACGGCGGCGCCGCCCGCCGCGGGCAGCCCGATAGTGAGCGCGTCCTTTTTCTTGGTTGCCGGCGCGACACCAACCCACTGACCCGTCTTCATCGCATAGCGTTCGTCCTGTCCCGCGGGCGTGATGCGCGTGAAGCGGACCGCAACCCGGCCGCGTCCCTTCACCTTGCCTGGCCGGGCCGCTTGTGAGACATACCCGGACGCCAGACTGCCCTCGCGCAACACGGTGCGCCCACCTACGACGACAGTCCGGGCCAACGTCGCCGGAACCGGATCCTCGACCCGGGAAATGTCGGAACCGAAACCGCGATCAACCCGCAGATGAAGAACCGTACCCGCGGGAACCGTGATCTGACGTACAGCTCGGCGGACGGCACGATGCGCGTCCGACTCGGGAGCGGCGCCGTCAACGCCGACACCGGCGATCAGGACGGCCGCCGTCAGCGCTGCAGTACGGGCGAAGAACTTCGTCATGACTGCCTCCTGAATCGGAGGGTCGCAAGGGGTGTACCGACGTAGTTTCAGTTCTGGTGTTAGCCAGAATGCCCTCGTTTTCAGCGTTTTGGGCGCGCATGACAATTCTGAGTGCCCATGTATCGAAGCTCAGGTTTGGTGTACTGACGTCAAGAGTGGACGATCGTGGCGCCGTCACGGCGCCCCCCAGCTTGACGTGCGCGATGATATATAGTTGTCCAGCATATAGGAGTCCATCATGTTGAGGCGCCCGGCGATTGGCGAAGCGAAGAAGGGCAGCGCGGAAGTGGTGATCCTGTCGATTGTCGAGCAGGACAGCCAGCACGGCTACGCGATCGCGAAGTTGATTGAGCGCCGTTCCGGCGGCGATCTGCGATTCACGCTGGCTTCCCTTTACGCGACGCTCTATCGCATGGAAGAGCGGGGCTGGATCAAGGGTCGGTGGGTGGAGAAGCCGGGTCAACGCCGTCGTTGCTATTACCGCATCACGGAACAGGGGCGGAAGGTTCTCGCCTCGCAGCGGGCGGATTGGGGAAGATTCCTCGCCGTGCTGAGCCAGGTCGCGGGCGTCGAGGCGGTGTAGCGATGGCCTCCCATGATTGGCAGGCGCTCGTTGCGCGGCACGCGCGTGCAACCGGCGCGGGGAATCTGCCGCCGCAGACGATCGACGAACTCGCCGCGCACCTCGAAGATTTGTACCTCGAAGGGATCGAAGCGGGCCTCTCCGACTCCGATGCCTTCAGCAGCGCGGAAGCGGCATTGCAAGAGTCGGCTTTGTCGATCGTCCCCGCGCCACGTACCCGTACGCCCGCATCGCGTCCCTGGGCCGTGCCACCTGAAAGGGAACGAGGGCTGATCGGACTCAGCGGCGATCTGCGATTCGCATGGCGGCAGATGCGGCGCGCGCCGTCTTTCGCCATCGTCGCAATCGTCACGCTCGGGCTTGGCGCGGGCGCGGCGACCGCGATCTTCACGGTGGTCAATACCATCCTGCTCAGGCCGCTCCCGTTCTCGGCGCCGCAGCAGCTCGTCATGCTGTGGGAGCAGAACCTGGAGAAGTCACTGCCGCGCGAGCATGTGTCGCCGGTGAACTTCATGGATTACCGGGCGATACCAGCGGTATTCCAGGATGCCGCGGCGTGGTGGCGTCCCGACATCAACCTCGCAGATCCGGGAGCCGAACCCGTAAGGGTAAGCACGATCGAAGTGAGCGGGAACGTCTTCGAGGTCCTGGGCGTCTCGCCGGCGCTGGGCGCGGGTTTTCCAGCGCGCGGCCCGTTCTATTCGCGCGATCTCATTGCGGTGATCAGCGATCGGCTATGGCGAGAGCATTACCACTCCGATCCGTCGGTCATCGGCAAGCCGCTGCGCGTGAGCAACGGCCAGTACACGATCGCCGGCGTCATGCCACCCGGATTCAACTTTCCCGACGACGTGGATCTGTGGCTGCGGTTGAACTGGGACCTGACGCAGCACAGCCGCGGCGCACATTTCATGCAGGCGATCGCGCGCATGAAACCGGGCGTCACGGTGGAACAGGCGTCGCGTGAGCTTTCGCGGCTGACCGCCAGGCTCGGTTCTGAGAATCCGGCGACGAACCGCGCCTGGAACGCCTATGCGACGCCGCTTCTCGACGATCTCCTGGGCTACTACCGTCTCGCGCTGATCGTCCTTCTCGGAGCAGTTGCACTCGTCCTGCTGACCGCGTGCCTGAACGTGGCGAGCCTGCTGCTTGCGCGCGCAACGGCCCGCGCACGGGAGATCGCCGTACGTGCAGCACTCGGTGCCTCACGGGCCCGCCTCGTCCGACAGATGCTCGTCGAGAGCCTGCTCCTCAGTGCCGCCGGGACCGCCGCTGGGGCCGCCGCGGCTTTTGTTTTCGTAAAAGCCGCCGTCGCCTGGCTGCCCATGGCCGTGCCTCGGCTCGAGGAAACCACGATCGACGCGCGGGTTCTGGCGTTTACGATTGCCGTCGTCGCGGTCACCGCCGTGCTGTTCGGCCTGCTGCCGGCGGTGATCCTCTCGCGAACCAATGCGAGCGAAGCGTTGAAAGCTGGCACCCGCATGGCGGGATCGTTACGGGGACGGCGATGGAACCGCGCCCTGGTGGTGAGCGAAGTCGCGCTCGCCTGCGCGGTGCTGCTCGCGTCGGCACTGCTCGTTCGGAGCGTCAGCCGCATGCTCCGTGCGCCAATCGGCATCGTCTCGACCGATGTCGTCGTGGCGCGCGTGCAGGTGTCAGGGGGCAGCATTCGCTCGTGGGACGACGTGGAACAGTTCTACGCCGCGTTTCTCGACAACGCGGGCGCCCAACCCGGCGTCGAGGCCGTCGGTGCCGCGACCGCATTGCCGCTTGACGCCGCGTGGGCGACGCGCCTGCCGTTCGGCGTCGAAGGAACCACCGTAGCCGCGCTCGATAACCCGCTTGCGCAACACGTGAGCGTGACGCCCGGATATTTCGAAACGCTCAAAGTGCCACTCGCGGCGGGGCGGCTCTTCACTGCTGCGGATACGAAAGCCACCGAGCCGGTCATCGTCGTGAACGAAACGTTCGCACGGCGCGTGTTTCCCGGCGGCGACGCGGTCGGCAGGCGAATCATCTCGAAGACGCGGAACATCGGTCCGCTCGGCGTCAACCTCTTCGGGCCCGTACCCTTCCGGATCATCGGCGTCGTCGGCGACATTCAGCATGCGCCGATCGGCCGGCCGGCCGAACCGGCCATCTATCACACGGCGCGGCAATTTCCCTTCCGGCCGATGCACATCGTCGCGCGCGGGCGTGACCATGCCGCGGTGGCGGCGGCGCTCCGCCAAGCGGTTCGTGCCGTCGATCCCTCCCTGCCCTTGAGTGAAATGCGGACCATGGACGAGCGCGTGCTTGCGGCGGTGGCCGCACCGCGGCTGCTGATGTTCGTGCTCACCGCGTTCGCGGTCATCACGGCGGCGCTCGCTGGAATAGGCGTCTATGGATTGCTCGCGTGTGTCGTGAACGATCGGCGCCGCGAGATGGCAATCCGCATGGCGCTCGGCGCGCGACCGGCGGCGCTGGCCAGGAACGTCGCGGGACAGGGACTGTTGCTCGTGTCGATTGGTGTTTTCGTGGGACTGTCCGTCGCGCAACTGCTGTTCGGCCGTCTGTTGACACAGGTCTTGTTCGAAACGCGAACGACCGATCCTGTCGCGGCTGTCGCCGCCGCAGCGTTGTTGCTCGGGGCGGCGGTGATTGCCTGCACTGCGCCGGCGCGGCGCGCCGCCACGGTTGCGCCGCTCGAAGGTCTCAAGTCGGAGTAGGACGGACGATGCCAGCTTTGCGCTACACTGCGGCGCCATGACAGGTTTCTCCGTAGTCCGCAGGTCCCTGGCGCTGACGCTGATTCTGTCAGCCTCGTCGTTCGCGCAGACGCCGCAGCCGCCGCCGGCGGCACCAGCGCCGCAAACCACACCTGCGCCGCGACCGGCGCCCCCGGCGCGTGATCCAGGCACGCCCGGTTACGTCACCGCGAAGGAATTGCCGGACGGCACGGTTCCTTCTGCCGCCGTCGACGGGAACTTCGTCATCGGACCAACGCATAATCCTGCGCCAGAAGCCACGGTGCAGGACGGGGTGCCGCAGGGGGCGGTGTGCAACCTCACGATGAGCTCCGCGGACAGCAAGATCTATCCGGGAATCGTGCGCGCCGCCGGAACGTTCGGCACACCGGATCCAGCCGACCCGGCAAAGCTCGTCGTGACGACGAGCCATCCGGCTCCATATACACGACGCGTCGCGGTGTTCGTACCCGCGCAATATGTTGCCGGCACCGCCGCGCCGTTCATCGTCGGCGCCGACGGACCCGACCAGTTGTTGTTCACCGTGCTGAGCAATCTCATCGCGCAGAAACGTGTCCCCGTGATGATCGCGGTCTCGATCGGGAACGGGAGCGGCGACGCGCAGGGCAGCCAGCGCGGCCTGGAGTACGACACGATGTCCGGTCGTTATGCGGAGTTCATCGAGACGGAGGTACTGCCGCTCGTGGAATCGCAGTGCAACGTGAAGCTCACGAAGAACCCCGATGGACGCGCCACGATGGGCGGCAGTTCCGGAGGATCAGCCGCGCTGATCATGGCGTGGTATCACCCCGAGCTGTACCACCGCGTGTTGACGTATTCGGGCACCTATGTGAATCAGCAATGGCCGCCCAGCGCCGAGACTCCACACGGCGCGTGGGAGTTCCACGAGCGCCTGATCCCCAAGAGTCCGGTAAAGCCGATCCGCATCTGGATGGAAGTTGGCGATCGGGATCTGCTGAACCCGAACGTCATGCGCGACAACATGCACGACTGGGTGCTGGCGAACGAGAACATGGCGCGCGTGCTCGCCGCGAAAGGGTACCACTACCAGTTCGTCTTCGCGCGGAATGCCGGCCACACGGACCGGACCGTGAAGCAGCAAACGCTGCCAGAAGCGCTCGAGTGGCTGTGGCGGGGCTATGTGAGTAAATAACCGCGATTCGCGATTCGCGGATTCGCGGATTCGCGGATTCGCGGATTCGCGGATTCGCGGATTCGTGGATTAGGGATTAGGGATTAGGGATTCGTCTCTTGTCAGTGCGTGATGATGATGAACCAGGCCGCGAGGATCGGGCCTTGCGGCCCGCGCCCGCGTCTCCCTCCCGCAGCAGGCGGCGGCGCATCGGCCGCAGGCGCCGGCACCGGACCACGTTCGGGCTGGAAGAGATACGCGTTGTGCGTCCGCGGATCCACCGTGATTGTCTTCGCGCCGGCAAACGTGGGCACGGTCGCGACGACAGTGTACTTATCGGCGGAGTCCTGGTGCGCGACCGTTACGTTCCCTTCGCCGCCGTTGGGAATGTAAACCAGCTTCTCCGCCGGATCCCACCCCAGCGCATCCACACGGGTACCGTTTGCGATCGATGCGACGACCTTTCCTGTGCTCGCATCCACCACCACCGACGTTTTGCTGCAGCCTGAAAAAATGCGGTTCGTCACCTTGTCGTAGGCGATGCCGGTCGGCCCTTCGCACGGAGCGAGCGGCCATGAGGTCGTCGCCTTCCACGTCCTGACGTCGATCACCTGGATGGTGTTCTTTCCTTCGTTGTTCACGAAGATGTGTCCCTTGCCGTCAGCCGCGGCTCCTTCGGGCGCCGTGTCTTCGAGCTCGACGGTGGCGACGATGTCGCCGCTCTGCGGGTTGATAGCGGTCAGCGTGCCGATCGGACGGCTATGATTCGTCAGGATGATCTTGTCGTCCGGCTCGTCGTACATGATGCCGTCGAGGCCGGGCCCAACCTTGATTTGCTTGAGCACCGCGAGCGTCTTCAGATCGAACATCGTGACCGTTTCGTCGCCGCTGTTCGTGGTGAAGCCGTGGCCGGCCTTCGTGACAATGCCCGCGCCGTGCACGCCGGGCGTATTCGGAATGTCGCCGAGCACTTTACCGCTGGCGCCGTCGACGACCATCATGTGCGTCGATCGCGACACGAACACGCGCCCGGTGGCGGGTTCGATCGTGACGTAGTCCGTACCCCCGTCGCCCTTGATGTCGAACTTCTGGGACTTGAAGCTCTGGGCGTGGCCGAGGCCGGGCGCGGCCAGCACGAATCCGGAGAGCAACGGAAGCACGATGAGGGCGCGGCGGAGCGACATTGCCACCTCCAAAACGCGGATTGTAGCACCGCAGGAATTGACGAGGCCAAGATGGTTTCGCCTCGAGCCGCTGGGCGGGGTATTGGATTAGAGTAACCAGGTCATGGCTGACACGTGGCGAGGTCCTGACAACGTTGTGCCCATCTGCCCGGATTGCCTGAGCGATTTGGCTTTTGTGAGTTCATGGACCTTCCGCGGTCTCTGGGGCTACCACGAAGTCAGCACTTATGAGTGCCCGACTCACGGCCCAATTTTTGTCGGCCCGGAAACCTCAATCGGAGTTGGGCCAGACAAAGGCTCCGACGAAACCCCAGACCACGGTGATCGCGACGCGCTGATCCCGGCACGGCGGAAGCCCAGGCCGACGCTGAACGCTGATGCGACGGCGATTCCCGAGCCTGATTGAAACTGCGCAAGGAGCCGTCATGGATAGCGTCGCAGTCACCGGCATCGTCCTCGGAATGCTCGTTGTCAAGGCGCTGGCTCTGTTCGTTATTGTCTATGTTGGCGCGAGGCTCGCAATCCGGCATGAGCGCCGGGCTTGAAACTGACCATATTTTCTGGCGGTCTAGACGACGACCCCTTTTCGGATCTAGTGGCGTTGCACGCCACATGCGGCCTTTCACTCTTACAGCAGTGAGCGTTCGCGAGTCTGACGTGGTTGTCGCAACGTTACGAGACGCCGCCGCGGTCCTCGCGGTAAACTCCGTTGTTTGGGGTCGCGGGCATGATGGGGCCGGGCGCGCCGGGGTGGGGTGGGGGGTCCGGCCGCCTTCGCGCCGTGGGCGCTTCGGCGAGCCTCGCCGAAGCTTTAGCGGAGGCGGGCGGGGCGAAGCCCCCGGTAGGAGAACTAGTATGCAGGTCATGATGCAGGTGGGGTTTTACGGGCACGTCCGTCAGTACAAGAACATCCAGTCAGAAATCGATGCGAACATCCGGCGCGTGCTCGAAAGCGGCGAGTACGTCCAGGGTCCCATGCTCAAGCAGTTCGAGCAGGAGCTGGCCGCTTTTCATGGCATGAAGCACGCGTGCGGGACCGGGAACGGCACCGACGCCATCTGGCTGGCGCTGATGGCCATGGGCATCGGGCCGGGTGACGAGGTCATCACGCATCCGAATACGTTCTTTGCCACCGCGGAAGCCATCTGGATTGCCGGCGCAACCGCCGTGTTCGTCGACTGCGATCCGAAAACGAAATGCATCGACCCGGCCAGAATCGAGGCGGCGATCACCGCGAAAACGAAGGCGCTCATCCCGGTGCACCTCTACGGGCAGTGCGCCGACATGAAGGCGATCCGGAAGATTGCCGACGCGCACAAACTGCGCGTCATCGAAGACAACGCCCAGGCCGTCGATGCCGCCGGCGATGGCTTCGCGATCGGCGAGCTGAGCGACGCCATGTCGATGAGCTTCATCATCCAGAAGAACCTCGGCACCTTCGGCGATGGCGGCGCGCTGCTCACCAATAATCCGGACATCGACGCCAGCGTGCGAAGGCTTCGCAACCACGGGTCGACGAAACGGAACGTCCACAGCTACGGCTTCAACAGCCGCCTCGACGATCTTCATGCCGGCGTGCTCAGCGCCAAGCTGAAACACATCCACACGTGGAACGACCAGCGCATCCAGTGGGCCGCGCGGTACACCGCCGGCCTGAACGGCGCCGCCAACATCGATCTCCCGTACGTACGGCCCGGCTACCGCCACGTCTTCCACCTCTACGTCGTCGAGACGAAGAACCCGGCGCATCGGGATCAGCTGCTGGATTTCCTCGTGCGGAATGGCATCGACGCGAAGACGCATTATTCGATCGCCATCCATAAGCAGGACGGCTATCCCTGGGGCAAAGGCGCGAGGATTGTCGGCCCGGCCGGCAATGCCGAACGCAACGCCGCGAGCTGCATCAGCCTGCCGATGTATCCGGAGCTGACCGCGGCCGAAGTGGATTACGTCGTCGCCAAAGTCCTCGAGTGGGACAAGGCGGCGAAATAATGCCGCCGTACCGCGTCGTCGTCGTTGGCACGGGCAAACGCGGAATACACCATGCCGCGGCGTTTGCCGCGAACCCACGGTTCGAGCTGGTGGGCATTTCCGACACGGATCAGCAGCGGCTGGACGCCGCGACAGCGAAACTCGGCGAGGTGACGGCGAACTTGGATGCCCGCGCGCTGTCGGCGGCAGTAAGACCTGATGTGTTCTGCTTCTGCACGCCGCCACACGTGCGGTTGCCGCTCGTCAAGATTGGTATCGAAAGCGGCGCGAAGCTGATCGCGTTCGAAAAACCGGTGGCGATGACGAGCGCGGAAGGCATGGCGATCAAGCAGGCGCTCGACACGGCGGGCGTCAAGGCGGTGGTCAGCCATCAGCATCGCTACGGCGAGCACTATAAGAAGGTCAAGGAGATCATCGCCAGCGGCGCGATCGGCACGGTCCGCTGCGTGTATGGGACCGCGACGGGCTGGGCGGCGCACATGCTCAGCCATCTGGTCGATTACACCTCGTGGTTCAACGACTATGAACCTGCCGAATGGGTGATGGGGCAGGCGGCGGGCCGCGGCAAGCTGGCCGACCTTCACACGTCGCCGGATTACGTCATCGGGGTTGTGCATTTCGAGAACGGCGTGCGCGGCATCTACGACTGCGGCGCGGGCGCACCCGACGTGCCGGAGGTGCCGTACTGGTGGCGCAAGTGCCGCATCGGCGCGCAGGGGACGGAGGGCTACGCCGAAGTCCACACCGGAAGCGGCTGGCGGGCGGTGACGCGCGAGGGAGTTCAGTCAGGCCCCGGCGGCATGGACTACGAGCACGACATGCCGCCCTACGTTCAGGAGATGGCCGACTGGCTCGATGACGAGGCGAAGCCACATCCTTCGAGGTTCGCGCATGCGTACCACGGCCTGGAGATCATGTCTGCGCTGTACCGGTCGGCGATCGACGGCGGTCAGGTCGCGCTGCCGTTGACGAGCGGCATGGACGAGATCGACGGGTTGAAGCGAAACGTCCCGGACAAGAAGGTGCTGATGACTCTCGCCGAGAGCGCGAAGGAGTACAAAGAGTAAGGCGCCGGCGCGCGGCGGCTATCGCGACGAAGGCGCGGTGCGGTCCATACGCGTCGCGAAGTCACGGAGGAACTGCTCGCGCCAGCGGCTGACGGTCCTGGCTCCCGCGTGACCATCCTCCGCAACGGCTGGATTCGGGTCGTCAGTCCACCAGTGCGGATGGCGTGCGGACGGCCGAGCGGTTCGTTCCGCCGGCGGCGGCACGGCGCGAAAGCTCCCGGACTGACCGTCGAGCCCTGCAAAACTGCTGCGAATCACGTAGCTCCACACCTTCGCGTCGCGCGGCGAGAAGCGGAAGCGCAGGGCGCGCCCGTCGTTGACGCCGATCGCCGGGATGCGGCCGTCGAAGATCATCCGCGCGGAATGTTCTCGCGTCATGCCATCGGGAACGGGCACTGCGAACTCCACTACTCCGAACGCCTCGGCGGTGTCGGCTTCTGTCGTGAGGCCATTGAAGATCGCCTTCCGCCAATCCCACATTCGAACGAACTGTCCGCCCCATCCTGGCTTTGACGGGTCGTCGAGCGTGTTCCGAAGCAAATATCCGACCGACGGGCTGTCGCCCATCTTCACCGTGCCGTTGAGCAGCGTGGCGAAGAACTCACCGAGGGCGCCGCGATCTGCGACGTGCGACACGACGAACGCGCGGTTGCCCCATTCTCCGGCTTGAACTCCGCCGACGAACCAGCCGCGATACGTGGAGTTCGCCTCGATCATCCACAGCGCCGGATGGTACGCTTCGATGTAGTTGTAGGCGTCGACGCTCCACATCTTGTTCGGCCCGCCGATGAAGTAGACGCGAAGCTTCGGCAGGATGTCGGGCGCGTCGTGCAGCGCCTGCGCGAGATCGTCGATCCCGCCCCAGACGAGAACCCACAGCGGCCGGGACTCGCTCCGCCGCGCGCACCGCACGATCCAGTCGGAGCCTTCCGTCGCGCGACCGAACCCGGCGCCCGTCGCCGAGTCGATTGCCCCCTGCTTGGCCAATCGGCGCAGCGCGTCGGGCTCTGGGTACGTCTTGGAGTGCCGCTTCAGATTCGGGTAGTCGACGGCGTAGCGATCGATGACCTGAAGGATGTGTTCGCGGCGTCCCGGGCCGTAGGGTGACGACACGATCCCCTCGATGTCGAAGACATCGGCATAGAGAAGGAGATGCACCATCGATTGGTAGTCGTCCTGATCGGTCCCGCCGATGTCGGTCAGCACGATGACGCGCGGGCGCTCGGGGGGGCCGTTCGGTTGTGAGGGCGGAGCAGCCGCGACGTGCGCGAGCAGCGCCAGGACGACGACGGACCGCCTGAGCGGAGTCATGGCCGGCATTGTACGCTTCGCGTATCGCTCTCCCTGTTACTGTTGACAGCCGGACGCGATGCGAGCAGACTTCGACAACTTCGGCGAGCCTTGACCAGGGCGCGCACACATTCTCGCGGCGCGAGAGCATTCGACAGCATGTCAGGAGGTGGAGTGTGAGTAACTGCACGGGACTGTCGCGGTCACTGCTCTATTCGATGTGTCTGGCGGTGGCGGTCTGGGCCGCGGCCGGGACGTCGGCCGAGGCGCAGATCCTGTATGGAAGTCTGGTGGGCGCCGTGAGCGACGCGCAGGGAGGGGTCGTTCCCGGTGCACGGGTCACCATCGTGAACACCGACACCAACTTCACACGCGAGGCGACCACCGATGCACAGGGCGGCTATTCGTTCACCAACGTGCCGTCGGGGCCCTACGACGTGAAGGTCACGCTGCAAGGGTTCAAGGAAGCTATCCGATCCCGCGTGCCGGTCAACGTCGGGCAGATTAGCCGCGTGGACCTGGCGCTGACGGTTGGCAATCTGAGCGAGAACGTCACCGTCCAGTCAGCGGCGGAGCTCCTGCAGACCGACAAAGCCGATGTCCACACCGAGCTGAAGTCCACCGAGATCACGAATCTTCCGCTCAACCAGTTCCGGAATTACCAGGCACTGGTGGTGCTCGTACCCGGCTCGCTGCCGGCCACGCTGCCCAATGCCGAGACCGACACACCGGAGCGTTCGCTGAACGTGCCGGTGAACGGACAAGAGGGGGCGGCCAACACCACGCTGACCGACGGCACGCGCAACGTCAACGTCGGGCTGCCGCATCACAACATCTACATCCCGCCGGCAGAGACGATCGAGTCGGTCAACATCACGACTGGCAGCATGGATGCCGAAGAGGGCATGGCGGCCGGCGCCGCAATTACTGTGATTACCAAGTCCGGGACGAACACGTTCAGAGGATCGGCGTTCGAGTTCTTCAACAACGAAAAGCTGAACGCCAAACCGTATTACTTCGGCACAGGTGCGGTCCCCGTGAAGCTGCCCATCGAACGGCAGACATTCGGCGGCACGCTGGGCGGACCGATTCGCCGCAATCAGCTGTTCTTCTTCGGGTCGTACGAAGGGTACCGCGGCCGCCAGAATCTGTATAACTTCTTCAACGTGCCGAACGAGGCGCTGCGGAATGGCGACTTCAGCAACGCGCTGAACACGAACGGCACCCTCCAGCGCATTTACGATCCCTCCACCGGTGACCTGGCGACGGGAACCGGTCGCCTACAGTTCGAGAACAACATGATTCCCGCCGCGCGCATCAATGGCATCAGCAAGCAGCTGCAGGCCCTTTTTCCGATGCCCAACATCGCGGGCACCGGGGCGGGCGGACTGACCCAGAACTACCGCGCGGTTCGTCACAATGCCACGGACCGGCACAACTACGATTTCAAACTCAATTGGAACCGGACGCCGGCGCACCAGCTCTGGGGAAAGTACAGCCACATGAACGCGCTGGTCGACGATCTGTACAACTTCCCGCTGGGCAGCGGCGACCACGACGGCGGCGACACGAAGGTCCATCTCATCACTGCGGGGCAGACCTGGTCGCTCGGCAGGAACCTGCTCGTCGACAGCGCGTTCGGCGTGTCGATGTTCGATCAGTTCTGCAGCTCGGCCGACTTCGTACTCGGAAACATGGGTCTCGATCTGGGCATTCCCGGCACCAACGATCAGGGGCGCGGCGATCCGCGCTACGCCGGCATGCCGGAGTTCAGAACGGGCTTTACGACGCTCGGCAACTCGCCGACCTGGACTCCGACGTATCGCGACGAGGGAACGGTATCCTTCAGCACCAACGTCACGAAGGTCGTCTCGAGCCACGATTTCAGGGCCGGCTACCGGCTGGATTATCTCCATCTCGACAACTGGCAGCCCGAGCGGGCAAATCCCCGCGGCCGCTTCGACTTCGCGACCAATTCCACGAGAACGTTTGGAACTGGATCGCAGACCGGGAACTTCTACAACCAATACGCCGCGTTTCTGCTCGGGCTCGTGGGCACGGCGCAAAAGAGCTATCAGTACGAACTCTTCACCGGACGCGAGTGGCAGCACGCGATGTTCTTCCGCGATCGGTGGACGGTGAAGCCGCAACTGACGCTGGACCTCGGCGTGCGGTGGGAGTACTACCCGATCATGCACCGCGCCGATCGACAGATCGAAATGCTCGATCTGAACACGCTCGACGTCCTGATCGGTGGCGTGGGTGGCAATCCCAAGAACATGGGGCTCGTCGCTCCGAAGGACGGCTTCACGCCCAGGGTCGGCGCCGTCTATCGTCTGAACGACAAGACGGTGGTGCGCGCCGGCTACGGCGCAACGCTCGAGGCGCGCGGGATGTCGGCGCAGGAGGCCTTCCGCGGCGACTTCAGCTATCCGCTCGTCTTGAATGCGTTGTTCACCCAGGCCCCAGGGACGTCCACGTTCGGGTGGTACGGGACGATCAATCAAGGCATTCCGCGCCTCGAAGGTCCGGATCTGAGCACCGGCCGCGTCCATTTGCCGAACTCGTACGGGATGCAGACGGCGGTGCCGGAGTCGACGCACCGCGGCCGCACGCATTCCTGGAACGTCGCGTTCGAGCGCCGCATCCCGCTGAACGTGTCGCTCGATGTGGCGTACGTCGGCAACAGGCTTGTCGGCGGCCTGCCCCCGGCCGAAGGTCAGACCGTCAACATCAATCCCGTGCAGCATCTTGGCGGCGGCGATACGGATCTCCCGTATTTCAAAACGTTCGGACGCACCAACTCGATCGAGATCTACTCGCCGTACCGAAGGACGTCCTACCATGCGCTGCAGCTGGGGATCACGCGTCCGTTCACGCAGGGGCTGCTGCTCAAAGGGCATTACACGCTGGCCCGCTCGATGGCGCTGGGAACCCTCTACGAGCTGCCCGATCCCGCGGTTCAGGATCTCAACTGGGCGCTGGCGAACAGCGACCGTACGCACACGTTCCAGATGGCAGCGGTGTATCAGCTGCCGTGGCGGAGCGAGAACGGCCACAGCATTGCCAGAACGCTGATCAACGACTGGCAAGTCAACGGCATCGTCGCGATCTTCAGCGGCGCGCCCTTCACGGTGACCGCCGACGGGACGGAATTGAACACACCAGGTAACCAGCAGACAGCCGACCTGGTCGGGCCCGTGAACAAGATCGGCCTGATCGGCTCCGCCGGCACGTATTACGATCCCGCAGCCTGGGCCCAACCCACGGGCGTTCGCTTCGGGACTTCGAAAACCAATCAGTTCCGCGGGCCCGGCGGGGCGAACCTCGATCTCTCCCTGTTCCGTTCGTTCCCTCTCGGTGGCACGCGTCGAATCGAGGCCCGCGTCGAGGCGTCGAACGTCACGAACACGTTCAAATTCGCCAATCCGACGAACAGCGTCAACAGCGGGAATTTCATGCGCATCCTGACCCTGAATCCATCGTACGCCGAGCGCCAGGTTCGGCTTGCGGTTCGGTATA
>Ga0310810_10002173_pt1 | contig 20877 bp, 20 predicted proteins | sample NCmetagenome_FD_207641 | JGI IMG/M metagenome (GOLD analysis project Ga0310810, IMG submission 207641) | Soil microbial communities from experimental microcosm in Duke University, North Carolina, United States - NC | ecosystem: Engineered > Artificial ecosystem > Soil microcosm > Unclassified ...
ATCCAATCCGAGAAGAAAGCCTGGAACGACGAGCTCGCCTCGTGGGACTTCGAAAAAGACGAGTGGAGCCTGGAAGTCGCGAAGGGCTCGAAGTACATGCATCCGCGCGCGATGCTGCGCGAGCTGGAAAAAGCGATGCCCGCGGACGCGATGGTCTCGACCGACATCGGCAACATCTGCCAGGTCGCGAACTCCTACCTCAAGTTCAACCAGCCGCGCTCGATGTTCGGCGCGATGATGTTCGGCAACTGCGGCTACGCGTTCCCCACCATGATCGGCTGCAAGGTGGGCGCGCCCGATCGCACTGCGATCGCCTATGTCGGCGACGGCGCGTGGGGCATGAGCTTCGGCGAAATCCTGACCTGCGTGCGCGAGCAGATTCCGGTCACCGCGGTGGTCTTCAACAACCAGCAGTGGGGCGCGGAGAAGAAGAACCACGTGGACTTCTACTCCAACCGGTTCCTCGGCGTGAACCTCGAGAACCCGAGCTTCGCCGGCATCGCCAAGGCGATGGGCGCCGAGGGCATCGTGGTCGACAAGGTGTCCGACGTGGGCGATGCCTTCCGCAAGGCGTGCCAGGCGCAGAAGGATGGCAAGACGACGATCGTGGAGATGATGTGCACCCGCGAGCTCGGCGACCCGTTCCGCCGCGACGCGCTCAAGAAGCCGCGCCGCATGCTCGAGAAATACAAGAACCTGACCTAGGCGCCCGGGACGGGGACGGCGGGCGACGTGCCGTCCCCGGAACTGCTCCTGCTCGCCGCCGCGCTGCTCGCGGTGACCTACTGCGTCTTCGGTCTCACGGGCGCAGGCTCGACCGTGCTCGCGCTGCCGCTGCTCGTGCAGTTCCTGACGCTCAAGTTCGCGGTGGCGCTGCTGCTGCTCCTCGATTGCGCGGCCGGTCTCGTGCTGATCAGCCGCACACGGCGGGGCGTGCGCATAGACGAGCTCGGCCGCTTCCTGCCCTTCGTGCTCCTGGGAATCGGCATCGGCCTCGTTCTCCTCATCAAGCTTCCCGAAGGCCCGTTGCTCACCGCACTCGGCTTGTTCCTGCTCGTGTACGCCGGCTATGGCCTTCTGAAAAAGGGAAAGGAAATCAGAATCTCCCGCGCGTGGTCGGCGCCGATCGGCGTCACCGCGGGTGGCCTCTCGGCGCTCTTCGGCACGGGCGGGGTCCTCATGTCGCTCTACATCGCCGGACGGGTGCAAGAGAAAAGCGAGCTGCGCTCGACGGTGGCGGCCGCGGTTCTTTTCAATTCGGGGACGCGCGTCATCCTTTTCGGCGCGACCGGCCTGCTGGACGAGGGCCTGCTGCTGTCCGCGCTCTGGCTGCTGCCCTCGATGCTTATCGGCCTATTCATCGGTCAGCGCCTGCATGCCGCAGTGTCGGCGGCCGCCGTGCTGCGCGCGGTGTATGGGGTGCTGCTGCTCGCGGGCGCGTCGCTTCTCGTTCGCTATGCGGGCGGCGCGTGAAACGCGCGTTCGGCGCTGGCGGCGTGAGCGCCCCTGTGAGAAACTTTTTTTGCCAAAAAAACCCTGGAGGGAACCGCAATGAAGCATAGCCTCATCGCGCTGCTGGCCGCGCTTGCCGCGACGGCCGGCCTGGCGCAGGAAAAGTACCCGTCTCGCCCGGTGGAAATGATCGTGCCCTGGGGCGCGGGCGGCGGCGCCGACCAGCTCGCGCGCAAGCTCGCGCGCCTGATGGAAGAGCGCGTGAAAGTCTCGATCCCGGTGGTGAACGTGCCCGGGGCCACCGGCAGCACGGGCATGACCAAGCTGGTGACCGCGCCCGCCGACGGCTACGCGATGGCGATCCACATCGCCGACACGCACGCGCTGCTCGCCACCAGCTCGCCGCGCTGGAAAGCGAATGACTTCATCCCGCTCGGCATCATGATCCGCCAACCCTCGGCGCTCCTCGTCAAGAAGGACAGTCCCTTCAAGACCTGGAACGACGTCGTCAAGGCGGCGAAGGCGAATCCGGGCAAGCTGAAAGTCGCCATGCTCGGCTTTGGCAGCGTCGACGACATGGCGCTCAAGTACCTGGAGGGCAAGGGCCTCAAGTTCACTCCGGTGCCCTACGCCAAGCCCGGGGAGCGCTATACGGCGATTCTGGGCGGGCATACCGACCTGCTCTACGAGCAACCCGGCGACGTGCGCTCCTTCATCGACTCTGGCCAGATGCGGCCGATCCTGATCTTCAACAAGGAGCGCATGCTGCCGGAATTCGCCGACGTGGTGTGCTCCAAGGAGGCGGGGCTCGAGGTCTACCTGCCGCAGTTCCGCTCGGTGGTGGTGCGCGCAGGCACCGACCCCAAGCGCGTCGCCGTGCTCGCCGACGCGGTCGCCGCGGCCGCGGCCGAGCCCGAGTTCTACGCGTTCCTGAAGGAGAGCCTCGCGCTGCGCGACAGCTTTATTCCGGCCAAGGAGGCGAAGAAGTTCCTCGACGGCGAGCTCGCCGCGATGGACAAGTTCGCCGCCCAGCTGAAGAAGAAGTGAGCCAACGCCAGTGAAGCGGCGCCTCGCCCGCGCGGCGCCGTACGCGCTGCTGCTCGCGATCGCGGCCGGCCTGTACGTCAAGGCCGCGCACATCGAGTACACGGGTCCCGAGGGGCGCATCGGGCCGGATTTCTGGCCGCGCGCGATCCTGACGCTGCTCGCCGCGGTCTGCGTGTACGAGCTCGCGAAAAGCCTGCTCGTCGCGGGCGCGCAGTCCGCGGGCGGCATGCTGCAGAACCTGATGGACGCCGCGGCCGGGACCGATGCCGAGCCGCGGCCGCAGCCGAGCTCCACGCGGCTCGCGCTTGGCATCGGAGCGACGCTCGGCTACGTGCTGCTGGTGGATGTGCTCGGCTTCTTCGTGTCGACGGCGGCGTTCCTCTTCGCGTTCATCCTGGTTGGCGGCTATCGCCGCGCCGGCGTCGCCGCCGTGTGCGCGCTCGCGGGCAGCCTCGCCATGGTCGTGGTGTTCATGAAGGTGGTCTACATCTCGCTGCCGCTCGGCGCGGGGCCGTTTCGCGCGGTCTCGATTGGCCTGCTCGCGCTGCTCGGAGTGCGCTAGCGCATGGCGATCCTCTCGCAGCTCATCGCCGGCTTCGGGCACGTGTTCACGCCGGTCAATCTGGCGATGCTCGCCATCGGGCTCGTGCTCGGGCTGCTGGTCGCCGTGCTGCCCGGCCTCACGCTCGTCATGGGCGTGGTGCTCGCGCTGCCGTTCACTTACGCGATGGACGTCACCCCGGCGATCATCCTGCTCACCGCCATGTACGTGACCGGAACCTACGGCGGCGCGTTCACGGCGATCCTGTTTCGCGTGCCGGGCGAGCCGATCGACGTGCCGCTCCTCTGGGACGGCTACAGCATGGCGCGCCGCGGCATGGCCGCCAAAGCGCTCGGCTGGACGCTGCTCGCGGCATTCACCGGCGGCCTGCTCTCGGCTTGCGTGATGGTCGCCTTCGCCGAGCCGGTGGCGCGCGTTGCGCTCGAGCTCTCGACGCCCGAGTACTTCGCCATCATCTTCTTCGGCTTGACCAGCGTGGTGTCGCTCGGCGGCGGCTCGGTCGCGAACGCGCTCATCAGCCTGTGCCTCGGCCTGCTCGTGTCCACCGTGGGCGTGGACGACACCTACGGCTCGGAGCGCTTCGTCTTCGGCGTGCCGATCCTCGCCGACGGCATCGAGTACCTGCTCGTCATGGTGGGCGCCTACGGCATCGGCGAGGTGTTCACGCGCCTGTACGAAGGCTACGGCCAGGCCTCCGCCGCGGGCACCGGCAAGCTGAGCACTGAGCTGCCTCGATGGCGCGAGATCGCGACGGTCAAGGCGACCCTCGCGCGCAGCTCGCTCATCGGCGTGCTGGTCGGCGTGGTGCCAGGCGCCGGCGCCACCATCGCCTCGTTCGTGTCCTACGGCGCCGAGGGGCAGTACGGCCGGCGCCGCGGCGAGATGGGGACCGGCATTCCCGAAGGGATCGTCGCGCCGCAGACGGCGGCGACCTCCTCGGTCGGCGGCGCCATGATTCCGCTTCTCACCATGGGCATTCCCGGCAGCGGCGCGACGGCGATCATCCTCGGCGCGTTCCTCCTGCACGGCGTGCAGCCCGGCCCGCAGATCTTCACCAATCCCGAGCAGGCGCAGATGGCCTACACGGTGTTCGCGTCGCTCTTCCTCGGCGTGATCGGCATGTGCCTGCTCGGCTATTTCGCGATCAAGCTGCTCGTGCGCGTGCTCGATTTTCCCGAGGCCATCGTCTCGGCCTTCGTGGTCATGTTCTGCTTCATCGGCGCCTTCGCCGCGCGCAACAACCTGACCGACCTCTACGTGATCGCGGCCTTCGGCGTGATCGGCTTCCTGTTCGAGCGCGCGCGCTTCCCGATCGCGCCGCTCGTGCTCGGCTCGATTCTCGGGCCGCTCGCCGAAAACACCTTCATGACCACCATGATCAGCTTCGACAACGACTGGACGGTGTTCTTCACCCGCCCGGTCTCGGGCACGGTGCTCGCCCTCGCGCTCGTCGCGCTGCTGCTGCCGGTCGTGCGGCAGCTGCGCGGGCGTAAAATCACCCCATGAAGAGCGAAAGCCCCGTGAGCGCCGCCGTCGCCGCCGTGGTGGCGCGCGCGCGCGCCGCGCAGGCCGAGTTCGCGCGCTGGCCGCAGGCGCGCGTCGACGAGGCCGCGGCGGCTTGCGCCTGGGCGATCATGAAGCCGGAGAACAACCGGCGCCTGGCGGAGCTCGCGGTGCGCGACTCGGGCCTCGGCAACGTCGAGGACAAGGTCGCGAAGAACCATCGCAAGACGCTCGGCCTGCTGCGCGACATCACCGGCGTGAAGACCGTCGGCGTGATCGCCGAGTACCCGGAGAAGGGCGTGACCGAGATCGCCCGGCCCGTCGGCGTGGTCGCCGCGATCACGCCTTCGACCAACCCGGGGGCGACGCCGGCGAACCAGATCATCAACGCGATCAAGTGCGGCAACGCGATCATCCTTGCGCCGTCGCCCAAGGGTCATTCGACCGCCGAGCTGCTGTTGAGCTTTATTCACGAAGAATTTCGAAAGATAAAAGCGAATCCGGATCTGGTGCAGGTCCTGCCCACCCCCGTTACCAAGGAAGCGACGCACGAGCTGATGCGTTGCGCGGACCTGGTCGCGGCGACCGGCTCCCAGTCGAACATCCGCGCGGCGTACTCGAGCGGCACGCCGGCGATCGGCGTGGGCATGGGCAACGTCGTCTCGATCGTGGATGGGAGCGCGGATCTCGCCGAGGCGGCGCGCAAGATCGCGCTCTCCAAGACCTTCGACAACGCGACGAGCTGCTCCTCCGAGAATTCGGTCATCATCGAGGGCGCGGTGTATGCCGAGATGATCGGGCAGCTCGAGCGCCAGGGCGGGCAGCTCCTCGATGCGGCCGGCAAAGCGAAGCTGCAGGCGGTCATGTTCCCGGGCGGCAAGCTCTCGCCGCGCACCACGGCGCAGGCGGCGCCCGTCATCGCGGCGCTCGCCGGCCTGAAGAGCGACGCGCGCTTCCTGATGGTGGAGGAAACGGGCGCGGGACCGGATTTTCCGTTCTCCGGCGAGAAGCTCGCGCCGGTGCTCGCGGTCTACAAGGCGGCCAGTTTCGAGGAGGCCTGCGCGCTCACCGCGCGCATCTACGACTACCAGGGCAAGGGCCATTCGGTGTCGATCCACACGAAGGACGACGCGCAGGCGCTGCGCCTCGGCCTGGAGCTGCCGGTGGCGCGCGTCATCGTCAACCAGGCGCATTGCATCGCCACCGGCGGCAGCTTCGACAATGGGCTGCCGTTCTCGCTTTCGATGGGCTGCGGCACCTGGGGCGGCAACAGCTTCTCCGACAACATGCACTGGAAGCACTTCCTCAACATCACGCGCATCGCGCGCGTGATTCCCGAGCGCGTTCCGTCCGAAGCGGAGCTGCTCGGACCCTATCTCGGCAAATACGGGAAGTAGCCGCGGTGAAGGCAGGGAGCGCGGCGCCGCGCTGGACAACCCTTCGCGACGTGCTCGCGGCGCACGCCGCGCGCGACCCCGACCGGCCTTTCCTGATCGCGCCTGAAACGGGGCGCACGCTCAGCTACGGCGAGATCAAGCGCCAGGCGGCCAACCTCGCGCGCTATCTCTCGTTGCGCGGCCTGCGCCACGGGGACCGGGTCGCGCTCTACCTGCACAACGGCTACCAGGCGACGCTGCTTTTCCTCTCGGCGATGATCGGCGGGTTCGTCATCGTGCCCCTCAACCTCGTGGCGCAGCGCTCGCAGCTCGCTTATGTGCTCGGCCATTGCGGCGCCCGGCTGGTGTTCACTTCCAGGGAAAATGAAGCAGCGCTCGCGGCGGCGCTGGCCGAGGTGAAAGCCAAAGTGGACGGCATCGTGATCGACCCCGACGCGCCCGAGCTCTTTATCGAGAAAGAGCTGCCGGCATCGAAGCTTGAAGAAGTGAAGGCCACCGATGCCGCGCTTCTCATGTACACCTCGGGCACGACCGGCGTGCCCAAGGGCGTGGTCCTCACGCACGCGAACCTGATGGCGGGCGCCGCGAGCGTGGCGCGCTGGCACGGCCTGACGCCGCAAGACCGGTGCCTCTCGTCGCTGCCGCTCTATCACATCAACGGGCAGGTGATCGCCACGCTCGCGCCCTTCGTCTCGGGCGGGAGCGTGATCGCGCCGCATCGCTTCAGCGTCTCGAGCTGGTGGCCGGCGGCCGAGGCGCATGGCGCGACCTGGGTGAACATGGTGCCCACCATCGTCGCCTATCTCCTCAACGCGGCGGGCGGCGAACGGCGGCGCTTCCCCCGCATCCGCTTCGGCCGCTCGGCCTCGGCGCCGCTCGCTCCGGACCAGCACCGCGCGTTCGAGGACGCCTTCGGCATGCCGGTGATCGAATGCATGGGCATGACGGAGACCGCCTCCGTCTGCTTCGCCAACCCGCAGGAAGGCCCGCGCAAGATCGGCAGTGTCGGACTGCCTTGCGGTATCGAAGCCCGCGTCGTTGACGGGGAGATCCAGCTGCGGGGGCCGAATGTCATGGCGGGCTACTACAAGTCGAGCGATCAAACCGCGGCAGCGTTCGCGCCGGGGGGATGGCTCAGGACGGGCGACCTCGGCCATTGCGACGCCGAGGGCTTCTACTTCATCACCGGCCGCCGGAAGGAGCTCATCATCAAGGGCGGCGAGAACATCGCGCCGCGCGAGATCGACGAGGCGCTCCTCAGGCACCCCGCGGTGCTCGAGGCGGCGGCCGTCGGGATTCCCGATCCGGCCTACGGGCAGGAGATCCGCGCCTGCGTGGTGCTGAAGGACGGCGCGACGCTCGGGGTCGAGGAATTGCGCACGTTCTGCCTCGCCGAGCTCGGCCGCTACAAGACCCCGCGCGAATTCATTTTTTTGCCCGAGCTGCCCAAGGGGCCCTCGGGCAAGGTGCAGCGCCTAAAGCTCGCCGACGTTTCCTGACGACGTCGCCGTGCCGCGCGGACTCTCGCGCGGCGGGCCCCCTTGTGTCACACAGCATCTTCTAGCAAGGCCCTGAATCGGCTATCTTGAGCGCATGCGGCGGGCTTCGCTTTACAGCAGCTCGAGGGCGGCGGTCCCGGCCGGGCCGGTTGTTCCTGCAACCCTCGAAGAAAAAAAGACAAAGGAAAGGAGCGTGCGTCGCGGCTGGCTGAGCCGGAACCGGTCCACGATCGTGGCCGTCCTGCCGGGGCTGATCGCGCTCGCCCTCGTCCTGCACCAGAACTACCTCCAGCACCCGGCCGTCTCCACCACGCAGGAAGACATCGACAACGCGGTCGAAAAATCGCTCGAGACCGTGCCGCTGCCCTCGATGGCGGCGAAAGCCTACGAGGCGGTGCAGGGCTCGATCGTGCGCGTGAAGTCGTACACCGAGGCGCTGGACGGCAGCGACGCCGAGCTGGGCGTCGGCACCGGCGTGGTGATCCTCGACAAAGGCGTGATCCTCACCAACATCCACGTGGTCCAGGGCGCGAGCCGCATCCGCGTCACGTTCTCCGACGGCCTGGAGACGGAAGCCGACGTCACGGGCGCCAAGGCCGAGGATGACCTCGCGGTGCTGCAGGCGCATGCGGTGCCCGACGACCTGCAGGCGGCGACGATCCAGTCGACTGCGGGCCTCTCGCTCGGCGATCACGTGACCGCGGTCGGCTTTCCGTTCGGCATCGGCCCGTCGGTGTCCTCGGGCGTGGTCTCGGGCCTGAAGCGCGAGTACCGCTCGCCCGAGGGCGAGCGCATCCTCACCAACCTGATCCAGTTCGACGCCGCCGTGAATCCCGGCAATTCGGGCGGCGCGCTCGTCAATTCGACCGGCGAAGTGGTCGGCATCGTCACGGGGCTCATGAATCCCACCGGCCAGCGCGTCTTCATCGGCCTGGGGTTCGCGGTGCCGATCGAAAACGCGGCGATGGCGGTCGGCTTGCCGCCTTTCTAGGAGCAACGATGGAGCGAATCCTCTATGAAGTGAAGAAGGTCGTCGTCGGCCAGGATCACTTCCTCGAGCGCGTGATGGTGGCGATGCTCGCGCAGGGACACCTGCTCGTCGAAGGCGTGCCGGGCCTCGCCAAGACGCTCACCGTGAAGACGCTCGCGCGCACCATCCACGGCAGCTTCCGCCGCATCCAGTTCACGCCCGACCTCGTGCCGGCGGACCTGGTCGGCACGCGCATCTACAACCAGAAGACGGGCGAGTTCTCGACCTCGCTCGGGCCGGTGTTCACGAACCTGCTGCTCGCCGACGAGATCAACCGCGCGCCCGCCAAGGTGCAAAGCGCGCTGCTCGAAGTGATGCAGGAGCACCAGGTCACCATCGCCGGCGAGACCCACAAGGTGCCCGAGCCCTTCCTCGTCATGGCGACGCAGAACCCGATCGAGACCGAGGGCACCTATCCGCTGCCCGAGGCGCAGGTCGACCGCTTCATGATGAAGGTGCTGGTCGGCTATCCCACCGAGGACGAGGAGTTCGTGATCGTGGAGCGCGTCACCGGCACGGAGAATCTCGTCTCCGCGGTGACGACGACCGAGGAGCTCGCGCGCGAGCAGCGCGCCTGCCGCAACGTGTACGTCGATCCCGCGCTCATGAAGTACGGCGTCAAGCTTGCCGCGGCCACGCGCGAGCCGGCGAAGCACGGCCTCGGGGATCTCGCCCGGTTCATCTCGTTCGGCGTCTCGCCGCGCGCGCCGATCCACCTCGTCGAGGGCGCTCGTGCGCTCGCGCACCTGCGCAGCCGCGACTACGTGCTGCCGCAGGACCTCGTCGACCTGATTCCGGACGTGTTCCGGCACCGGCTCGTGCTCACCTACGAGGCACTCGCCGAGGGCATCACGGCCGACGAGCTGATCCACCGCTTCCTGCGCAAGCTTCCGGCACCCGAGAAGCCGCTCGAATCGCATGTCAAGGTCGCCGCACAGTAGCCCAGCCAGCCCTCCGGTGAACGCAGAGAAAGTGCTGCGCCGCCTCGAGTGGACGGTGATGCGCCGTCTCGACGGCCTGCTGCACGGCGACTACCGCACGCTCTTCCGCGGCTCGGGCCTCGATCTGGCCGACCTGCGCGAGTACCAGTACCACGACGACGTGCGCCACATCGACTGGAACGTGACCGCGCGCCTGCAGGCGCCCTACGTGCGCGAGTACCACGAGGACCGGGAAGTCACCGCCTGGTTCCTGCTGGATCTCAGCCCCTCGATCGACTTCGGCGGCGCGGCCAAGAAGCGTGCGCTCTCGACCGAGTTCATCGGCGTGCTCGCGCGCCTGCTCACGCGCCAGGGCAACCGGGTGGGCGCGATGTTCTACGGCGAGCGCCTAGATACCGTCATCCCGGCGCGCGGCGGGCGCCGCCACGTGCTCGAGATCCTGCACCGGCTGATGAACCGCCCCGAGCTGCCGAGCGCGCCGGAAACCGACCTGCGCGGGTTCCTGCGCGCGGCCTTCAACGCGATGCCGCGCCGCTCGCTCGTCTTTCTGGTCTCGGACTTCTTCAGCCAGCCGGGCTGGGCCGAGCCGCTCGCGCTGCTCGCGCAGCGCCACGAGCTCGTCGCGGTGCGCCTCTACGACCCGCTCGAGCGCGAGCTGCCGGACCTCGGCATGCTCGTCCTGCAGGACGCCGAGACGGGCGAGCAGCTCTTCGTCGACACGCACGACGCGCGCTTTCGCAAGCGCTTCGCGACCGCCGCCGAGCGGCGCGAGCGCGAGCTGCGCACCGCGCTCGCGCGCGCCGGCGTGGATTGCCTCGAGCTCGGCACCGACGGCAAGCTGATGGACGCTGTGGTTCGCTTCGCCGAGCTGCGCAGGCGCCGCGCCCGTCTGTCCGGCGGCGGCGTGTTGCCGGCCCACCTGGAGAAGGTCGCATGAGCTTCCAGTGGCCCGAGGCTCTCTGGCTGCTGCTCCTCGTGCCGCTGCTCGTGGCGGCCTACCTGTGGATCCTGCGCAGGAAGAGCAAGGCGGCGGTGCGCTATGCGAGCCTCGGCCTCGTCCGGGAGGCGATGGGCGTGGGCGCGAAGATCCGCCGTCACATCCCGCCGGCGCTCTTCCTGGTCGCGGTGACGCTTCTCATCCTCGCGAGCGCCCGGCCGATGGCGACGGTGACGCTGCCGATGCAGAAGCAGACGATCATCCTCGCCCTCGACGCCTCGGGCAGCATGCGCGCGAAGGACGTCGAGCCGAGCCGGCTGCTCGCCTCGCAGGCGGCGGCGAAGCAGTTCATCCAGGAGGCCTCGCCGCAGACGCGCATCGGCCTGGTCGTCTTTGCCGGCACCGCGCAGCTCGTGCAGCCGCCGACCGAGGACCGCGAGGCGCTCCTCGCCGCCATCGACCGCATGCAGCTGCAGCGCGCGACCGCGACCGGCAGCGCCCTCATCGTCTCGCTCGCGACGCTCTTCCCCGAGGCAGGGTTCGACGTCAGCACCGCGGTGCTCGGGCGCGAGTCGAGGAGCGGCCCGATCGAGAAGAAGGGCGAGGCGAAGAAGAAGGGCGACTTCAAGCCGGTCGAGCCCGGCTCCTACTCTTCGGCCGTGATCATCATGATGACCGACGGGCAGCGCACCACCGGGCCCGATCCGATCGACGTCGCCAAGCTCGCCGCCGAGCGCGGCGTGCGCGTCTACACCGTGGGCTTCGGCACGACCAAGGGCGAGGTGATCGGCTTCGAGGGGTGGTCCTTCCGCGTGCGGCTCGATGAGGACACGCTCAAGCAGGTCGCCACCATGACGCGCGGCGAGTACTTCTACGCGGGCACCGCCGCGGACCTGAAGAAGGTGTACCAGTCGCTCAACTCGCGGCTTTCGTTCGAGAAGCGGGAAACCGAGGTCACGGCGCTTGTCTCGGCGGTGGCGGGCGTGTTCACGCTCCTCGCCGGGCTCCTCTCGCTCCTCTGGTTCAACAGGATCCTGTAGCTACTTCAGGTTCTTCAGGTTCATCGCCACCATCGCGAGCTGCGTGGCGATGTCGGAGAACTCGGCCTTCTCCTGGACGAAGGTAAGGGCGCCGATCACGGCGGTGCCGAGCTGCCCCTTGGGCATGGTTTCCACGCCGGTGAAGCGGGCGGCGAACTCCGCCTGTCCGGCTTCGCCCGCCATTTCCCGCACCCGGACGAGCCGCTTCACGATCGCCGTGTGATCGAGGTTGGTGGGCCAGCGCAGGGTCTCGTTCTCGTGACTGATCGGAATCTCCTTTTCGTATTTATCCGATTGTCCAGCCGGATACTGTACCGCACGCCCGAGCGATTCAACAGAAAGCGAAATCGAGCTCGGGGCGCCGGCCGCTCACGATCTCGGCGATCGCCTTGCCCGAGCCGCAGGCATGCGTCCAGCCGAGCGTGCCGTGGCCCGTGTCGAGGAAGAGATTCGCGTAGCGCGTGCGCCCGATGTAGGGGATGTTGGTCGGCGTCGCCGGGCGCAGCCCCGTCCAGTACTTCACCTGCGTCTCGTCGCCCGCGCCCGGAAAAAGCTCGTGCACGCGCTCGACGATGGCGCGGCAGCGCACGGCGTTCACCTCGGTGTTGTAGCCGTTCATCTCGGCGGTGCCCGCGATCCGCAGCCGGTCGCCCAGGCGCGAGTAGACGAGCTTGTGCGCCTCGTCGGTGAGCGAGGTCGTCCACGCCTTCGCCGGATCCTTCACCGGCATCGTGATCGAGTAGCCCTTCAACGGATAGATGGCGAGGTCCAGGCCGAGCGGCCTGGCGAGCAGGGGGCTGTAGCTGCCGAGCGCGAGAACGTAGGCGTCCGCGGCGAATGTCTTTTCTTTCGCTTTTACCTTGAAGATCTTTTCAGAATTAAATTCAAAACCTTCGATCTCAACGCCGAAATCAAACCTGACCCCTGTCTCGACGCAGCGCTTTGCGAGCTCGGTCGTGAACTTGTGCGCGTCGCCCGACTCGTCGTCGTCGAGGAATTCGCCGCCGAGGAGCTGGCCGCGCGCGTGCGCGAGCGCGGGCTCGATGGCGAGGCACTCCTCGGGCGTCTTCTTGATCCGCCCGGGGATGGTCTTGTTCGATTTGTCGGTGAAGAAGACGAGGATGCCGCGCCGGACCTCGTCGTAGTGGATGCCGGTCGCGCGCTGCAGCTCGTGCAGCGCGTCGCGGCTGTAGCGGCCGAGGCGCTGCAGCTGCGCGGCGTTGGCGCGAAAGCGCTCGGCGGTGCACTCGCGAAGAAAACGAAGCCCCCAGCGCCATTGCGCCGGGTCGGCGCGCAGCCGGAAGAGGAGCGGCGCATCCTCGCGCAGCATCCACTTGAGCGCGGTCCAGGGCACGCCCGGCGCCGCCCAGGGCAGGGCGTGCGAGGCGGAGATCTGCCCGCCGTTGGCGAAGCTCGTTTCCATGCCGGCGGCCGAGCGCCGCTCGAGCACCTGCACCTCGTGGCCGGCGGCGCGCAGGTACCAGGCGGCCGCGGTGCCGACCACGCCCGCGCCGAGGACGATGACCTTCACGGCCGGCAGCTCATTTGAAGGGCCGCTCTTCCCACCAGGGATAGAAGTCCGGCATGTCCTTGCTTGCCCGCATCGTGAAGCGCGGCGCTCGCTTCTCCTTGAAGGAGGCGATGCCCTCCTTGACATCGTCGGAGGCGCCCATCGCATAGATTGCGCGCGAGTCCACCTTGTGAGCTTCCATCGGATGGTCGGCGCCCGCCATGCGCCAGAGCATCTGGCGCGAGAGGGCGACCGAGACGGCCGAGGTATTGTCGGCGATCTCGCGCGCGAGCTTGCGCGCCGCGGGCAGCACTTCCTCGGGCGGCACCACGCGCGAGACGAGCCGCGCGGCGAGTGCTTCCTCGGCGCCGAAGACACGGCCCGTGTAGAGCCACTCGGCCGCCTGCGAGAGGCCCACCACCTTGGGCAGGAACCAGCTCGAGCAGGCCTCCGGCACGATGCCGCGGCGCGCGAACACGAAGCCGAAGCGCGCCTCGGTCGAGGCGATGCGGATGTCCATCGGTAAAGTCATCGTCACGCCGACGCCGACCGCAGCGCCGTTCACCGCCGCGATGACCGGCTTCTTGGAGCCGTAAATCGCAAGCGAGACGCGCCCGCCGCCGTCGCGCTGCTCCGCAGCCTCGGGCCCGCCGCGCTTCGCGAAGTCGAAGGTCTCGCGGCCGGCGGAAAGGTCGGCACCGGCGCAGAATGCGCGCCCCGCCCCGGTGACGATCACCACGCGCACCTCGTCGTCGGCGTCGGCCGCGGCGAAGGCGGCGATCAGCTCGTCGCGCATGCGCGTGGTGAACGCATTCAGCTTGTCGGGCCGGTTCAGGGTGACCGTGAGGATGCGGTCGGCTTTCTCTATCCGGATGTCCTGAGTGTCCATGAAATCGATTTTATGCCGCCGATTACAATCCGGGCATGACGCAGAAGCCCGTTCCGAATCCCGACGACAGCGCGTTCCTGCGCGTCATGGATGGGCAGCTGCTCGGCTGGGAGCAGCCGGCCGCGCGCCTGCGCGAGGCGCTCGACTACGACCACTTCCGCCTCTACGGGCAGCCGGTCGTGGCCCTCACCGCCGAAGCGCCGATCGCGTTCGCCGAGGTGCTGGTGCGCCTGCGCGAGGAGGAGGCACGCCTCCTGCCGCCCGGCGACTTCCTGCCCGCCTTCGAGCACTACCGCATGATGGGCGAGCTCGACCGCTGGGTGGTCAGGAACGCCCTGCGCCAGCTGGGCGCGGGCCTCGGCGCAAGCAAGCTTTCCGTCAACGTATCGACGCAGACGATCGAGGAAGCGGGCTTCGCGCCGTTCGTCGCCATGCAGCTCAAGCTCGCGGCCCTCGAGCCGGCCTCGCTCGTGATCGAGATCGACGAAAACGACGCGCTCGACCGGCGCGCCGCCTGCGAGCGCTTCGCGGCCGAGATGAAGGGCATCGGCTGCCAGCTGCTGCTCGACGGCTTCGCGCGCCGCTCGGTCACCTTCGACGCGCTGAAGGCGCTGCTCGTCGACTACGTCAAGGTGGACGGCGCGATCAGCCGCAACATCCTGCGCTCGGGCAGCGCCGCGGCGAAGATGAAGGCGATCGTGCGCATCGGCCAGGTCACCGGCGTGGGGGTGATCGCCGAGTGCGTCGAGGCCGACAACATCCGGGCCGCGCTCAAGCTCCTCGGCGTGGGCTTCGTGCAGGGCTTCGGCGTGGCCAAGCCCGCGCCGCTCGAGCAACTTTAGTTGACGCGACGTTCCTTGCCCTTCCAGTAGGGCTCGCGCAGGATCCGCTTGAGGATCTTGCCCGTCGGATTGCGCGGGATCGCCTCGACGAAATCCACCGACTTCGGGCATTTGAAGTGGGCGATGCGCCCGCGCATGAAGTCGATGATGTCTTTCTGCGTTGCCTTCGCATCTTTCTTCAGGACGACGCAGGCTTTCACCGCCTCGCCCCACTGCTCGTCGGGCACGCCGATCACCGCGCCGTCAGCGACCGCCGGATGCTGCATGAGCGCGTTCTCGACCTCGGCCGGGTAGATGTTCTCGCCGCCCGAGACGATCATGTCCTTGATGCGATCGTGCAGGAACAGGTATCCGTCCTTGAGGAAGCCGGCATCGCCCGAGCGGAACCACCGCTCCACGAAGGCCTGGGTGGTCGCATTCGGATTCGCCCAGTAGCCCTTCATGTTCTGGGCGGTGCGGATCCACACTTCGCCGACCTGGCCCTCCTTGCAGTCCGCGCCGCTTGCCGGATCCACCACGCGCAGCTCGACGCCGTCGATGGGCTTGCCGGCTGAGCGCAGCAGCGATTGCTTCGGCCCGGCCGGGTCGTGGTCCTCGGGCGAGAGCGCCGTGATCGCGCCGGTCGTCTCGGTGAGGCCGTAGACCTGCATGAAGCGGCACTTGAAGGTGCGCATCGCGTCCACGAGCACCTTTTCCGAGATGGGCGAGGCGCCGTAGGAGATGCCTTTCAGCGACGAGTAGTCCGCCTTGTCCGCGCCCGGCACCTGCAGCATGAACTGGATCATCGCCGGCACGAGGAAGGAGTGCGTGATGCGGTGCTCTGCGATCGACTTGATCACCTGCGCCGGGTCGAAGTCGGGATAGAGCACGCTCGCGCCGCCCTTGCACGCGGTCAGCAGCGCCACGCCCACGCCCGCGATGTGATAGGTCGGCAGCGCGTTCAGCATCACGTCCGGCGCGCCGTGGTAGCCGATCGCCGCCGGCACCGCCTGCATCATGCCCGCCGCGAGGTTGCCGTGCGTGAGCTCGACGCCCTTCGGCAGACCGGTGGTGCCGGAGGAGTAGAGCTGCAGCGCCGTTTCCTCGGGCTTCGCCTTGTGTTCTTTTTCTATCGGCTCGTGCTTTTCGAACCACTGTGAAAACTCTTCGGTGATGACAGTGGTTTTTACCGATTCAGCCGTTACCTTCTCGAGGGCGGAAACAAACAGGCGGTCGCAAAGCATGAACTTCGCGCGCCCGTTGTTCACGATGTACTCGATCTCGGGCGGCGCGAGCCGCCAGTTGACCGGCATGCACACGGCGCCGATCTTGTTCGCGCCCAGGACGAGCGCGACGCACTCCGCGGTGTGCTTGGTGAGGCAGGCGACGCGATCGCCCGGGCCGATGCCGAGGCTCGCGAAGCCCCGGGCGACGCGGCGCGCGCGCTCCTCGAGCTGCGCGAAGGTCCAGACGCCGCCCGGCGTCCAGTAGGCGGTCTCGCCGCCTTTCTCGCGCCCATGGCGCTGGATCGTTTCGGGGACGAGGACCATAAAGGGGATTTTAACTACGCCACCCACTCGCTGACCGGCGCTTTTGCGTCCTGCAGCGGCTGCGCGATCACATCGACAAGGGCAGGGCCGCCGTGCTCGGCCGCTGCAGTGAGCGCGGGTTTCAGATCTTTGGGTTCTTGAACTTTAAAAGCCTTTACGCCAAATGCTTCCGCCACGCGGGCGTGGTCGGTGCGGGAAAAGTCCACCGAGAAGTAGCGCTGCTGGAAGCCGGATTTCTGGCCGGCCTTGATCCAGCCGTAGGTGCTGTTGGAGATCACCACCATCAGGATCGGGGCTTTGAGGCGCACGATCGTCTCGAGCTCCCCGGCGGTGAAGCCGAAGCTGCCATCGCCCATGACGGAGACGGTCTTGGTCGCGGGCCGGCCGAAGTGCGCGCCCAGCGCCGCGGCCATCGAGTAGCCGAGCGCGCCATGCGCGCGGTTGGAGATGAAGTGGCGCCCCGCCTCGAGGAATTCGTAGTACGCGGAGAAATACGGGCAGGGCGTGCCCGGATCGCAAACCACCGTCGCATCGCGCGGCAGCACCTCGTGCAGGGTCGCGACCACGCGCTCGGGCAGGATCGGCACCGCGTCGCTTCTGGCGAGCTCGCGGAAGGCGGAGAACTTCCGGTCCTTTGCGGCCCTTACGATTTCACGGCCGTTTCTTTTTCCGGGTTTCAGCTCGGAAAGAAGCCCTTGCAAAACCAGTTTTGCATCGCCCACCAGCCCGACCTTCGTCTCATAGTTCGCGCCGATCACGTTCGGATCGACGTCGATGTGGATCACGGGCGTTCCAGGCGCCGGATAGCGCCAGCGCTCGGTCGTCACGGAGCCTGCGCGGCAGCCTACGAAGACGACGAGGTCGGCCTGCGCGAGCGCTTCGCGCGTCGGCAGCGTGCCGCCGTTCGACCCGACGACGCCGAGCGAGAGCGGGTGGTCATCGGCGAGGCTGCCGTGGCCGCTCACCGTGGTGGCTACGGGGGCGCCCAGAAGTTCGGCTAGAGCGGCAAGCTCCCGTTCTGCTCCCGAGATTACGACCCCACCACCGCAGACAAAGATGGGCAGGCTCGCCGCCGCTAGCGCAGCGGCTGCGCGTTTGAGCACCTCGGGTTCAGGCGAAACCCGTGAGGAAGGAAAAGTCCCAAGAGAAACATCGCCCCAAACACTTTCCTGCGAAACCTGCCCGTTTTGAACATCGAACGGCAAACCCAGATGCGCGGCGCCGGGCCGCCCGCTGGTCATCGTCCGGAAGGCGCGGCGCACCGCCTCCGGAATCTTGTCGGCGCGGTCGATGACCTCGGTGCGCTTGGTGAGCGGGCGGTAGAGCGCTTCCTGGTCGAGCTCGGTGAGCGCGTAGCGCCCGCGCGAGGTGGTCGAGATGTCGGTGGTGATGGCGAGCACGGGGATCGAGCTCTCGTTCGCCTCGACGACGCCGGGGAGCAGGTAGGTCGCGCCGCCGCCAGAGGGCCCTTCGCAGACGCCGACCTTGCGGCTCACGCGCGCATACCCGTCGGCCATGTAGGCGGCGGAGCGCTCGTCGCGGGTCAGGATGTGCCGGATGCCGTGATCGAGCCGCGCGAGCGCGTCGTAGAAGGGCAGGCTCGTGTCGCCGCACAGGCCGAAAATGTGCGTCACGCCGTGCAGCTGCAGCATGCGCACCATCGCCTCGGCACCGGAAATCTGGCTCATCGCGGAGGGCTCACTGTTGTTCGGGACCCGGGACGATACCCAATTTCTGGTAGACCGGCCGGATCGCCGAGCGAATGTGATGGAAGTTGGCGAAGTAGACGAGCGCCGCGCAGAGCGCGAGCGCGCCGCCGCAGGCGAGCGCCGCCGGCGGGCCGATGCGCTCGGCGAGCGACCCGGCGATGAGCGCGCCGATCGGCGCCATGCCGAAGAAGCAGGCCATGTAGATCGACATCACCCGCGCGCGCATGCGGTCCTCCACGATCGACTGCAGCACCGTGTTGGTCGCGGCGCCCGTCAGCATCGCGCCCATGCCGACGAAGTAGAGCATCACGAGGCCGATCCAGAGCGAGGGCGCGAAGGAAAAGCCGACCAGGGCGAGCCCGGCGACGCCGCCCGAGAGGGGAATGAGGCGCAAGAGCCCGCGCACCGAGGTGCGCAGCGCGAGGTAGATCATGCCGGACACCGCGCCCAGGCCCCCGGCGCCGATGAGAAAGCCGAGCGTGCGCGAGTCGCCGTGGAAGACGTCGCGCGCGAAGTAGGGCGCGAGCGACTGGTAGGGCTGCACCGAGATGCTGACCGCCGCCAGGAGAAGGAGCGCGCTTCTGGAGGGCACGAAGCCGAAGGCGTAGCGAAAGCCCTCGGCGAGCTGCTGCAGCCAGCCGTGCGCGCCCTTCTCGGTCGGGCGCGGGGTGGCGCGGATGAGGATCAGGGCGACGATGACCGCGAAGCGCAGGATGGCGTTCAGCCCGAAGCCCCACACTTCGCCGAAAGCGGAGATCACCGCGCCGCCGATCATCGGGCCGACGAAGCGCGCGCCGTTCATGAGGGTGGAGGAAAGCGCGATCGCGTTGGGCAGGTCCTCGCGGCCCCCCACGAGTTCCACGAGCTGCGCCTGGCGCGCCGGGTTGTCGAACGAATTGACGATGCCGAAGGCGACGTTCGCCGCGACGAGATGCCAGGGCTGGACCGTGTTGGTGGCCACCAGGCTGAAGACGACGAGCGACTGGGTGAGCGCGATGCTCTGCGTGACGAGCAGCACCTTGCGCTTGTGCTTGCGGTCGACCCAGACGCCGGCGAAGGGGCCGAGGATGAGCAGCGGGATGTGGAGCGCGAACGCCGCGAGGCCCAGCATGAACGCCGAGTGCGTCATCTGGTAGATGAGCCAGCTCACGGCGATCAGCTGCAGCCAGGTGCCGATCTGCGAAACGCCCTGCCCGACGTAATACAGTCGGTAGTCGCGGTGGCGGAACGCCCGCAGGGCATGCGGTAATGGCATCTCGGTTAGGATTTGAGCATGAGACTGGCAAAGGTGGAATGATGCAGCCCGGCATCGCGGTCGATCGCAAAGTCCTCGGCGCGGTTCGCAACTTCTACGCCGCGGGCCTCAACTATCGCGCGCACATCGAGTGGGCCAATCGCGAGCGCGGCGGCACCTACAAGGTCCCCGAGCAGGCCGACATCGGCTACCGCTCGCCCAACGCGCTCATCTGCTCGGGTGAGAACATCGTCATCCCCAGGGATTCGCCTGGCCCGGTCGAATTCGAAGGCGAGCTTGTCGCCGTCATCGGCCGGCGGCTCAAAAACGTGGGCGAGGTCGAGGCGTTGAAGGGCGTGGCCGGCTACACGCTCGGCAACGACGTGAGCGAGCGCACCTGGCAGCGCGCCGACCGGACCTTATGGCGCGCCAAGAACGCCGACACCTTCAAGCCGATGGGCCCGGCGATCGTGCGCGAGCTCGATCCCATGGACCAGACGATCGAGGTGCGCATCAACGGGCGCAGCGTGTCGAGCTACCGCACTTCCGCCATGATTTTCCCGGTCGGCGAGTATCTCTCGCGCATGTCGCGTTACCTTACGCTGCACCCCGGCGATGTCGTGTGGTTCGGCTGCGATGGGCCGACAGTGCCCGCGCTCAAGCCGGGCGATCTCGTCGAGGTGGTCAACGACGCGATCGGCGTGCTGGCGAACCGGGTCGTCCGCGCTGACGATTGAGCGTTACCGACCCTGCGGTCGGCTCGCGGGGGGCGTGACGCGCGTGAGGCGCGCGCGGTCGCGCTTTCGCTTGGCGTTAAAGCCGTCGTCCACTGCGATCGGGTCGCTCGCCGGAAACGTAGCTTCGACGGCGGAGTCGAGCAGCGCTTCGCAGGACGACGATTCTTCCGGGAAAGGCCAGGCCGCAACCGGCCCCTTGCGGGATGGCTCCATGAAGAATGGGACCGTGCCGGGCGCGCGGAGTTCTGGGGCTCGCCCTAATGCTCGCTGCCGGGCGGCTCGCGGCGCTCTTCGCGCGCGGCGCCCTGCACATGGGCCTTGAGAAAGCGTGTCAGCGCGAGCACGAGCCGCTGCCGCTCGAGGCCCATGCCCTTTGGAAACTCATTGACCGAGAGCTGAGCCTGTTCCTCGATCTGGCTCAGTTTCCCCAGCATCATGCTGAGATCAAGCGGCATTGCTTTCCTCGTCTCCCGCGCTGCACAACAGCCTCGCAGGTTAGCAAAAACGATTTCGAAAATATGTCGTCGGAAGGATGACCAATCGCGACGTCGGCCTTCCGCGACAGGCGGACGAATCTGCTAATTTCCGCAAATGAGTGCCATTGACGTCCATTGCCATGTGGTTCCGGAGAATTTTCCCAAATACGCGGGAAAGAACAGAGACGTGCCATGGCCCTCGATGGCCGAGGCGCATGCGTGCCACAAGCATGTGATGATTTCAGGCAAGGTCTACCGGACGGTGTCCGACGGCTCCTGGAGCGTGCCGCGCCGGATCGAGCACATGGATTCGACGCGCGTCGCGCGCCAGGTTCTCTCGCCGATGCCGGAGCTCTTTTCCTACTGGTTCCCGACCGACGATGCCAAGGTGCTGGTGCGCTACATCAACGACCAGATGGCGGAGATGGTCTCTCTGAGGCCGGAGCGCTTCGTCGCCCTGGGCGGCGTGCCGCTGCAGGACCTGGACGCGGCGCTGCGGGAGCTCGAGCACTGCATGGACAAGCTCAAGTTCTCGGGCGTCGA
>Ga0310810_10002174_pt1 | contig 20877 bp, 17 predicted proteins | sample NCmetagenome_FD_207641 | JGI IMG/M metagenome (GOLD analysis project Ga0310810, IMG submission 207641) | Soil microbial communities from experimental microcosm in Duke University, North Carolina, United States - NC | ecosystem: Engineered > Artificial ecosystem > Soil microcosm > Unclassified ...
CCTGCCCGACCGGCCCGCCGAGCCCGACCACTCGCCCTGGTACTACGTTGTGCGCCAGGCGGGTTCGCTGTACATGCTCGTCGAGTACTACCGCATCAGCGGCGATGCGCGCCTGCGCGAGGCGAGCCGCCGCGCGATCGAGGCGCTGAAGGCCCATTCGCTTCCGATCGGCAAGTCGACGTTGCAGCGCGGGGTCGAGGCGACGCGCATCGAGTCGCTCCCGTTCGCGCGCTGGCGGCTGCAGGGCATGCTCGATCGCATGGGATTGCTCTACGAGCCGAACGGTCCCGACTTGGTGGTCAGTGCGACGCGTCGCTACGACCAGGCGCATGCCGGTGCCACGGCAATGGCGCTCGTTGCGCTCCTCGCGTACGAGCGCGCAACCGGCGACTCGAGCTTCGTCGAGTTGCGCGGCGCTTGGCTGCGGGGCTTGCTCGATCTTCGCCAGCCGGGCGGAGGCTTCCGCGCGCTCCCAACGACCATCGAGACGTCGGATTTCTACGACGGCGAGGCCTGGTTCGCGCTCGCCGTCTACGCCGATCTGCATCGCGAGGACACCGCCTTGGCGCGCGAGCTCGCCGCCATCGACGACGTGATGATGACGCGTTACGGGCCGGCGCCGACACCCGGCTTCCACCATTGGGGGTCGATGGCGGCGGCGCAGCGCTACGGCACGACAGGCGATCGACGCTTCGTCGATTTCCTGCGCAGCCAGACCGAGAACTACTTCGAGCACCACGCGAAAAAGCTCGATCCGGCGGAGAACAACTGTCCCGAGGTCGAAGGGTTCGCATCGGCGCTCGCCGCGCTCGACAAGGCGGGCGAGCGCGATACGCCGCTTGCAAGACCCACACGCGAATGGCTCGCGCGCGAGGCGCGCACCGTCCTGCGCCTGCAGATCGCGCCCGGACAGACGGGACTCCGCTTCGATGGCAGCGCGCGTCTCGATGCACCGCGCATGGCGGATTTCGCGGGCACGTTCCTGCTCGGACTGTACGACCCGCGCACGCGGGTCGACATGGACATGCATTGCCTTTCGGCGCTCGCGATCATCGAGCGCGAAGGCGTGCTCCAGCGCAGCCCGGAGTGAGCCAGAAAAAACCCCGCCACGGGGGCGGGGTTCGTCACGGTGTTGCCGATGCCGCTACTTGCGGCGAATCCAGCGCGCGACCACCATCGCGGCGCCCGCGACGCCCAGCAGCGCGAGCGTCTCGGGCTCGGGTACGAACTGGAGATCGGTGCTGTCTGACACCCTCTGCGCCAATGCCAGCATCGGCGTGGCCAGCATCGCCAGACCGACTCCGCGCAAGGCCCATTTCGACTTGAAGCCCATTCCCCCTCCCTTTGATTGAGCCGCGCCAGTGTCCCGAACGCGCGGCGGCTCACCCATGATGCAAGAACCGTGACAGTCGCGAACTGGACGGCATTTCAATGACTTGGCGTGCGCTCGCGAGGCGGGTCGAAAGAAAATCCGACACTGCGCGAGGGACTGAGGAGGTCTACGGGGACGGGAAAATGGTGCCGGTAGAGGGAGTCGAACCCCCGACCTTCGCATTACGAATGCGCTGCTCTACCAACTGAGCTACACCGGCACGAAGCCCATGATTATAGCAACCGGCTCGCGCCCGGGGATACCCCGCAGCAGGGTCGACGCGCCGTTCCACAGGATCTGGACGCCGATGCAGAGCAGGATGAATGCCGACATGCGCGTCACGACGACCGTGCCGGTGTCGCCCAGCCGGCGCAGGATGCGGTCGGCGTAGCGGTAGCAGAGGAAGACCGCAATGGCCACGATCACCACCGCAAAGACGTGCGCGATGCCGACGACGATGTCCGAGCGCGCGAGATGCGACTGGGTGGCGCCGAGCGCGATGGCGACCGAGATCGAACCGGGTCCCACCGTGAGCGGCATGGTAAGGGGGTAGAACGCCCGGCGGCGCAGGTCGGCCGACGTGAGGACGCGGCGCGACTCGTCCTGCAGCGGCGGTGCCGCGTCGGGCGCCTGCAAGAGGCTCCATGCGATGGAGCAGACGACGAATCCGCCCGCGACCTGCACGATGGGAATCGACAGGCCGAAGAAGTCGAGGACGTACGCGCCGAGCAGCAGCGATCCGAGCAACAGCAGTGCGCAATTGCGCGCGACGCGCCGCGCGAGCTCGCCGTGCTGATCCGCGGTTAGATCGACCGTGTTCGCGAGATAGATCGGTGCACCGCCGAGTGGATTGACGATCGGCAACAGCGCGGCCACGGCGATCAGCATCGTCTCGAAGAAGAGCTTGAGGTCGGAGATCATGGCGTGCAGGGATGGGCCGGTACACTAACACCATGCCCCAGACGCGCGCACTGCACGGGTTTCACGCCGTCACCGCGCGCCTGCGCCAGCGGCCGCAGAGCGTCCACGCCCTGTACGTCGATGCGTCGCGCTCGGACGCGCGTGCGCGCGACCTGGCGGCACGGGCGAGCGCGGCCGGCGTGACGGTGCACCCCGTCGATGCGGCGCGCCTTTCGGCGCTCGCGGGGCCGGTGCCGCATCAGGGCGTGGTGGCGATCGTCGACGCCGCGCTGCCGCACGTCACGCTCGACGACGTTCTCGAGTCGATCGACGAGCCTGCGCTGCTGCTGGTGCTGGACGGCGTGACGGATCCGCACAATCTGGGCGCGTGCCTGCGCAGCGCCGACGCGTTCGGTGCACACGCCGTCGTCGTGCCCAAGGATCGCGCAGTCGGGGTCAACGCCACCGTCGCCAAGGCCGCGAGCGGCGCCGCGGACACCGTGCCCGTGATCGCAGTGACCAACCTGGCGCGCGCGTTGCGATCGCTCAAGGATCGCGGCGTATGGATCATCGGTGCGGACGCCGGCGGCGAAAGCCTGGTCGACGCGGACGTGACCGGCCCGGTCGCCTGGGTGCTTGGCGCAGAAGGCGCCGGGCTGCGCCGCCTCACGCGCGAGGTGTGCGACCGCATCGTCGGCATCCCGCTCATCGGCACGGTGGCGAGCCTCAACGTATCGGTCGCGGCGGGTATTTGTCTCTATGCCGCGCGCGCCGCCCGCAGTCGCGGCGTTGCCTTGCCGCGCCCGCACGGCTAGCATGCCGGACACCTCGAGACACCCGGGAGGAGGGCGCTCATGAAAACCGTTCGTCGCACCGCGTTGTGCGCAGCGCTGGCCGTGGCGCTGCTTTCCGGCGCCGCGCTCGCCAAGGGGACGCTGGTGTACTGCTCGGAAGGCAGCCCCGAGGGCTTCCAGCCGCAATTCTTCACCACGGGAACGACGTTCGACGCGGTGTCGGTGCCCATGTTCAACCGCCTGGTCGAATTCGAGATCGGCACGACCAACATCGTGCCGGCGCTCGCGCAATCGTGGACGGTGTCGCCCGACGGCAAGCAGTACACGTTCAAGCTCCGGCACGGCGTGAAGTTCCACAGCAACGCCAACTTCAAGCCGTCGCGCGACTTCAACGCGGACGACGTGCTGTTCTCGTGGTACCGCATGGCCGACGAGAATCATCCGTTCCACAAGTTCACGACCGGCCAGACCTACGCGTACTTCGACGACATGGGCATGAAGAACATCGTCGACAAGGTCGAGAAGGTCGACGACTACACCGTGCGCTTCGACCTGAAGCGGCCCGAGGCGCCGTTCCTGGCGGACATGGCCATGGACTTCGCCTCCGTCCTGTCGAAGGAATACTTCGAGACGATGCTGAAGAAGGGCACGCCCAACGCCGCCGACGTCTACCCGATCGGCACCGGGCCGTTCGAGTTCGTGAGCTATCAGAAGGACGCCATCATTCGCTACAAGGCGTTCGACCAGCACTGGCGCGGGCGTCCCAAGATCGACAACCTCGTGTACGCCATCACTCGCGACGCGACCGCACGCTACGCCAAGCTGAAGACCGGCGAATGCCAGGCCATGGCGTTCCCCAAGCCGGCCGATCTGGACGAGATGAAGAAGGACCCGCAGCTCAACGTGCTGCAGAAGGAAGGCCTCAACATCGGCTACATCGCGTTCAACGTCGAGAAGAAGCCGTTCGACAACAAGCTCGTGCGCCAGGCGCTCAATTACGCGACGAACAAGGAGGCGATCCTCAAGTCGGTGTACCAGGGGCAGGGCCAGGTGGCGAAGAACCCCATCCCGCCCACGCTGTGGAGCTACAACGACGCGGTGAAGGACTATCCGTACGATCCGGCGAAGGCGAAGCAGCTGCTCGCGCAGGCGGGCTTCCCGAACGGCTTCGAGCTCGAGCTCTGGTACTTGCCGGTGACGCGCCCGTACAACCCCGACGGCAAGCGCATGGCCGAGCTCATCCAGGCCGATTGGGAGAAGGTCGGCGTCAAGGCCAAGCTCCTCACCTACGAGTGGGCCGAATACCGCAAGCGCGCCAAGGGTGGAGAGCACCAGGTGATCATGTTCGGCTGGTCCGGCGACAACGGCGACCCGGACAACTTCTTCGTGCCGCTGCTCGGCTGCGAGGCCGTGAAGGGCGGCGGCAACAACGCGCGCTGGTGCAACCGGCAGTTCGAGGACCTGGTCATCAAGGCCGCGCAGACGCCGAAGCAGGCCGATCGCGCGAAGCTCTACGAGCAGGCGCAGGTGATCGTCAAGGAAGAGGCGCCGTGGATCACCATCGCGCACTCCGTGCGCTTCGACCCGATCCGCAGGGAAGTGAAGGGCTACAAGATGGACGCGACGGCGCATCACTACTTCAACAACGCCGACATCGTCGCGCCTTGACGACGTCGTAGCCGCCCCTCACCCCGACCCTCTCTCCGCGCGCGGGGAGAGGGAGCCTCCGTGTTCGCGTTCGTCCTTCGCCGCCTGGCGCTGCTCGTTCCCACGTTCATCGGCGTCACGCTGATCGCGTTCGCGCTGATCCACCTGATTCCCGGCGACCCGGTCGAGAACATCTCCGGCGAGCGTGGCATGGACCCGGCTCGCCGCGCACGACTGCTCCACGAGTTCGGGCTCGACCGCTCCTTGCCCGTGCAGTACGGCGACTACCTGGCGCACGTCGTGCGCGGGGACCTCGGCGTGTCGCTGACCACGCACGAGCCGGTCCTGAGCGAATTCGCCACGCTCTTTCCCGCGACGGTGGAGCTGGCGTCGTTCGCGCTGGTCTTCGCGGTGCTGCTCGGCCTGCCGGCCGGGATGCTTGCCGCGCTGAAGCGCAACACCGTCGCGGATTACGCCGTGATGGGCGTCTCGCTCACCGGTTATTCGATGCCGATCTTCTGGTGGGCCTTGCTGCTGATCCTGCTCTTCTCGGTGCAGCTCGGCTGGACGCCGGTGTCCGGGCGCATCGCCGTGCAGTACGACGTGCCTGCAGCGACCGGTTTCATGCTCGTCGATACGCTGCGCGCGGGTGATCTCGCGGCGTTCCGCTCGGCGCTGTCGCACCTCGTCCTGCCGATGATCGCGCTCGGAACGATCCCGCTCGCGGTCATCGCCCGCATGACGCGCTCCGCCATGCTCGAGGTCCTGCGCGAGGAGTACATCCGCGCGGCGCGCGCGAAGGGCCTGTCGTTCGCGCGCGTGGTGGTCGTCCACGCGCTGCGCAACGCGCTCATCCCGGTCATCACGGTCATCGGCCTGCAGGTCGGCCTGCTGCTGTCCGGCGCGATCCTGACCGAGACGATCTTCTCCTGGCCGGGCATCGGCAACTGGCTGATCCACGGCGTGCAATCGCGCGACTACCCCGTCGTGCAGGGCGGCATCCTGCTCGTCGCGGCCATCGTCATCACCGTCAACCTCATCGTCGACCTCCTTTATGGCGTGGTGAACCCGCGCATCCGGCATGCCTGAGCTCGTCACGCCGGTCGCCGAGCGCGCACCGCCGGGCGCATGGCGCGAGCTGTGGCGGGCGTACGCGCAAAGCCGCGGCGCGCTCGTCGGACTCGCGGTCGTGGTCGCGTTGATCGTGCTCGCGCTGACGGCGGACGTCGTGTCGCCGCATCCGCCGAACGAGCAATACCGCGACTTCACGCTCACGCCGCCGGCGTGGCAGGCGGGAGGGACGACACGCTTCCTGCTCGGCACCGATCCGGTGGGACGCGACATCCTGTCGCGGCTGATCCACGGCACGCGCCTGTCGCTCGCGATCGGATTCATCTCGGTGGCGATCGCCGTGCTGTTCGGCATCACGTTCGGCCTGCTTGCCGGCTACGCACGCGGGCTCGCGGAAACGGTGATCATGCGAGTCACCGACGTGCTGCTCGCGTTGCCGAGCCTGCTCCTGGCCATCGCGATGATGGCGATCCTCGGACCCGGCCTCGCCAATGCGATGTACGCCATCGCCATCGTGCTGCTGCCGCACTATGTGCGGCTCACGCGCGCGGCGGTCATCGCCGAGGCTCGACGCGACTACGTAACGTCGTCGCGCGTCGCCGGCGCGGGCCCGCTGCGGCTGATGGTCATGACGATCCTGCCGAACTGCCTCGCCCCGCTCATCGTCCAGGCGACGCTGGGATTCTCCAATGCGATCCTCGACGCCGCCGCGCTGGGTTTCCTCGGGCTCGGCGCGCAGCCGCCGACGCCCGAATGGGGCTCGATGCTGGCGTCGGCGCTGGAGTTCATCCAGCGCGCGCCGTGGGTCGTGACGTTCCCGGGACTCGCGATCCTGATCACGGTCCTGGCGTTCAACCTGATGGGCGACGGGTTGCGCGACGCGCTCGATCCGAAGCTCAAGCGATAGATGAAGCTCGCCCACGCCCGCTTCGATGCGCTTCCTTGGGATGCGCCTGGTCACGTGCATGGAACCGTTCCGCGGCCATGACGGCGACGCCGCTCCTCGAAATCCACGACCTTTCCGTCGCATTCGGCACGTCGAGCGCGCCGGTGATCGCGGTCGACCGTCTCGATTTCGCCATGGACCCCGGCGAGATCGTGGGACTGGTCGGCGAATCGGGCTCGGGCAAGAGCGTCACGGCGCTCGCCGTGCTCGGGCTCCTCGACTTCCCGGCACGCGTCCATTGCGCGCGCATGTGGTTCGGCGGTCGCGACCTCGTCGCGTTACCGGGGGGCGAGCGCCGGGCGCTGCTGGGCGGCGAGCTTGCGATGATCTTCCAGGACCCGCTCGCGAGCCTCGATCCGTGCTACACGGTCGCGCATCAGCTTGGCGAAGCACTGCGCGAGCACGGCAGCGCAAACGAGCGACGCAGCGCCCGCGCACGGCGCAAGCGCGCCCTCGAGCTCCTGCGGCAGGTCGAGATTCCCGACGCCGAGGCTCGTTTGAACGCGTACCCGCACCAGCTCTCGGGCGGGATGGCGCAGCGGGTCATGATCGCGATGGCGCTGGCCGGCACGCCGCGTCTCGTCATCGCGGACGAGCCGACCACCGCGCTGGACGTGACGGTTCAGGCGCAGGTGCTCGATCTGCTCGTGCGACTCTCGCGCGAGCGCGGGATGGGTCTGGTGCTCATTACGCACGATCTGGCGGTCGTCGCGGAAACGGCGCATCGCGTGGTGGTGATGTACGCGGGACAGGCGGTCGAGGAAGGCCCGGTGCCTGACATCTTCGACGCGCCACGCCATCCGTACACGCGCGCGCTCCTCGCCGCGTTGCCCGAGCGCAACGAGGGACGCGCGCGCCTGCAGGCCCTCCCGGGCGTGGTGCCCGGCGCACACGATCGTCCACCCGCCTGCCTGCTCGCGCCCCGCTGCCCGTTCGTGCGCGCGCGGTGCTTGCGCGACGCACCGGCGTTCGCCGGCCCGACGCATCGTCGTGCGCGCTGCCACTTTCCGCTCGATGCCGAAGGGCATCCCGGCAACGACTGGGCGAGCGCCACGCGGATCGAGGTCGCCGCGACATGAAGCCGCCGCTGCTCGTCGCGCACGACCTCGCGCGTCACTATCGCGTGTCGCGCGGCCTGCTGCGCGGTCATGCGACGGTGCGCGCGCTCGACGGCGTGTCGTTCGCGCTGGAGGAGGGCCGTACCCTGGCGGTAGTCGGCGAATCGGGATGCGGCAAATCGACGCTTGCACGCGCCGTCACGATGATCGAGCCGCCGACGTCGGGGCTCCTGCAGGTCGACGGCATCGACGTCGCGCATGCGTCGACGCCCGCCCGCCGCCGGCTTCGTCCTCTGGTGCAGATGGTGTTCCAGAATCCGTACGCATCGCTCAATCCGCGCAAGCGCATCGGTGTGCTGCTGGAAGAGCCGCTGGTGATCCAGGGCCGCGACGGGGCGCGCGAGCGGCGGACGCGCGCGCTCGACATGATGGCGCGCGTCGGGCTGCGTGCCGAGCACTATGGCCGCTATCCGCACATGTTTTCCGGCGGGCAGCGGCAACGCATCGCCATCGCGCGGGCACTCATGCCGCGGCCGCGGCTGGTGGTCGCCGACGAGCCGCTGTCGGCGCTCGACGTGTCGATCCAGGCGCAGGTGCTGAACCTGATGCTCGACCTGAAGGACGAGCTGGGCATCGCCTATCTCTTCATCTCGCACAACCTCGACGTGGTGCGCCACATCGCCGACGACGTGCTCGTCATGTACCTCGGACGCGCCGTCGAGCATGGGTCGCGGGACGCCATCTTCGCGCGCCCGATCCATCCCTACACGCGCGCGCTGCTGGCGGCCACGCCGTCGCTGCGCCGGGCCCGTCGTCGTACGGCGACGACGGTGCGCGGGGAGCCGCCGTCGCCGCTCTCGCCGCCGTCCGGATGCGCGTTCCACCAGCGCTGCCCCTTCGCTATCGCGCGCTGCACGCTCGAGCGCCCGGCGATGCGCCCCGTCGCCGGCGTCACGGTCGCCTGCCATCGCGCCGAGGAGATCCTGGCCGAGCCCGCGGCGCCGCATTGACGCACCTGGGGGCTTTGGGCATGATCGCCCGCATCGCTTCGTCTCCGCGTGCTCGCCTTCATCCTCCGCCGCGTCCTGCAGTCCGCCTTCGTGCTGGCGCTGGTCGCGTTCATCGCCTTCGCGCTCTTCAACTTCACCGGCGATCCGATCGTGTTCATGGTCGGACAGGACGCCACCGCGGCCGAGAAGGCGCGCTTGCGCGCGGATCTCGGCCTCGACCAGCCGTTCTACGTCCAGTTCGCGCACTTCGCCGTCAACGCGGCGCATGGTGACTTCGGCTTGTCGCTGCGCCAGGGCCGCAAGGTCGCGACGCTTCTCGAGGAGCGACTGCCCGCGACGCTCGAGCTCGCGACGACCGCCGCGCTGCTCGCGCTTGCGCTCGGCATTCCGCTGGGCGTGTACACGGCATTGCGCCGCGACGGCTGGCTCGCGCAGGTTCTGCTCGCCACATCACTCGTGGGCGTGAGCCTTCCGACATTTCTCATCGGCATCGTGCTGATCCTCGTCTTCGCCGTGCAGCTCGGCTGGCTGCCGTCGTTCGGGCGCGGCGACACGGTGGCGATCGGCTGGTGGACGACCGGCTTTCTCACCCGCAGCGGATTGAAGGCCCTCGTCCTGCCCGCGATCACGCTCTCCCTCTTTCCGATGACGCTGATCATGCGGCTGGTGCGCGCCGAGATGCTCGAGGTGCTGCGCACGGACTACATCAAGTTCGCCCGCGCGCGCGGGTTGCCCGAGCGCGCGATCCATTTCGGCCATGCGCTGCGCAACACGCTGGTGCCGGTCATCACCATCACGGGACTGCAGCTGGGCGCGATCATCGCGTTCGCGATCATCACCGAGACGGTGTTCCAGTGGCCCGGCATGGGCCTGCTGTTCATCCAGGCGGTGAACTTCTCCGACGTGCCGGTGATGGCCGCCTACCTCTGCTTCATCGCGCTCGTGTTCGTCGCGATCAACCTGATCGTCGATCTCCTGTACTACGCCGTCGATCCGCGACTGCACGTGCAGCGCGTGGCGCACTGACGACAGCGCACATCCTCCGCTTCGCGACAATGACAAACCCCGAACCCATCGATCACCTGCGCCGCTGGCATTCCGAGCTCACCGAGGTGCGGCGCGACCTGCATGCGCATCCCGAGCTCGGCTTCGAGGAGCATCGCACCGCGCGCATCGTGTGCGAGCGCCTCACCGCGTACGGCATCGAGCATCACGCCGGCGTCGGCCGCACGGGCATCGTCGCGGTGATCCGCGGCCGCGACGACAACGGCCGCCGCGTGGGATTGCGCGCGGACATGGATGCGCTGCCCATGCAGGAGGAGAACGACTTCGCGCACAAGTCGCGCTACGACGGGCGCATGCACGGCTGCGGCCACGACGGTCACACGACCATGCTGCTCGGCGCGGCGCGCTATCTGCACGAGACGCGCGCCTTCGACGGCGTGGTGCACCTCATCTTCCAGCCCGGCGAGGAGGGGCACGCGGGCGCGAAGGCGATGATCGATGACGGGCTGTTCGAGCGCTTTCCGTGCGATCGCGTGTTCGCGCTCCACAACTGGCCCGCCCTCGCGCCCGGACGCATCGGCATCACGCCCGGGCCGGCGATGGCGGCAGCGGATCGGATCGAGATCACCATCGACGGCCGCGGCGGTCACGGCGCGCACCCGCACATGGCGGTCGATCCGGTGCTCGTGGCCGGGCACATCATCACGGCCGCGCAGTCCATCGTGAGCCGCAACGTGAACCCGCTCGACACCGCGGTGGTGAGCCTGTGCTCGATGCAGGCGGGCAATCCCGGCGCGATGAGCGTGATTCCCGCGCATGCCCGGCTCGTCGGCACCGTGCGGTCGTTCCGGCCGGCGACGCAGGACATGATCGAGCGCCGGCTCGCCGAGCTCGTCCCGTCGATTGCCGCCGCATTCGGCGCGACCGCCACGCTGAAGTACGAGCGCGTCTACCCGCCGACGGTCAACCACGACGCGGAGGCGGAGATCGCGGCCGAGGTCGCCGAAGGCATCGTCGGGCGCGACAACGTCGTGCGCAACCTGCCCCCGTCGATGGGCGCGGAGGATTTCTCGTTCATGCTGGAGCAGCGGCCGGGTGCATTCGCGCGGCTCGGACAGGGCGGTGCCGAAGGCGGCTGCTTCCTGCACAACAGTCGCTACGATTTCAACGATTCGGTGATTCCGCTCGGCGCGGCGTATCTCGCCGCGCTGGCGCAGCGGTCGTTGCGGGCATGACGCGATGACCGATCTTTCGAGCGCATTCGGCGAGACCTACGCGGCGGCGCGGGCGCGATTCCGTTGCGCCGCGGACGCGCGCAAGGCCGAGGTCAACGAGCACGTGCATCCGCGCGCCAAGGGACCCGACGGCGAGGCGCTCGCCATCGACGTGGCGCGGCTCGGTGCCCGCGATGCGGCGTCGCTCCTCGTGGTGACGTCGGGCACGCACGGCGTGGAAGGCTTTTGCGGCAGCGGCATCCAGGTCGCGCTGCTCGACGATCCCGCGTTCCATGCGGCGCTCGCGCGCGCGGGTGTCGAGGCGCTGATGGTCCACGCCGTGAATCCCTACGGGTTTGCCCACATCCGGCGCGTGAACGAAGACAACATCGACCTCAATCGCAACTTCCGCGATTTCGACGCGCCGATCGCGCGCAACGCGGCGTACGCCGAAGTGCATCCATTCATCGTGCCGGCGGCCTGGCCGCCGGGCCCCGACACCGAGCAGAAGCTCGGGGCCTACCTCGCGCAGCGCGGACCCTCCGCGCTGCAGGCGGCGGTGACCGTGGGCCAGTACGAGTTCCCCGACGGCCTGTTCTACGGCGGCGCCTCGCCCGCGTGGAGCAATGTCGTGTTGCGCTACATCTTTCGCGCGCTCGGCGCGCAGCGCCGCTGCATCGGCTGGATCGACATCCACACCGGTCTCGGTCCGGCCGGGCACGGCGAGAAGATCTACTCGGGCCCCGACGACGCCGCCATGCTGGCGCGCACGCGCGCATGGTTCGGCGCCGACGTCACGTCGTTCTACACCGGGTCGTCGACGTCCGCCGAAGTCACCGGCAGCGTATCGGCGGCGGCGATCGAGTCGTGTCCGGGCGTCACGTACGCGGGCATCGGCCTCGAGTTCGGCACCGTCCCGCTCGAGCACGTGCTGCAGGCGTTGCGCGCCGACCAGTGGCTCGAGAATCATCCCGATGCTCCGGCGCCGAAGCAAGCCGCGATCAAGCGTGCCTTGCGCGATGCGTTCTACACCGACAGCCCCATTTGGAAGGGCATGGTGTACGGCCAGGCGCGCGCCGCGGTGTTCGCGGCGTTGCAGGGGTTGCGCGAAGCGGGCGCATGAGCGACGTGTCGACCGCGGCGCCGCTCCCCCGCGTGTCGCCGCAGCGCGTGAAGACCCTCCTGTGGCGCGCCTGGGACAGCGACGTCGGCTGGAGCTTTCGTCATTCGCCGGTTGCGATCGTTTCCGCGATCGTGCCATGGGTCGCGCCGCACAATCCCTTCGATCTGCGGACGCTCGTCCTCACCGACGCGCTGAAACCACCGGCGTGGCTGCCCGACGGCGCCGGCACCTATCTCCTCGGCACCGACGACCAGGGTCGCGACGTGCTTTCCGCGATCCTGTTCGGCGCGCGCATCTCGCTCGTCGTCGGCATCGCCGCGGTCGCCCTCGCGATGATCGTCGGCGTCGCGCTCGGCCTCGTCGCGGGCTACGCGGGCGGCAAGCTCGACGCATTCATCATGCGCATTGCCGACGTGCAGCTGTCGTTTCCCGCGATCCTGATCGCGCTGCTCGTCGACGGCGTCGCCCGGGTCGCGCTGCCCCGAACGGCGCACGATGCCGTGGCGTTCAGCGTGCTGGTGCTCGCGATCGCCGCCGCCAACTGGGTGCAGTACGCGCGCACCGTGCGCGCCTCGACGCTCGTCGAGCGCAACAAGGAGTACGTGCAGGCCGCGCGGGTGGTGGGCCTGTCGCGACTCGCCATCATGCGCCGGCATCTCCTGCCCAACGTGCTGGGCCCGGTGCTGGTGCTCGCGACCATTAACCTGCCGACCGCCATCGTGACCGAGGCGACCCTCTCGTTCCTGGGGGTCGGCGTGCCGCCGACGCAGCCGTCGCTCGGCACGCTGATCCGGGTCGGCAACGATTTCCTGTTCTCCGGAGAATGGTGGATTACCATCTTTCCTGGCGGCGCGCTGGTGCTGATGGTGTTGGCGGTCAACCTGGTCGGCGACTGGCTGCGCGACGCGCTCAACCCGCGACTCGCGCATTGAGGCGGGAATGAACCACCCGTTGCGCTGTTCGACTGTGTTTGAACCTGCGAGGAGGCGTCATGAATGCATTTGTGCGGGTCGGCGCGGCCGCGCTGGCGCTGGTCGGCTTGTACGGCTGCCAAACGTGGACCCCGCCCTGGAGCGAGATCAGCGGCACCCGCTACACCGTCACGGACTTCCACCGCTATCCCACCGTGATCAACCTGGTGGACTCGAGAAATCCCGGCCCGCAGTACGGCTACGGCGGCCGCGCGGGCTATACGTACTACAAGCTGGACCCCGGCCAGCACACCATCGAGCTGTCGGCGATCAACACCAACCCCAACTGGGTGAGCGGCATCAATCGCGAGGACTACCCGATCAACATCGAGCCCTGCAAGCGTTACTACTTGAACGCCGAGTTCCCCAACCCGCTGGGCGCCGACTGGAAGCCCGTCGTGGATTACGTCGAGCCCATCGCGGGGTGCGGCACGGGCGGCGGCTACTAGCCCCGTGGCGCTGAGGCGGCGGCGATGCCGGTGGCGCCGCCTCCCGTTGCCGATGCGCTTCTGGCGGTCGATGACCTGACGGTCGAGTTTCCGACGCGGCGCGGCACGCTCACCGCCGTGCGCGGCGTGTCGTTCGCGATCGCCGCGGGCGAAGTGCTCGGCCTGGTGGGCGAATCGGGCGCCGGCAAGTCGGTCACGGGTGCTGCCGTCATCGGGCTCATCGATCCGCCCGGTCGCATCGCGTCCGGACGCATCGTGCTGGACGGACGCCGCATCGACGATCTTCCGTCCGCCGCGATGCGCCGCGTTCGCGGACGCGAGATCGGCGCCGTGTTCCAGGACCCCCTCACGGCGCTCGATCCGCTCTATTCGATCGGCCGCCAGCTCGTCGAGACGATACGCGCGCACCTGGACCTCACCGAAGGGCAGGCGCGCGAGCGCGCGCTTTCGCTGCTTGCCGACGTCGGCATCCCGGCGCCGGCAAGCCGCTTCGACCAGTATCCGCACCAATTCTCGGGCGGCATGCGGCAACGGGTGGTCATCGCGCTCGCGCTCGCGGCCGCGCCGCGGCTCATCATCGCCGACGAGCCGACCACCGCGCTCGACGTGTCCATCCAGGCGCAGATCATCGCGCTCCTCGCGCGGCTCGCGCGCGAGCATCGCACCGCGATCCTGCTGATCACGCACGACATGGGCGTGATCGCGGAGATCGCGAGCCGGGTCGCGGTGATGTACGCAGGCCGCATCGTGGAGATCGGCGACGTCGACGACGTCATTCATCGTCCGCGTCACCCGTACACGGCCGGGCTCATGGGCTCGATCCCGTCGGTGCGGATGAAGCGCGATCGGCTCCTTCAGATCGATGGATCGATGCCGCGCCTCACCGCGCTGCCGCGCGGTTGCGCGTTCCATCCGCGCTGCCCACGCGCGCGTGCCGCCTGCGAGAGCGTCGATCCCGCGCTCGCACGCCTGGGCGCGGGCCAGGTCGCGTGTCACTGGCCCCTGGACGTGGGGGTGACGGCGTGACGCATCTCGTCGAGGCCGCGGACATCGCGTGTCATTTCGACGTATCGCCGCCGTGGCTCGATCGCGTGGTGGGCGGCGCGTCGCGCGGCGTGCTCAAGGCGGTCGACGGCGTGGATCTCGCGCTCGTGCGCGGCGAGACGTACGGGCTCGTCGGCGAATCGGGCTGCGGCAAGTCCACGCTGGCGAGGCTGATTGTCGGCCTCTACGCGCCCACGCGCGGCACGATCCGCTACGAAGGCACGATCGTGAGCGCGCCGGGACGCGGACGGCGCAATCGCCGCGCGCGCCGCGGCATGCAGATGATCTTCCAGGATCCCTACGCGAGCCTCAACCCGCATTGGCGCGTCGCTGACATCGTGGCCGAGCCGATCCGCGCGCTCGCGCCGCGCACGAGGCGTCGCGCGCTTCAGGGCCGTGTCGAGGAAGTGCTGCTGCAGGTGGGGCTGTCGGCGGGCGACGCGGCGCGGTTTCCGCACCAGTTCTCCGGCGGACAGCGGCAGCGCATCTCGATCGCGCGCGCGCTGTCCGCGGCGCCGCAGTTCCTCGTGTGCGACGAGCCGACCTCGGCGCTCGACGTCTCGGTCCAGGCGCAGGTGCTGAACCTCATGCGCGACCTGCAGCGGCGCCTGGAGCTGACGTATCTCTTCATCTCGCACAACCTCGCGGTCGTGCGCCACATTGCCGACCGCGTGGGCGTCATGTATCTCGGCCGCATCGTCGAAAGCGCGCCCACCGCAATGCTCTTCGACGCGCCGCGCCATCCCTACACGCGCATGTTGCTCGACGCCGTGCCCGATCTCGACCGCACCGGGACGGCGCGCACGGCCGTCGCCGGGGAAGTGCCCGATGCGCTCGCGCCGCCGCCCGGATGCGCATTCCATCCGCGCTGTCCGTATGCGAACGCGCGCTGCCGCGAGGAGGCGCCGCGACTGCGCGCCTACGGCGCGGCGAGCGTCGCGTGCCATGCGGTGGAAGAGCAGCGCGTCGCGTGCTTCGCCTGAGGCTCGGGACGGCCCGGGCGCGCAAGAAAAAGGCCCCGTTTCCGCTATAATCCGGCGCTTGTCGCGGCGGCGCATCGTGGATGCGCGCCGTGGGTCATCCACGCGACGCTCCCAACGCTCCCTTGCGCCTCACTCAGATCAAGCTCGCCGGCTTCAAGTCGTTCGTCGATCCCACCACGATCGCGACGCCCGGCAAGCTGGTCGGCATCGTCGGACCCAACGGCTGCGGCAAGTCGAACGTGATCGACGCCGTTCGATGGGTGCTCGGTGAATCGAAGGCGTCCGCACTGCGCGGCGAGTCGATGCAGGACGTGATCTTCAACGGCGCCGGCGAGCGCAAGCCGGTCGGACGCGCGTCCGTCGAGCTCCACTTCGACAACAGCCAGGGTCGCATCGGCGGGCAGTGGGGCCAGTACGCGGAGATCTCGATCAAGCGCGTGCTGACGCGGGACGGCGACAGCAGCTATTACATCAACAACATTCCGGTGCGCCGCCGGGACATCCACGACCTTTTCCTCGGCACCGGTCTCGGCCCGCGCGCGTACGCGATCATCGAGCAGGGCATGATCTCGCGGGTCATCGAGGCCAAGCCCGAGGAGCTGCGCGTGTTCCTGGAGGAGGCCGCCGGCGTGTCGAAGTACAAGGAGCGGCGCAAGGAAACCGAGGGGCGCCTCTCCGACACGCGCGAGAACCTCTCGCGCGTGGAAGACATCCGCACCGAGCTCGGCAGCCAGCTCGAGAAGCTCGATCACCAGGCGAAGGTCGCGACGGAATACCGCGAGCTCGACGCGCGCCTGCACCGCTCGCAACACCTGCTCTGGTACGCCAGGCAGCAGGAGGCCGTGCGCGCGCGCGACCGCGCCGCGACCGAGATGGCGTCGCTCACCGTCGCGCTCGAGGGGCTCGTCGCGGACGTCCGCGGTGCCGAGGCGAAGCTCGAAGCCTTGCGCACCGACCATTACGCCGCCGGCGACGCGCTGCACGAAAGGCAGGGCGCGTTCTACGCGGCCAATGCCGAGGTTTCGCGCCTCGAGCAGCAGCTGCAGTTCGCGCGCGAGAACGAGTCGCGCATCACCCAGCAGGTGGCGCAGCTCACCGAGGCGATCGGCGCATTGACGGCGCAGGAACAGGCGCTGCGCGACGAAGCGCGCGCCGCCGACGAAGCGCTCGACCGTGCGCTCGCCGCGCGCGAGAAGGCCGCCGAGGACGAGCGCGCCGCGCAGGCCGCGCTGCCCGCGGAGGAGGCGGCGGTCGCCGAGGCCGTGCGCGTCCTGGGCGAAGCGCAGCAGCAGATCGCGCAGACGGAGCAGGCGCTGCGCGTCACCGAGACCCGGCGGGAAGGCGTCGCGCGCACGCTGACGTCGCTCACGGACCGGCGCGAGCGCCTTGCCGCCGAGCTCGCCTCGCTCGCGCCGCCGCCGAGCGATCCGGTGCGCGAGGTGGAGGAGCAGCTCGTGCAGGAAACCGCGGAGCTCGCAAGCAACGAAGCCGCGCTCGCCGAGCTCCGTAACGTCGTCGAAGCGTTGCAGCAGCAGCAGCGCGATGCATCCGGCCGATGGCAATCGGAGAGCCGCCGCCTCGCCGACCTCGACGCGCGCGTCGAGGCCTTGCGCGCGCTGCAGGCGCGCATCGGTCATGGCCAGGACATCGATCGCTGGCTCGAGGATCACGGTCTCGCGCACGCGCGCCGGCTCTTCCAGCTCATCGACATCGAGCGCGGCTGGGAGGACGCGCTGGAGGCCGTCCTGCGCGAGCGACTCGAAGCGCTCCAGCTCGAATCGCTCGACGACGTCACGCAATGGAGCGGTGGCGACACCAAGCTGCCCCGCCGATTGTCGGCCTTCGTGCGCGCGGAGGACGCCGGCGTCGCACCGGCGCATGCGGATGCGCTCATCGCGCGCGTCCGCTTTCGCGATCACGCGGTGGCGCGCGTGGTGGCCGACGGCCTGCACGGCGTTCGCTGCCGCGACGACCTCTCGATGGCATTGGCGGAGCGCTCCACGCTGGGCGAAGGCGAGGCATTCGTCACGCCGCAAGGCCATCTCGTCATGGCGCAGGGCGTGTCGTTCTTCGCGCCCGACAGCGAGTTGCACGGCGTGCTCGCGCGCCAGCGGGAGATCGAGGAGCTCGACGCGCAGCTCGAGCGCGCGCGCGCGGAGGCATCCGAGGCGCGTGCCGCGCTCGACACCGCCGAGCACGACCTCGCGGCGCGCCAGACCGAGTATCACCAGCAGGCGCAGGCCCTGTCGTCGCAGCAGCGGCGCACGCACGATCTCGAGCTGGAGCTCACGAAGCTGCGCCAGGCGGCGCAGGCCGCGGCCGCGCGGCGCGAGCAGATCGCGCGCGAAAGCGACGAAGCGGTCGCCGCGCACGAGGCCGAGCAGGCGCAGCACCGTGAGCTGCAGCGCGACATCGCGGACTTGCAGTCGCGCCTGCATGACGAGCTTGCGCGGCGGGAAGCGCAACGGCACGCGCGTAACGAAGCCGAGGTGTCGCTCGCCCGTGCGCGCGAGCGGGTGCGTGCGGCCGAGCGTGCGGCGCAGGAGACCGGATTCGCGGAGCGCAGCTGCCGCGAGCGCCAGAGCGAGCTCGCGCGACGCGGCGAGTCGCTGGCCGCACAGCGCACGCAGCAGGAGGGATTGCTCGCGCAGCTCACGAGCGAGCGCCAGTCGATCGACTGGACGCCGGTCGAGGAAGCGCTGCAGCGACAGCTCGCCGAGCGCGGTGCCGCCGAGCAGGCGCTCGGCGCCGCGCGCGACCGCCTGGAGACGCTCACCGCCGCCCTGCGCGCCGGTGACGAAGCGCGCCTCGCGGCGGAGCAGAAGCTCGAGCCGGCGCGTGCACGCATCCAGGAGATGCAGCTGAAGGAGCAGGCCGCCGCGCTCTCCGAGCAGCAGTTCGCCGACCAGCTCGCCGAGGCGCACGCCGACGTGGCGGTGCTGCCCGATGCGCTGAAGGAATGGGGCAGCGCGCGTACGCTGCCCGGCGAGATCGAGCGCCTGCAAAAGGCCATCGCGGAGCTCGGCGCCGTCAATCTCGCTGCGCTCGACGAGCTCACGCAGGCGCGCGAGCGCAAGGATTACCTCGACCGCCAGGCCGCGGATCTCACCGAGGCGATGACGACGCTCGAGACGGCGATTCGCCAGATCGACCGTGAGTCGCGCGAGCTGCTCCAGCAGACCTTCGACGTCGTCAACGCCAACTTCGCGCGGCTCTTCCCGGCGCTGTTCGGCGGCGGCCAGGCGAAGCTGCTGCTGACCGGCGAGGAGATCCTCGATTCGGGCGTGCAGGTGATCGCGCAACCGCCGGGGAAGCGCAACACGTCGATCCACCTGCTGTCGGGCGGCGAGAAAGCCCTGACCGCCATCTCGCTGGTGTTCGCGCTGTTCCAGATCAATCCCGCGCCGTTCTGTCTCCTGGACGAGGTCGATGCGCCGCTCGACGACCCGAATACCGAGCGCTTCTGCAGGATGGTCGGCGAGATGTCGGCGGGCACGCAGTTCCTGTTCATCTCGCACAACAAGATCACCATGGAGATGGCGAACCAGCTGGTCGGCATCACCATGCCCGAGCCCGGCGTGTCGCGTGTCGTCGCGGTCGACATCGCCGAGGCGCTGGAACTCGCCGAAGGCACGCCCGCGGCGGTGGCCGCGGCGGCCGATTGACTTGACGCTGCTTATCGAAGCAGCGGGCAGATATAATCCAGCTTATGGCGCGCGGGTTCCCGCGGCGCCGCGCAAATGCATTCGATGAGCACCCAGCTCGCCGTCATCATCGCCGGCATCCTGTTCGTCGCCGGTGTGTGGATCTTCAACAGGTGGCAGGAGCGGCGCGTGCGGCGTCGGATGTCGGCCGCGGCGAGGCCGGCCGACGCGCCAGGCGACGCCGACCGCGTCGAACCGACGCTCGCGGGCGCCATGCCCGCAGCGGAGTCGACGCGCGCCGCAGCGCGTCCTCCCGCGGAATTGCCGGACGCCCCGTTCACGATCCCCATGGACGACGTGACGGTCGCCGTCACCGATACCGACGACTTCGAGGCGGCCGAAGCGCAGGCGGCGTATGAAGTACCGCCGGCCGCGGTTGCGGCAGCGTCGCCGCGCGCGGCAGGTCCGCAACCCGATCCGGACATCGAGAGCATCGTCGCGTTCGCGCCAGCGCAGCCCGTGGGCGCGGAACAGCTCGGCCCCGGCCTGCATGCGCGACTCGGCAAGCCGCTGCGCTGGTTCGGGCGCGTGCGCAGCGAGGCGCCGTGGCAGCTCGTCACCGACGATTCGCAGCAGCGCTACGCCGAGCTCTGCGCCTGCCTGCTGCTCGCGGACCGCAACGGACCGGTTTCGCAGGGCCAGATGGGCGCGTTCCTGCGCGCGGCGGGCGAGGTCGCCTCCGCCATCGACGCGCGCGCGCACGTCCCGGACGCCGCCGCGGAGCTGCAGCGGGCCGAGGCGCTCGACAAGCTGTGTGCCGAGCTCGACGTGCAGATCGGCCTCACGCTGCTGAAGCCCGAGCCGGGCACGGTGCCGGGCACGAAGCTGCGCGGCGTCGCCGAGGCCGCCGGCTTCCATCTCGCCCCCGCCGGGCGTTTCGAGCACGTGCAGGAGGACACCGGTGCCGTGCTCTACACGTTGCAGAACGTGCGCAACGATCCGTTCACCGCCGAGTCGCTGCGCATCAGCGCGGTCAACGGCGTGGTGTTCCTGCTCGACGTGCCGCGCGTGGCCGACCCGGCGCGCACCTTCGACCAGATGAAACTGTGCGCCAAGCGCATGGCGCGCTCCCTCGGTGCCGAGCTCGTCGACGACAATCGCCGTCCGCTCGACGACGCCGCGCTGTCCAAGATCCGGGGCCAGGTGCAGGCCGCGGCGGAAGCGCTCGAGCAGGTGCACATCGAGCCCGGCAGCCCGCGCGCCGCGGCGTTGTTCGGTGCGTGATGCCGGCCGCGCGCGCAAGCACGGCCCGCGCCGCTGAGGTCGCGACCCCGGCGGCTTCCGCGGCGCGACGCGTCGAGACGCTGCGACGCGAGATCGAGGAGCACAACCACCGCTATTACGTCGAGGACGCGCCGACCATCAGCGACGCGGAATACGACGCGCTCTACCGCGAGCTCGAGGCGCTCGAGGCGCAATACCCGGATCTGCGCTCGCGCGACTCGCCGACGCAGCGCGTCGGCGGCGGACCGCTCACCGAGTTCGCGCCGGTACGCCATGCAGTGCCGATGCTGTCGATTCGCACCGAGAGCGATACCACCGTGGCCGCGGCCGCCAGGTTCGACGCGCGAATCCGCAAGGAGCTC
>Ga0310810_10002175_pt1 | contig 20870 bp, 22 predicted proteins | sample NCmetagenome_FD_207641 | JGI IMG/M metagenome (GOLD analysis project Ga0310810, IMG submission 207641) | Soil microbial communities from experimental microcosm in Duke University, North Carolina, United States - NC | ecosystem: Engineered > Artificial ecosystem > Soil microcosm > Unclassified ...
GACACGTCGTCGGGCGAGCCGACGCCGGCAAACTCTTTCAGGCTGTCGTGGAACTGCTGTCGAAACTGGTCGTCGGTCATCGCCGACCGCGCGATGCCGACTACCTGGAACCGCGCGGGCAGCCGCTGCCCGCGCGAGAGCTGATAGATGGCCGGGAGCAGCTTGCGGCGCGTGAGATCGCCCGAAGCGCCGAAGATGACCAGCGTGGTCCGCGCCGGCGTAGGCTCTATTCGCAGACCGTCCAGTAGTGGATTGCTCTCTCCGGCGCCAGGCACAACTCCCCGACTATATCAACTCGGGTGTCGAATATCGGGTGTCGTGTGCCGGCTGTCGGGTATCGGGCTACGGATTCTCGGCGAGGAACTTCATCGCCTTCGGCGTCGCGAGCATCTGAAGCTGCTGGCGCGCGCGCAGGCGGAACACCGGATTCTTCTCCGTCTTGGCGATCCGAATCAGCTCGTCCTCGTCTTTCGCGGTGAAGAGCGCGGTGAGGACGACGGCGCGGGAGTCGGGCGGCATCTGGCCGTACAGGGTGCGGAGCTGCTCGCGCGCCGCCGGAATGCGGCCGAGCGTGAGAATGGCGGGATTGCGCACGGTCGGGTCGGCCTCGGTCTTCGCGATCCGTACCAACGCGGTGTTGTCGGCGCGCTCGGCCAGCGACGACACGACCTGCCGTCGGATTCGCGGCTGCGCCGCCGTCGAGTAGACGCGCATCAGCTCGCTCGAGACGTTCGCGCCCTGGAAGCGGCCGAGCTCCCGGATTGCCGCGAGACGAACGGGGACCGCTCCCCTGTTGGCAATCTCGACGACGGTGCTTCGCGCTTCGGGCTTCTCCGAATGCGCGAGAACGAAGACCGCCCGCCGCGCATCGTCGGGACTATTGCCGTCGAGCGCGATTTCCTTCAGCAGCGGAATGACCCGCTCGCTGTGCGCATCGATCAGGTTCTGCAGCGCCTCGATGCGGAGATCCGTGTCGGACGTGAACGGCATCGTGCCCAGCCAATACTGGACGCCGGGCTCGGGCGGCGGCGGCGGCGGTGGAATCACGCGCGGGGACGTCCTGGGCCGCGCCGGCACGGGAGCCATCGCCGCCGTGGGAAGCGGCGGCGTCGTGGCTGAAGGACGCGGCGGCGCGGGCGGAGCGACCGCCGGCACCATTGGCGTCGGCGCCGGCGTGGTGGCCCGCGGAGGGGCCGCGGGCGCCGGCGGCGCCACCATGGCCCAGAGCACATCGTCGCGCCGCATCCGCTGCGCGATTTCTATCCGCAGTGAACGCGCGGGGTGGACCCAGCGGCTCGTGGGAAACAGGCGCTCGAGACGCGCGACGGCCTGGATGGCCGCGGAGTCGTCGCCCGCCTGATGCTCGCTGTGCGCGAGCCAGAAGAGCGCCTCGTCGCGGTTCCTCTCGTTCGGGTCCGCAGCGGCCGCTTGAAGCTCGACGATCGCCCTGGCCCATTGCTCGTCGGCGATATAGTCCTTCGCCTGCTCGAGCCTCTTCGAGTCCGGCGCAGGCTCAGCCGACACGAGCCCGACTCCAAGCAGCCAACCCGCCAGTCCCATCGCCGCCGCGCAACGCATCTTCATTGTTCGCCTCAGGATCCCGCCGAGTTCAACGCGACGACCTGCATCTTCATCATCAGATCGCGTCGGGTGATCAGCCGCTGCACGCGTTCGAGCGCGTCGCGGTCCGTGTTATCGCTCATCGACGCTTCGATGAGCACCGTTTCCAGGTCGCGCATCACGCGCGCCACGTCCGTCATGCCGCGATCCTGCGCCGCCATCCGATAGAGCCGCGTGTCGGAGAGCAGGGAGCCGGCAAGCTGCCGCTCGTACTGCCAGTCCGCCGGCTTTGTCGCCTTCGGATCGAGCGCCGCAAGCCCGAGGACGACGAGCTTGGAGCGTTCGAGGTGCTGAGCGCTGACTTCGCGCAGGGCGCGTTCCTCCGTCGAGAACGGCGATGCCGCCGCGGCCTCCGCCTGGGACGGATTCAGCGCGGCGGTCTTCGGTCCCGGCGCGGCGCGGAAACGCGCCGCCAGCAGCACGCCAATCGTGACGAGCGCCAGCGTGGCGGCGAGCGCCAGAACCGAGCGAGCGGACCAGTGGGCACGCGCACGCGGCGGACGTGCAACGAGACGTGCGCCGGCATCGATCGAGCACGCCGCATCCAGCCGACGCATGAACCCGGACCAGTCGCCGGCAGGCGGCGCGTCGACGACGGGTTGCGCCGCGAGCGCGCGGCGAATCGCCTGAAGATCATCGACGCGCTGGCGGCACGGCTCGCACTGCCGCAGGTGCGCCTCGACGCGCGTCCGCTCCACCGTATCGAGCTCGCCGTAGAAATAGAGCTCGATCTCGGGCTTGTCGGCGAATTCGCAGGCCGTCATGCCCGGCCTCCCGTCGTTACCCGCGCGTTGATCAGGGCCGCGCGGAGCCGGTGTACCGCCGCGTGCAACTGCCGCTTCACGGTCCCTTCCGCGAGGTCGAGCGCGCTGGCGATCTCGGATAATTTCAATCCCTCATGATGGCGCATCGTGAAGACCAGGCGCTGCCCCGGCGGCAGCCGCGCGATTTCCGCCGCGAGCACGTCGCCGAGCTGCCCGCCATATGTCTGATCTTCCGGTCCCGGGCCCTCTTCTGGCGTATTCACCATCCGCAGCTCCGCATCTTCCGTGAACGGCGCCCATCCCGCGGGCGACTGCCGGCGCCGGTGATCGATACACGCATTCATCACGATGCGATAGAGCCACGAGGTCAACTGCGCGTCGTACCGAAAGCGATCGAGCGACCTGTACACCTTGATGAACACGTCCTGCGCGATATCCTCGGCATCGTGATGGTTGCCGGCGAACTGATACGCGAGCCGGTAGACCATCGCCCGATGCCGCTCCACAAGGGCATGGAACGCGGCGCCGTCACCGGCCGCCGCGCGGGCTACGAGGTCCGAATCCGCCGTCGCACGGAGGCCGCCGTCCACTGTCATGAATATGACGTCAGGGGTGGACGATCGGTTGATCGAGGTTGGAGGCCGGAGCTTGAGGACGGGGCTGTTCTGGGCCTTTCCAATCTCCCGTCCCAACCTCCCGTCCCCAACCTCCTACCGCCATCCCTTTATACTGGTGAGATGTCTTTTTCGCGTTCCACCTCGTCTGAGACTGCCAACCCGCTGCGGCGCAATCTCGCCATCATCGCGCATGTCGATCATGGGAAAACGACGCTCGTAGACGGTCTTTTGCGGCAAAGCGGCACTTTTCGCAGCAACGAGCGCGTCCAGGAGCGCGCCATGGACAACACCGACCTGGAGAGGGAGCGCGGAATTACGATTCTGGCGAAGAACACGGCCGTCCACTACGGGGACGTGCTCATCAATATCGTCGATACGCCGGGGCACGCCGATTTCGGCGGCGAGGTCGAGCGTACGCTCGCCATGGTCGACGGCGTCATGTTGCTGGTCGACGCGTCGGAGGGGCCGCTGCCGCAGACGCGCTTCGTCCTGCGCAAGGCGTTCGAGCGCCGCCTGCCTCCGATCGTCGTGATCAACAAGATCGACCGGCCCGACGCCCGGGTCCAGGAGGTGCTGAACGAGATTTACGACCTCTTCATCGATCTGGATGCCACTGAAGAGCAGCTCGACTTCCCGGTCCTGTACACCAGCGCGCGGGCGGGCACGTCGACCCGCTCGATGGATGAGCCCGGACAGGATCTGCGGCCGCTGTTCGAGGCGATCCTGCAGCACGTGCCCCCGCCGCGCGGCAATCCTGAAGCGCCGCTGCAGATTCTCGTGGCCAACCTGGATTCGAGCGACTATCTCGGTCGTATCGCCATCGGCCGTCTGTTCAACGGCCGCGTGAAGATCGGCGATCCCGTCGCCGTCTGCAAACTGGACGGCACGTTCACCGAAACGAAGATTACCAAGCTGTTCGCGTTCGAGGGACTGAAGCGCGTCGATATCGACGACGCGGCGGCCGGCGACATCGTCTGCCTCGCCGGGCTGGAGGACATCACGATCGGCGAGACGATCGCCGATATCGAGCACCGCAAGGCGATGCCGGTGATAGCCGTCGACGAGCCGACGGTGTCGATGATCTTCGGCGTGAACACGTCGCCGATGTCCGGCCGCGAGGGGCAATTCGTGACGTCGAGACAAATCAAGGACCGCCTCGACAGGGAGCTTCTCGGCAACGTCTCGATCCGCGTCGAGCCGACCGAGACCCCGGAGCAGATGAAGGTCCTCGGGCGCGGCGAGCTCCAGCTCTCCATCCTCATCGAGATGATGCGCCGCGAAGGATATGAGCTGCAGGTCTCGCGTCCGGATATCGTGACGAAGCATGTCAAAGGACAGATCGTCGAGCCTGTGGAGGAACTCGTCATCGACGTCGCGGAGGAATTCCAGGGAGTCGTCATCGCGCAGGTCGGCACGCGGCGCGGGACGATGACGAAGATGGTGAATCATGGCAGCGGACGCGTCAGGCTCGAGTTCCGGATTCCCGCGCGAGGCCTCATCGGATTCCGCTCGCAGTTCCTGACGGAAACGAAGGGGACCGGCATCATGAACCACCTCTTCGCCGGCTGGGAGCCGTGGCACGGCGCGATTCCGTCGCGCACCACGGGCGCGCTGGTCGCGGACCGCGCCGGCGCGGCGACTGCGTATGCGATCTGGAACCTGCAGGAGCGCGGCGAGATCTTCGTGGAGCCGGCCGAGAAGGTGTACGAGGGCATGATCGTCGGCGAGAACGCGCGCGCCTCGGACATGGACGTGAACATCACCAAGGAGAAGAAGCAGACGAACATGCGCGCGTCGACGGCCGACGAAGCGGTCCGTCTCATCCCGCCGCGCAAGCTCGGGCTCGAACAGGCGATCGAGTTCATCAACGACGACGAGCTCGTGGAGGTCACGCCGAAGAGCATCCGCCTGCGCAAACGCGTGCTCGCAGCGAACATGCGGCCGAAACGAAGCGAAGGATCTTAGCGAAAGGGATTATGTTCCGATCGGCCGGACGGACGGCGTCGCTCCGGTGGCAACTGCTCGAGGCGCTTGCCTGGCCGGCATTCGTGCTGCTCGCCGTCGCCATCTTCCTTCTCTTTGGCAGTATCGGATTCCTCCTCGACATCATGGAGGGCGGCCGCAATCCCGCGCCGATGCTCGCGGCGATGGTCCTCTTCAGCGGCGCCATCGCGCTCTTGTACGGCTATGGCGGTGTTCGACGCAGGATCGCTCCGATCGCGCTCGGCGTGGTCCTGCAGATCGCGTTCAGCTACGCCCTCCCCAGAGCGTTCGCAGGCGTGCCCGGCCTGTCCGGTGCCAAAGCGACCGCGCGCCTCAGGTTTGACGCCGCAGCCACTCTCGCCGCACTCATGGGAAGCTACGCATGCTTTCTGTGGTTCATCAACACCACGGCCGTCCGCTATCTGCGGGTTCGGGCGGAGATCGAGCTCGCCCATCAGATCCATCAGGTCCTCGTGCCGCGCATCGCCGCGACCATCGGCGAATTCGAGTTCGCGGGATTCTCCTTTCCAAGCGGCGAAGTCGGGGGCGACCTCGTCGACGTGGTGCCGCTCGCCGATTCGGCGACGGCGTGGTTCGGCTACGTCGCGGACGTATCCGGGCACGGAGTCTCATCCGGCGTCGTGATGGGCATGTTCAAGAGCGCGCTGCGGATGCGGTTGCGACAGGGCGGCACGCTCGCGTCGATACTCGACGATCTGAATGCCGTCCTCGTTCCGTTGAAGAGCGGCAGCATGTTCGTGACGCTCGCGTGCATGCGCGCCGCCGGGCACGGCGCGCTCGAGTTCGCGGTCGCGGGGCACCTGCCGATTCTGCGGGTCAGACGGGGCAGCCGGATCGCCGAGGAGATCACGACCGCGCAGATTCCGATCGGCATGTTCGACGACTATCGGTTCGCATCATCGACGCTCGACTGCGAGCGCGGCGACGTGCTGGCGCTCGTCACCGACGGCCTGACGGAGGTGTTCGACGGCCGGGATCGTGAACTCGGCCTGGACGCGGTCAAAGCGAGGTTCGCGGAATCCGCCGACCTTGGCGTCTCCCAGATTGCCGAGCGCATCATCGATGCCGCGCGCGCCCACGGCCGTCAGCTCGACGACCAGACGCTCCTCGTCATACGCAGACACTAGGTCGGGGGGTCTGGCGTCGGGGATCGGGTGTCGGAGATTTTGTGAGTTGGGAGTTCAGATCGAGATCATCGAAAGACTGTTCTTGCGCGTGGCGAGAAAACGCTCGAGATCGGACCACGAGACCACGACGCTCGCCGTGTTGATGTTCGGGTGAAAGATCAACCGCTCGGCGCCCTTCAAATCCCTATCGATCAGCACACGAACCGAGCCGTCGGCGTCATTGATGAGCCCGAAGGGCGAGACGGAGCCCGGCGTCAGGCCCAGCCGGTCCATCAGCCGCTCGGGCGATCCGAAACTCAGGCGATCGTCGCCGAGCAGCCTGACCAGATCCTTCAAATCCGCGCGCTTGGAGATCTCCAGCACGACCAGATAGTGGCGATCTCCCTTCTTGTTGCGCAGAAACAGGTTCTTGCACTGCGTGCCGGGGATCGGATTCCAGTAGGTGGAGGCGTCCTCGGCGGTAAAGACCGCCGGATGCTCGTAGCGTTCGTACGCGATGCCGAGCGCGTCGAGCGCGGCGTAGACCGCTGGGGCCGGATCCATGCCGCATTGTTGATCGGCGGAGCCTTGCTTCTGAGGCACAATACCGCCCTGGAGCTTCGTCCGGGATGCCGATTCTGACACGCCGCTACGATGACGCCGTCGCCTACGCACACGGCCTGCACGCCGCTCAAACCAGAAAAGTCACCGGCGCGCCCTATCTCGGCCATCTCCTGGGCGTGTCGTCGATCGTCATCGACGACGGCGGGACGGAGGATGAAGCGATCGCCGCGCTGCTGCATGACGCCGCGGAAGACCAGGGCGGCCGCGACCGGCTCGAGGAGATCCGCCGCAAGTTCGGGGACGCGGTCGCCAAAGTCGTGGAGGACTGCACCGATTCATGGACGACGCCGAAGCCGCCCTGGCCGGAGCGGAAGCGGAAGTACATCGATCACGCGCGCACGCTCGGGCCGTCGAGCCTGCGGGTATCGGCCGGCGACAAGGTCCACAACGCCTACGCGATCCTGCGCGGCCTGCGGATCGGGGGCGAAAAGGTCTGGGATGCATTCAACGCGGGCCCGGACGACGTTCTCGCGTATTACCAGGGCCTCGTGCGCTCGTACCGCGAAGCCGGCGGCGGACACCTCGTCGAGGAGCTCGATCGAATCGTCCGCGGCATCGAGCGGGAGATGGGGTACTGAGTGCTGAGATGTCGCAACATCTTCAGGCGGTGCGCGACTTCGCGCCGCGTCAGCCGCTGCGGATCACGCGGAGTACGCACAACCCACTCGCGCGGAAGGAGCTGCGACACGCCGGACTCTGGGGGGCCGACGGACCGCCGCTGCAAGGGAAAGCGAATGACCATGGTGTCACGTTATCCGACTCGCGTGACAGGGCAGGTCACGCGCTGACGCATCGTCTGCCACGCCGCACACATGGACGCCGAACGACGCAGGCTGCAGGAATCGGCTGAGAAGCGCGCGCCCTGGAAACGCTGGGGCCCCTACCTCAGCGAGCGCGCGTGGGGCACCGTGCGCGAGGACTACAGCGCCGACGGCGACGCGTGGCACTACTTTCCATTCGAACACTCGCACGTGCGCGCGTATCGGTGGAACGAGGACGGCATCGCCGGCTTCTGCGATCGCCAGCAGCACATCTGCTTCGCCCTTGCCCTCTGGAACGGCCGGGACGTCGTCCTGAAGGAACGGCTCTTCGGTCTCTCGGGGCCGCAGGGCAACCACGGCGAGGACGTCAAGGAGCAGTATTTCTACCTCGATAACACGCCGACGCACTCGTACATGAAGTACCTGTACAAGTACCCGCAGGCGCCGTTTCCGTACAAGCCGATCGTCGACGAGACGGCCCGCCGCGGGCGAACCGACCCGGAGTTCGAGATTCTCGACACCGGTGTGTTCGACGATGACCGGTACTTCGATGTGTTCGTCGAGTACGCGAAGGCTGCGCCTGATGACATCCTCGTCAGGATCACCGCCGTCAACCGCGGCCCGGACGCCGCGCGGCTCGACCTCCTTCCCACGATCTGGTTTCGAAACCGATGGTCGTGGGCCGGCGGCGCCGCGAGACCGGCGATGACCGCCGGCGCGGCGGGCGTGGTCATGGACGACGAGGTGTACGGGCGCCGGTATCTGCACTGCGACGGCGCGCCGGACCTGCTCTTCACCGAGAACGACACGAACGCCGCACGGCTCTTCGGCGGCACCAATGCGACGCCATTCACCAAAGACGGCATCAACGACTTCGTCGTCGCCGGCATCGAGACGGCCGTCAACCCCGCCGCGAAAGGCACGAAATGCGCGGCGCGGTATCGCGCCGAGATTTCCGCGGGTGCGACCGTCCGGCTGCAGCTCCGCTTCACCGACGCGGCGCTCGCAGCCCCCTTCGACGGATCGTTCGAGCAGACGTTCGTCGATCGTCGGGCCGAAGCGGATGCGTTCTACAGCTCGGTGATTTCGATCGACCTCAGCGAAGACGCAAAGAGCGTCATGCGGCAGGCGTTCGCGGGCCTGCTCTGGAGCAAGCAGTTCTATCACTACGACGTGCGCCAGTGGCTGACCGGCGATCCCGCGCAGCCCCCGCCGCCGGAGGCCAGGAAGACCGGCCGCAACGCGCAGTGGAAGCACCTGAACAACGCCGACGTCATCTCGATGCCCGACAAGTGGGAATACCCGTGGTACGCGTCATGGGACCTGGCGTTTCACTGCATTCCGCTTTCCCTGATCGACGCGGAATTCGCGAAGAGCCAGCTCGTGCTGCTGATGCGTGAGTGGTACATGCACCCCAACGGACAGCTTCCCGCCTACGAGTGGAATTTCAGCGACGTCAACCCGCCCGTGCACGCCTGGTCGGCGCTGCGCGTGTTCCGGATCGACCGACGCCTGACCGGACGCGGCGACAGGGCGTTTCTCGAGCGTGTTTTTCACAAGCTGCTGCTCAACTTCACGTGGTGGGTCAATCGCAAGGACGCCGAAGACAACAACGTTTTCGAAGGAGGCTTCCTCGGCCTCGACAACATCGGGGTCTTCGATCGGAACCATCTGCCGCCCGGATGCGGCCGGCTCGAACAGTCCGATGCGACGAGCTGGATGGCGATGTATACGCTCAACATGCTCGCGATCGCGCTGGAGCTGGCGGCGGAGGACGCGACATACGAGGACATCGCGACGAAGTTCTGGGAGCACTTCCTCTACATCGCGCACGCGATGACCGATCGCGGCGATCTCTCGCTCTGCCTCTGGGATGAAGACGACGGGTTCTTCTACGACGTGCTGTATCGCGGCGGCGAGCGGATCCCGATGAAAGTACGGTCGGTCGTCGGCTTGATCCCGCTCTTCGCCGTCGAGGTCCTCGAGCGTGACGTGCTGCGCGGGCTCGACGGCTTTCGCGGGCGCATGGAATGGTTCCTCCGGAACCGCCCCGATCTCACCGGCAACGTCGCGTCGATGCACGAACACGAGACGACCGAACGCCGGCTGGTGTCCATCGTCGATCCCGATCGCCTGCGCCGGATCCTGAGCGTCATGCTCGACGAACGCGAGTTCCTGTCGCCGCACGGCATCCGCGCGCTGTCGCGCGTCCATCAGGAGCATCCGTTCGTGATCCGCCTGGACGGCGCCGAGTTCGTAGTCGACTACGAGCCCGGCGAGTCGACCAACAACCTGTTCGGCGGGAACTCGAACTGGCGCGGCCCGGTCTGGTTTCCAATCAACTACCTGATCATCGAGTCCCTGCAGAAGTTCCACTACTACTTCGGCGACGAATTCACCGTGGAGTGCCCGACCGGCTCCGGCCGGATGATGACGCTCTGGGAGGTCGCGACCGAGCTGTCGCAGCGCCTGTCTTCGATCTTTCTCCGCCGCGACGGCCGCCGCGCGGTGTACGGGAACATCGAACGCTGCCAGACCGATCCGCTCTGGCGCGACCTCGTCCTGTTCCACGAGTATTTCGATGGCGAGACGGGCCGCGGTCTCGGCGCCAGCCACCAGACGGGCTGGACGGCCGTGGTCGCCAAGCTGCTCCAGCAGAGCGGCGAGAAAGCGCGCGGGCAACCGTGATCGTTTCTCTGCTGCTCGTGACGTTGATCGGGCAGAACGGCGCTTCACCGCAGGCGCCCCCGGATGCGCGCGATGTCTCGGTCGCCGGCCTGCCCGCGCGCGTGGCCGCGGATTTCAAGCGCCTCGCGACCCGAACGCCTCTGCTGGTACTGGCGTCCGGCGGCGGCGCGGCGGCGGCAGCGCATTCGGCGGATGCCGCGATCGTGCGCCACGTGGGCACGTCTGAGGTGAACAGTCGTGTTTTCGACGTCGGAGCGGAGGCAGGCGACGGGGTCGTGCAGTGGAGCGCCGCTGCCGTCATCTACGGCGTCGGTCTGGTGTCACGCAGCCCCGGCACGCAGGCGCTGGGGTCCGCGCTGCTCGAGGCCCAGATCGTCGAGGGCGTGATCACGCAAGGTCTCAAGCACACGGTCTCGCGCACGCGTCCCAACGGCGGGCGCTACTCCTTTCCGTCCGGCCACGAATCGGCCTCGTTCGCGACCGCAGACGTCCTGATGCAGCGGTTCGGATGGAAGGCGGGATTGCCGGCCTATGGCGCGGCCGTTTTCATCGGCTGGTCGCGCGTCGCCCAACGGGAGCACTACCTGAGCGACGTCATCTTCGGCGCGGCGGTTGGCGTCGCGTCGGCGCGGACCCTGGAGCTCCATTTGCGCCGCCGCGGAATCGCCGTCGCGGCCGCGCCGCGCCGCCGCGGCGCCGCGATTCTCGTCGCCGTCAACGCGCGCTAGACTGGGCCAGGCGATTCCAGATCGTTTCGTCGCCTATTTACGTCGCAGCATCGCTGCGGAATTGGGGGTCGCATGGTGAAGCGCCGCGCGCGTCGGTTCCTCTTCCTCTTGCCCGTCTTGTCCTTTTTGTCCGCGGGCGCCGCGGGGCGGCAGGACCTGCGAAGACCGGACGTCCCCTACGTGCCGACGCCGCAGCCGGTCGTCGACGCGATGCTCAAGCTCGCCGGCGTGACGTCGAGCGACGTCGTCTACGATCTGGGGTGCGGGGACGGGCGCATCCCGATCACCGCGGCCCAGAAGCTCGGCGCGCGCGGCGTGGGCATCGACATCGATCCGAAGCGGATTGAAGAAGCGAACGAGAACGCGAAGGCGGCGGGGGTCACGGACAAGGTCCGGTTCCTGAACCAGGATCTCTTCGCGAGCGACTTCAAGGACGCGACCGTCGTGACGCTCTATCTCCTGCCCTCGCTGAACGAAAAGCTGATGCCGAAACTGAAGGCGGAGCTGAAGCCCGGGACGCGGGTCGTGTCGCATGCCTTCGACATGGGAACGAGCTGGCCGCCCGACAAACGCGAAGAGGTCGACGGCAAGACGATCTATCTCTGGACGATCCGCTGAACGAGGGTCAGGCCAGCGCCTTCCGGCAGTAGTCGAGGCACTTCGGCACTTCGACCAGCGGATCGCCCTCATACTCGAACTCGATATTCGCCGGAAATTTGTACCGGTTCTTCTTCATCAATCGGAGGACTTCCCTGATTGGCGTGTCCCCCTCGCCGAACGGCATGTTCGACCCGTGGTTCTTCTTGCGATCCTTGACGTGCAGATTCGTGATGCGATCGTGGTACTGCCGGATGAACGCGACGGCGTCGCAGTTGGCGGCGGTGTAGTGGCCGATGTCGAGGTTGCAGTGAATGTATTTCGACGCGGCCATCACGGCCTGGAACGTCGCCTCCGTTGAGACTTCGTCGGGGCGGTCGACCTGATCGTGTCCGTGGAAGCCGACGATCGTCCGGTGCTTCTCGGCGAACGGCGCGACGCGCTTCGCCATGCTCACCTGCGTGGACGTCGTGATCGCCTTCACGCCGAGCGCCTTCGCCATCCGGAACCCGTACTCGATGTCCTGGTCCGTCGTGGTGTTGACGTTCATGTTGTAGGTCAGGAGATGGACGTCGATCCCCGCCGCGTTGAATCGCTTTCGAACCTCCGTGAACCTGTCCATCGAGACGGTCTTGCGCCACGCCTGCAGCTCGTCGGACGGGCCGCGGGCCGATCCGCGCCCGTCGCTCCGCTCGTGAGGGGGCGAACCGGCAAGCGCCTCGGCGTGGTTCGACATCAGCTCGACCTCTGAGAATCCCTCGTCGGCCATCGCCTTCAGAATCGCCTCCGCGTCGGGAATCGAGCGATAGCTGTACGTGATCGCGCCGATCTGGACGCCGTTGATACGCGAGCCGGCAGCCTTTGCCGCGGCGATCGACAGCGGCAATCCCGCCAGCAGCAGGAACCCGAAATCGCGGCGGGAATAGAGGATGCTTTCGGTGATGGTCATGACCCGCCACTCTGTCGCACTCGGTGCGGCAGGGTCAAGATCACGCGGGATGCCAGTTCGTGTGCGGGGCCTGGTTCTCGACCAGCCACCCGTACACGAGCTCGCCGTAGGTGCGCCACCGCATGTTCTTGCGGGCATAGAAGGGCAGCAGCGCGGCCTGCACTTCCGGAAGCCGGTAGAACGGCACGCCCGGAAAGTAGTGGTGCTCGAGGTGGTAATTGGAATTCAGGAACGCGAAGTCCCAGAACCAGCTCCCCTTCATCAGCGTGCCCCACTTCGCCGGATCGGACGGATCGATGTCGTAGTGCTGGCCGAGGCGGTTCAGCGTGAACGCGATCGGGAAGATGAAGAAGACGGGAATGATGCTCGTTCTCAGCGCGGCATAGAACCCGAACGCATACCAGATGATCGCCAGCGCCGAGAGGTGGAACAGCAGCGAGACGCGGCGCTCCGCCGCGATCGTGCGGCGCAACGGCGCGTCGTACGTCGCCGCCTCGCGGCGCGCCGCGCGGAAGTAAATGGGGAACAGGGCGGGCGTGCAGTACAGCAGCTTGTACCACCGCGCGTTGACCTTGGGCGAGAGATGGTGCCGCTTGGGATCGTCTTCTTCGGATCCGAGCTCCGCGTGGTGATCGAGATGCCATCGGGTGAACTGGCTCGCCGAGATGCCGCTCGGAATCGCATACAGCCATCCGAGCACGCGCTCCGCGCGCGGGTGCCGGCGGTCGAAGACCGTGTGATGCACGACTTCGTGCAGCAGTACCGTGAAGTTGAAGACGGTAAAGCCCTGCACGACCGCGAGCGGGATCCAGATCAGCGGATTGTCGAACCTGATGAGCGCCCAGGTCGCGAGAGCGAGGATCGCGAACTGGCGCCCCGCCACGAGGAAATGGCGCAGCGGCTCCTTGCGATGGAGATCCCGCATGATGTCGCGCGAAATCGCCGCGCCAAGCTCGGCGCGGAGAGCTCCCGCGTGCTGGGAATAGAAGTGCTGCTTCACGGAGATTCCATTGTCTCACGGCGGCGCACCCGCGTCAGCGCGACGCCCGCCAGCACCGCCGCGGCCCCGATGAGCTTGATCGCGCCAATTGGCTCGTGCAGCCAGACATACGCCGTCAGCATGCCCACGATCGGCAGAAGGTTCGAGTAGACCGCCGTCCGCGCGCTGCCGATCTCCCGCACCGCGGCATACCAGATCGTGTACGCGATACAGATGGCGAAGAGCGATGAGTACACGAGCTTCAGCCACGTGACGGGGCTGACGGCCGCCCAGTGAACGCGGGCGATCGCCGGCGCCGCGAGCGGGACGTACACCAGCGTCCCCAGCAGCATCGACAACGCCGTCACGCCGACGGGGGAGTGCCGAATCATCAGCGAACGCGCGTCGATCGTGTACAACGACCAGCACACCACCGCGCCGATCAACATCAGGTCGCCCCGCAGCGACGCGCCGCTCACGTGCGCTCCCCGGCCCACAACGATATAGATGCCGGCAAGCGATAGAAGGGTTCCCGCCCAGTGCAGTCCCGCGATCCGTTCCTTGCCGCGAATGCTCGAGAGGATCGTGATGGCCACCGGAGATGTCGAAACGAGCAGCGAGCTGTTCGCGACGCTCGTCCGCGCCAGCCCCGCGATGAAGAGGTACTGGTATACGCAGTGGCCGATCAGGCCGAGCCATGCGAGCCGGAGCCAGTCGCGCCGCGTCACCGGCGCGGACGTATAAAAGATGCTCGCGACGTGTCCGTCGCCCCGGCGCGCCAGCCGAGGCCCAATGCGCCGCATGACGGCGCTCGCCGCCGCCATCACGCACGAAGCCTCGATGAGGCGAAACGCGTTGAAGGCCTGAGGATCGATTTCCCGGAAAGCGGTCTTGATGAGAGCGTAGTTGGTGCCCCAGATGAGGGTCATCAGGAGCAGCAGGGCGTCGAGGCGGGTCACGGGTCACTGCCGAATGCCGAATGCCGGATGCCGAATCTTCGGCATTCAGCATTCAGCATCCAGCATCCGTCACTTCGCGACAACCGAACCGAACGGCGGCAGGAAGAACAGAATCAGCGAGATCAGCAGAACGTAGATGACGAGAGACTCGATGAGGACCAGACCGAGGATCAATGCGCCTCGGATATCGCCGGTCGCGCTCGGATTGCGCGCGATCGCCTCCGCCGCCGCCGCGATGGCCTTCCCCTGGCCGAGCGCGCCGAACGCCGCGGCAATCCCCAGCGGGAAGCCCGCAGCGATGATCGACCACTTGATGATCTCGTTGCGCGCTTCGGGCGAGTTGTTGGTTCCCTGCGCATAGAGCGGGAAGGCGACACCCGCCATGAGGATGAGCGCCGTTGTCCAGAAAGTCCGTTTACTCACAAGCAAGTCCTCCAAGAAAAAGCTATGCCGCCGCCGGCGCGTGGTGCCCGGCGGGCGCGTCGTGCCCGTGCTCGTCGTGCTCGTGCTCCACGGCCACCGCCGCCTGCAGATAGATGATCGACAGCAGGACGAAGATGAACGCCTGCAGACCGCCGGTGATGAGGCCGAGGAACATCATCGGCAGCGGGACGATGAACGGAATGATGCTGCCGAGAATCAGGATGACGAGCTCTTCGCCGAAGATGTTGCCGAACAGGCGGAGCGACAGCGAGAGCAGCCGCGAGGCATGGCTGATGATCTCGATGATCAGCATCAGCGGCGCCATCCAGACGGGCGCGCCCGGAGGCACCGCAAAATGCTTCAGATAATTCACGACCCCCTGCTTCCTGATGCCCTGCAGGTGGTAGTAGACCCATGTCGTGATCGCGCACCCGACGGTCACGTTGATGTTGGCCGTGGGCGCCATCAGGCCGGGCACGAGGCCTGCGTAGTTGCTCAGCAGGATGAAGAGGCCGAGCGTCGCAATGAGCGGGAGGAACGCGCGTCCTTCCGGGCCGATCCATTCCTCGAGCAGGCCCGAGACCGCCATCACGCCGTCCTCGAGCAGGATCTGGAATTTCCCCGGATGCTCGACGCTCAGCCGCGATCGCATCACCAGGCACATCGCCGTGACCGCCGCCACGATGAGAAGCGTCATCACGAGGTAATTCGGAATCACCTCGTGCCCATGGAAGTCGTAGCCGAGCGGCTTCAGCGCGGCGGCCACCAGCGGACCGAGCAGCGCGTTCACCCACTCGACGATCCACAGCGGATGCTCTAACTTTTCCATTAATCACTTCGCGCTCGCCTTCGGCGACGACGCTCGACCAGAACTCGCGCGGATCCTACGGCTTCGGCTTCTTCGACAGCGCTTCGACCAGCACGGCGACCGGAACCGAAGATGCACCCGCTATCAGCCCCAACGGGGGCAGGCGCAAACGCGCAATCATAACGTACGCCAGAAAAGCGAGTAAAGCGTACCGACCCGCGATCGCCAGCACCGCAAGACCTGCGCGCCGTCGCGCGGCGAGGCCGTCTACGCCGCGCGCGATCGACGCGAGACTGATCCCGCTCAAGAGTCCGCCGCCGACGACGGCGAGAGGGTACCAGAGATTGCCTTCGAGCGCCGCCGCCGCAACGGCCATCGCCAGACACGCCACGAGGGCATTGCGACGCAGCCGCTCGATCATTCCAGCAGTGAACTGTTTACCGTTTTCCGTTAACCGTTAACCCTACTTGATCGCCTTCGACGCGCGAACCACGCTGACGACGCCCGCGGCGAGGCCGAGAAAGAACCCGACGAAGAAACCCCAGTGGCCGCGTCCAATCCAGCGGTCGATCAACAGGCCCCCGCCGGCGCCGAGCACAATCGCAAGGACGAACGCGAGGCCGACGCTCCCCAGCGTCCCGAAGGAGCGCATCGTCTCGGCCGTCGGATCGGGCTTTTCGGTCATTTCCTGCCCCGGATGGTTCCCGCCGCGCCGTTCTGTGCGCGACCGGTCTCTTGTGTATTGCCGACGCCGCAACCCGCCTCGATCTGGAAATCGGGCAGCTTCGGAGGCGGTGTCGCCGTCTTGGGAGGGGGCGCCGGCGTTGCGCAGTCTGCGGCCGCGGCGGCCGTGATTGCGCGATGCCTCAGGTAGACGCCGCCCGCCGTCAGGAGGGCCGCCAGCGCGACGAACACCGCGAAAAAGAGCCTCCGGCTCACCGCCACGCCCCCCAGAATAAACCGGCTATACTCGATCCGAAAGGCCTGCCTCCAATCCGACGAGGCCTCCACTATGAAATGCCCGCTTCTCATCCTGTCGCTCGCGGCGGCATGCGTACTCCCCTCCATGACGTCCGCGCAGGCGAAGCCGACGGAGGTCTACGTCAGCGTTCTCGACAACAAGGGAGAGCCCGCGCTCGGCCTGACGGCGGCGGACTTCCGCGTTCGCGAAGACGGCACGGCGCGCGAGGTGCTCAAGGCCGCGCCGGCGACCGAGCCGCTGACCGTCGCGTTTCTGGTCGACGACAGCCAGGCCGCGTCGGCCGGCATCCAGATGATTCGGGAGGGCGTCGAGAGCTTCATCAAGGGGCTGGCGGGGAAAGCGGAAGTCACCCTGGTCACGTTCGGCGAACGTCCGACGATCGCGGTGGAGTACACCACGGATCAGAAGAAGCTGCTCGACGGCGCGCACCGGATTTTTCCGCGCTCCGGCTCCGGCGCCTATCTGATGGACGCGATCGTCGAAGTCAGCAAGGGGCTGCAGAAGCGAAAGGCCGCACGGCCGGTGATCGCGATCCTGACGCTCGACAACAACGTCGAGTTCAGCAACCGGCACTATGAGAACGTCCTGGGAGAGCTCGACAAGAGCGGCGCCGCGCTCCACGTCGTCGCGCTCGGCCAGCCGAGCTCCAAATTGAACGACGAGATGCGGAACCGGAACCAGGTCGTGGCGCTGGGCACGGAGCGCACCGGCGGGCGCCGAGACAACGTGCTCGCCCTGACGGCCGCGGGTCCGCGGATGGCGCAGCTCGCCGCGGAGCTCGTCAATCAGTACGTCGTCACGTACTCGCGCCCCGAGACGCTCATCCCGCCGGAAAAAATCGCGGTCACGGTGACCAAGCCGGGATTGACGGCGCGGGCGCGGACGCATACCGGGCAGGTGGGGGCGCGATGAACCGCGTCCCGGCCGCGTGTCTGCTCGCCGTGCTGGGCGCGACGGCGCTGAACGCGCAGCCGCAGCGCTTCCGCGGCGGCGTCGAGCTCGTCTCGCTCAATGTGACGGTGACGGACCCGGCGGGCAAGTACGTCACGGATCTGACTGAGCCGGATTTCGAGGTGTACGAGGACGGCGCGCGACAGGCGCTGACGTTCTTCTCGCGGACGCAGCAGCCGATTTCGCTTGCGCTGCTGCTCGATACCAGTGCGAGCATGGAAGAGCGGATGGGGATCGCGCAGGAAGCGGCGATCGGTTTCGCCAGGCAGCTCCACAGGGACGATCAGGCGGAGGTGATCGACTTCGACAGCCAGGTCCGGGTGCTGTCGCCCTTCACCAACGACGCCTCCGCGCTGGAGAAGGCGATCCGCACCACGACCGCCAACGGATCCACGTCGCTCTACAACGCGCTGTACATCGCGCTCAAGGAACTGAAGAAGACCCGCATCTCGACGTCTTCGGACATCCGGCGGCAGGCGATCGTCCTGCTCTCCGACGGCGACGATACGTCCAGCCTCATCGAGTTCGATCAGGTGCTCGATCTCGCGAAACGATCCGAGACGGTGATCTACTCAATCGGCCTGCGGCAGGGCGAAATCGCCCGCCGCGAGTTCAAGGAAGCGGAGTTCGTGCTGAAACAGCTCTCGACGGAGACCGGAGGACGCGCGTATTTCCCGACCGACGCCCGCGAGCTGGCGAAGATCTATCAATCGATCTGGGACGAGCTCTCCAGCCAGTACGCGCTCGCCTACTCCTCGTCGAACCCGAAGCGCGACGGCGCATGGCGGCGTATTCAGGTCCGCGCGCTGAAGCCGGGCCTCACCGCCCGCACCAAGCAGGGCTACTACGGGCCGACCGGGTCGTGACGCTCACAGCCTGGCTGCCGCTCGGGCTGTACGTCGCGGCGGCGGTCGCGTACTTCATTCACTTTTCCAGGCGTGACATCCGCGCCGGCCGCGCGGCTACGGCGCTGCTCGGGAGCGCCGTCCTGGCGCACACCTTTCTCATCGGCATGCAGACAATGGAGGCGGGATACGCGCCGCTGGTGGGAACGACCGCCGCGGTGTCCGCGTTCGTCTGGCTCCTCGGACTGGCGTACCTCTACGTGGAGCTGACGAGCGACGAGCGCGCGATGGGCGTCTTCGTCACGCTGCTGCTCGCGACGCTGGCAGTGCTGCCGGCCATGAATCCCGCCATCGATCCCCGCCCCGCGCTGCTGCGCAGTCCGCTCTTCACGCTGCACGTCCTGTCGCTGCTCTTCGCCTATGCGAGCTTCGCGCTCGCGTTCGTGCTCGGCATCACCTACGTGCTGCTGTTCAAGGAGATCAAGGCGAAGCACCTCGGCTTCTTCTACGCGCGGCTGCCCTCGCTGCAGACGCTTGACGTGATGAACGGCCGGGCGGTCATCGTGGGCTGGCTGTTCCTGACGTGCGGCCTCGTCATCGGCGGCATCTGGGCCGCCCAGATCCACACGGTCCCGGACCCGCGGGCGCAGGCGATGAAGGTCGGCGACCCGAAGATCCTCTTCGCGATCCTGTCGTGGGGGATGTATTCGTTCGCGTTGTTCGCGCGGCGCGCGATCGGCTGGAGCGGACGCCGCGCCGCGTGGCTCTCCACGGTGGGGTTCCTTCTCGTCCTCCTCAATTTCCTTCCCGTCGGGTATTTCCTGACGAGGAGCCACAACTTCTGATGAAGCTGGTGGCTGTCGGCGTCAGTCACCGCACCGCTCCGGTCGAGCTGCGGGAGGCCGTCGATTTCTCCCGCGACGGGTTCGACGCCGCGCTGGCGGCGCTTGCGACGCGCCGCGTGGCGCGCGAAACGGTCGTCGTCTCGACCTGCAATCGGGCGGAGATCTACGCGGCAGCCGACAGCGACACCGTCGCCGATGCCTGCGCGCGATTCATCGCCGAGTACCACGGCTTGCCGTGGGAGTCGCTCGCGCCGCACGTCTTCAGCCTGCGCGGGCCGGAAGCGGCCCGGCATCTTTTCAGGGTCACGGCCGGCCTCGACTCGCTCGTCGTCGGCGAGCCGCAGATCCTGGGGCAGGTGAAGGAGGCGTTCGCGGCGGCCAGCGGCGTACGGCGCACCGGCGCGCTGATGAATCGCCTGTTCAACACGGCATTCACCGTCGGCAAGCGCGTGCGGTCGGAGACCGGACTCGGCGAAGGCGCGGTCTCAGTCAGCTACGCCGCGATTGCGCTCGCCAAGAAAATCTTCCGCGATCTCAAAGGGCTGAACGTGCTGATTCTCGGCGCGGGAGAGATGGCCGAGCTGACGGGCGTCCACCTCCAGGCGCAGCACGTCCGGCAGATCACGATTGCGAGCCGCACGCTCGCCTCGGCGGAAGCGCTCGCGGCGCAGCTCGGCGGCTCCGCCGTCCCGTGGAGCTCGCTGCCGTCCGCGCTCGGCTCCGCGGACATTGTCGTCACGGCGACCGGCGCGACCGAGCCGGTGCTCACGCGCGCGCGGATCGAAGAGGCGATGCGCCCTCGCCGCGGCCGTCCGCTGTTCGTCATCGACATCGCGCTGCCGCGCGACGTCGAGGCGTCGGCGGGCAATCTCGATGACGTGTTCCTCTACAATCTCGACGACCTGCAGACGATCGTGCAGGAGAACATGGCGCGGCGGACAGCCGAGCTCGATCGCGCCGAACGGATCGTCGGCGAAGAGCTGGAGCGGTTTACGTCCTGGATGCAGTCCCGCGAAATCGTCCCGACCGTCGTCGCGCTCCGGCAGCGGTTCGAGACGATCCGCCAGTCGGAGCTCCAGCGCCTCGAGCCCAAGCTCGCGTCGCTTCCGCCGGACGCACGCGCGCGCGTCGACGAAATCACGCATCTCATCATCGAGAAGCTGCTGCTGACCCCGACCGAGCAGCTCAAGTCGATCAACGACGAGACCATGGCGGTCGCCTATGCGGATGCGGTGAACAAGCTGTTCAGCCTGGGCGAGGAAGGACGGCAACTCGCGGCCAAACGCGCGACCGAGGGCGAGGCGGACGACGCCGACGCCATCGCCGCGCGGGCGCCTTCGGACCGGGCGAAGCCCCCCGGAAGATCATGACCGACATTGCGAGGGCCCGTCAGCGGCCGCGCCACGCGAGCGGAGTGGGGCGCGGGGTCCCCGCGAGCGAGCGTGTAGGGGGGGGCCGGCGGGGCGAAGCCCCCCGGAAGATCATGACCGCCATTGCGAGGGCGCGTCAGCGGCCGAGCCACGCAAGCGGAGTGGGGCGCGGGGTCCCCGCGAGCGAGCGTGTAGGGGGGGCCGGCGGGGCGAAGCCCCCCGGAAGATCATGACCGCCATTGCGAGGGCG
>Ga0310810_10002176_pt1 | contig 20852 bp, 15 predicted proteins | sample NCmetagenome_FD_207641 | JGI IMG/M metagenome (GOLD analysis project Ga0310810, IMG submission 207641) | Soil microbial communities from experimental microcosm in Duke University, North Carolina, United States - NC | ecosystem: Engineered > Artificial ecosystem > Soil microcosm > Unclassified ...
CACGACCGAAGACGATCGCCACAACGATCAACGCTGAGACCGCAGAGCCCGCACAGTAAAGATTCAACACACACCAACCGGAGTTCCGGTAGTGTCCGCCTTCAGGCGGACCTCAAACCGGCTGCCAATTCACGCGTCAGATCGGCAGCGGGGATCTCTTTACACCCGCTCGCGTTTTCGCCGGACCACAGCGGCGAGAAATCGCCGAGGCCAAGGCTCTCGGCTTTCGCGCGCAGCGGCGCGATCGCGGCCGCCGCCAATGGAAACTCCGGCGCCGCAGCGCTGATCGGGCCGAGCTCCCTCATTACCCGGTTGACGATGCCGCGTGCCGGCCTGCCGGTGAAGACGTTGGTCAATGTGGTATGACACGTGGCCTCGCTTTTCAGCGCTGCGCGGTGGATTGCGCTGGTCGTCGCCTCGGGACAGAGCAGATATGCCGTGCCCACCTGCACGCCGGACGCGCCCAGCGCGAGCGCGGCGGCAACCGTCTTCGCGTCGACGATGCCGCCGGTGGCAATCACCGGGACGTTCACCGCGTTGACGACCTGCGGCACCAGCGCCAGCGTCCCGACCTGCGTCGTCACGTCCTCGGTGAGGAACATGCCGCGATGCCCGCCGGCCTCGAGCCCTTGCGCGATGATCGCGTCGGCGCCATGAGCCTCGAGCCAGCGCGCTTCTTCGATCGTGGTCGCGCTTGAAAGCACTTTCGCGCCCAAGGCGCGCACCCGAGCGAGCAGCTCTGGCGACGGAAGGCCGAAATGAAAGCTGACGACGCGTGGTTTGAACTCGCTCAGCAGATCCGCGGCGTCCGCGTCGAAGGACCCACGGCCGGCCTGCGAGGCAATCGTGTCTAGCGCCACACCGAGCTCGCGATAGTACGGGGCTACCGCCGCTCGCCACGACGCCTCGCGCACGGGGTCCGGCGTCGGCGTCTGGTGGCAAAAGAAATTGACGTTGTAAGGTCTCTTCGTCTGCGCTCTAATGCGTTCCAATTCGTCGCGCATCGAGGCCGGCGACAGCATCGCGCACGGCAGGGAGCCCAGTCCGCCGGCGTTGCAGACGGCGACCGTCAGCGCGCTTCCCTGGACGCCGGCCATAGGTGCCTGAATGATCGGGAGCTCGATGCCGAGGAGGGCCTGCAGGGTCATCTCCCGTATCATCTCACCGGCGAGAATGCGCGTCTCGGTTGTCGGGAGCCTCTATGAAGATCTCGGTACCGTCCGGCTTTGGCCGCAAGACTTCGGTAGTGTCCGGCTTCAGCCGCCCTTCGACGAAGCTCAGGGCGGCCCTGAGGCTCTCGAAGGGCAGGACCGTGAGCACCTGGACCGTCGCGATCGGCGCGGGTGCCGTCGTGCTTGCAGCCGTTGCTCAGGGAAGTGCCGTTAAGGCCGGCGCCGCCAATTCGTGCGCGTCGCTGTCGGCGCTGGCGCTGCCGAACGCGACCATCACGGTGGCGCAGGCACTGGACGCGGGGCTTTTCGTTCCGCCTGACGTCGAAAGTCCTCCGCCGAATCCCCGCAACCACCCGGCATTCTGCCGAGTCACCGCGACGCTGACGCCGACGCCCGACTCCGACATCAAGATCGAAGTGTGGATGCCAGCATCCGGCTGGAACGGCAAATACCAGGCAGTCGGCAACGGCGCGTTCAACGGCTCGATCCCTTACGCCGCGATGATGAATGCGCTGACCAGAGGCTACGCGACGAGCTCGACCGACACCGGCCACACCGGCAACAACGCGCGATTCGCTCAGGGGCATCCCGAGAAAGCCGTCGACTTCGGGTGGCGTGCCGTCCACGAGATGACGATCGCGTCGAAGCGGATCATCGCCGCGTACTACGACAACGCGCCGAGGTTCTCGTACTGGAGCGGGTGCTCGGCCGGCGGGCGCCAGGCGATGAAGGAAGCGCAGCGGTTTCCGGCGGACTTCGACGGCATCATCGCCGGTTCACCCGGTCTGGACTGGACCGGGCGCGCCACTCAGGCCGTCCGCGTGATGAAGGCGCTGGAGAAGAACGAAGCGGCGCGGCTGTCGCCGGCGCAGACGCAGATGCTGCATCGCGCCGCGGTCAACGCCTGCGATGCGCTCGACGGCACGAAGGATGGCCTGATTGCCGATCCCTCACGCTGCCGCTTCGATCCGTCCGTCGTTCAATGCAAAGGCGCCGGAGAGTCTGCGTGTCTGACACCGCTGCAGGTGGAAACGGCACGGATGATCTACTCGCCGGTGATCAACGCCAAAACGAAGCGCGAGATTGCGGGGCTCGCGCCGGGCAGCGAGCTCGGTTGGACGCCGACGGGCTGGACCGCGTCGGCGCGCGCGACCGGCGTCGATCAGTTTCGATTCCTGGTGTTCAACGACCCTGGCTGGGACGTGCAGCAGTTCGACGCCGCGGCCGATGTGTCCCGCGCGGAGGATGCAGACGGCGGCACCATCAACGCGCTCGATCCGAACCTGAAGCCGTTCCTCGCCCGCGGCGGCAAGCTGATTCAGTATCACGGGTGGAGCGATCCGCAGATCTCGCCGTTCAACAGCACGCAATACTACGCGCGTGTCGTCGACGCGCTCGGCGGCGCCGGCGCGATCCGCGATGGCTATCGGCTGTTCATGGCGCCGGGGATGGGCCATTGCACCGGCGGGGAGGGACCGAACACGTTCGACATGATCGCCGCGCTGGAGCAGTGGGTCGAGCACGGCAAGGCGCCCGACCAGATCGTCGCCTCGCACTCGACGGATGGCGCGGTCGATCGCACGCGTCCCCTCTGTCCCTATCCGCAGATCGCGGTCTACACGGGGAAGGGCAGCATCGACGAAACGTCAAGCTTCGAGTGCAAGGCTCGTTGATCGTGATCAGCAGGTCAGCGGCGCCCGATGGTATCCTCCAGGTCTGGAATCGGCGAAAGGAGGGACAGTGAGCAAACGCCTTGGCGCCACGTTGGGAATGTTCGCGCTTTTTGGAATCTGCGCTCTGGCGCAAACAAGCGCGAACAAACGGACCATCCAGGTTGATATCAACTACACGGGGTCCGGCACGGTCAACGCCAATCACAGAATCTACGTCGCCCTTTGGGATTCTTCGGATATGAGCAGTGGTCCGCCCGTTGCCGTCCTGTCAGTAAACTCGAAGAAAGGTGCGGTGACGTTTTCAGATGTTCAAAGGGTTCCGGCTTACGTCAGCGCAGCATTCGATCCTACGGGTGCCTGGGACGCTCAATCACCACCACCTTCGGGCGCCTCGCTCGGGATGTACAGCAAGAATCTTTCAAACCCGGAGCCGATCGACGTTGCTCCTGGAAAGACGGTAACGGTCGCCATCACGTTCGACGATTCCGCAAAAGTCCTATAAGGTCTGCGGCGGCTGATTGAGATGCGGCTCGCCTGAAAGATCCGGCCTGCCCGTGGCTCGGCCGGAACGGCGGCTGGAGTCTGTTCGTCTATCCACGGGATGACCGGCCTCTTTCGCGACTTCACCACCGCAGCTCGAACGCTCCTCAAGGCCCGCGCCTTCACCGCCGTCTGCGTCACCTCCCTCGGCCTGGGAATGGCCGTGGTGATCGGCATGCTCCTCGTCATGCGGATGCTGCTCAGCACGCCGCCTGGAGTGAACGAAGACCGGCTGGTCGAGCTCGTCATCCGCCCCAGCGGGGCCCTGCGGGCGCAGGCCGGCGGCGACATCATCGACACCTGGTCGTACGCCGACTACCTCGATCTCCGCGCCGCGGTGCGTGACGTGGCCATCACCGGCTGGAGCCGCGGCGACGGGCTGTTCCGGCCGCCCGACCGCAGCGCGGCGGTGCTTCTCTCGACGGTCTACGTCTCCAGCAATTACTTTCGGACGCTAGGCGTCCCACTTCCGCTCGGACGCGGGTTCACGCCGGCAGACGATGGCGGGATGGCGGAGCCGGAGGCCGTGATCAGCCATCGCCTCTGGGAGATCCGGTTCGGCAGCGATCCGAACATCATCGGAAGCACGGTCACGATCAACCAGACCGACCACACCATCGTCGGCGTCGCCCCGGACGGCTTCCGTGGACACGTGACGCGCTTGAACGAGGGGGACTACCAACTCTGGCTACCGCTCCCGCGACATCCGCGGCTCACCGCGACGGCAACCGCGCGGCTGGACCGTGAATCGGGATGGGTGTACGTCGTCGGCAAGCGGGCTCCGACGATCACCGTGACGGAAGCGGATGCACGAGTGCAGGCGGCGGTCGCGGCGATGCCGGCCGCAACCGAGGCCCTGAGGCGCGAGCGCGCGGGCGGCGTCGAGCCATACTTCCCCCCTGGCGCGCGGTTGCGATCCGCCGCCCGCCTGGTCCGCACGACGCTGTTCGGTTTGTCCGGCCTTGTGCTGCTGGTCGTCGGCCTGAACATCTCCGGCATGATGCTGGCTCGCAGCGCGATTCGCGAGCGGGAGCTCGCGGTCCGCATCGCTCTCGGCGCCAGTCGATGGCGCCTCGTGCGGTACCACCTGGTCGAAGCCTTCGTCATGGCGCTGCTTGGTGGCGCGTTCGCCTCGGCGCTGCTCTTCGCCGGACCCATCGTGGTGGCGTGGGCCTTCGACATGTTCGGACCGGCGCTGGACATCTTCCGGCCCGATGTCCGGATCGCGCTCCAGTGTGTCGCCCTGTGCTTCGTGGCGAGTCTCGTGCTCGGGCTGCTTCCCGCGATCCGATTCAGCCGGCCATCGATCGTCGGCGCCCTGAAGAGCGATTCATCGGGGGGCGGCCGCCGCGTCGGACGGCTGCAGCGGTTCACCGCCGCGGCGCAGGCCGGCCTCGCGGTGCCGCTGCTTGTCATCTCAGGTCTGTACCTCGATCAGGCGCGGGTCACCGCGCTCACCGACGTCGGGTTCAAGCCGGCGGGCCTCTACGCCGCCCGTCTGAACCTCAGCTCGGCCACCAGGACCGACGACGAGCGGCGCATCTTTCTGCGTACCGTTCAGGACGGTCTCGCCCAGACCCCTGGGGTGACGGCAGTGACTGTCGGCGACGGCATGCCCCTCGACTTCGTGTATCGCAACGCGCGAGTGGCACGCAGCGGCGAGTCGACCTTCACGACGGCGCACACGACGCGGATCGCTCCCGGCTACCTCGAAACCGTGGGAACGAGGCTGCTGGCCGGCCGCGCCATCGACGCGAACGACCGTGAGGCGGCCGAGCGTGTGGTGATGCTGTCCGAGCCGCTGGCCAGGCAGCTCTTCCCGGGGCAGGATCCGGTTGGGCAGCGGATCGACCTCGCACGCGGCGTCGACGAACGGCGACGTTATACCGTGATCGGGATCACCGCCGACCTGGTGTCCACCCAGATGGGCAACCCGCGCCCCCAGCTGTTCCTCTCGTTCGCCCAGGAGCCGGCTACGTCGGTGATGGTAATCGCGCGCGGAAACCCGAAGGATCCGTCGATCCGCCGCGCCTTCGACAACGCCATCGCGTCCGGTCTGCGGATGGCCACGCCGGCGCCCGCGGCTCCGGAACTCGTCTTCCGTGAGCTGGTGACCGGCGAAGGATTGATCGACATCAGCCGCCGCGATCTGCTGACCAGCGCGGCCGTCGGCGGCGGTGCGGCGGCGGTGGCGATGGTGCTGGCGGCTCTCGGCGTCTATGGCGTGATCGCCTTCATGGTGGCGACCCGGACCCGCGAGATCGGCGTCCGCGTGGCCCTCGGCGCCTCCCGCGCTCGGGTCCTGCGCGATGTGCTCGGCGACGCGCTCAGACTCGTGGTCCCTGGCATCTCGCTCGGTTTGCTGCTCGCCGTGCTGTGGGTCCGCTTGGCGGATCCGGCCTGGTATCCGCTCGGCAGTGTAGAGCCGCTGGTCTACTCGATGGCGGCCGCGACCGCTTTCGCCGTGGCCGTGCTGGCGGGCATCCCGTCGGCACGTCGCGCCGCCAGAGTGCACCCGATGGAAGCGATGAGAGCTGAGTGAGGATCGCAGGTTCCCGCGTCCTGACGCCTTCGGCCCGTGTGCCAAAGTGTACAGCGCCGAAGCCCAGCACTGACCTATCCTGCCTTCTACACCGCTCCCGCGCGGCTCTCCTCGACTGCCCGTCCGAACGATCGCGGCCGCCGTCAACTGTAACAAGCGCGAGGTCGAGGTTCAGTCCAGTGGGCGCAAGTCGCTGTCGTGAGATTCACCGTCGAGTCCTGGTCGAATTACCGACCACATCCGAGAGGAGTGCGCTATGAATATTTTGGTTCTGCTGATCGTCCTTCTGCTGTTGTTCGGCGGAGGGGGTTTTTACCTCGGTGGCCCGGCAGTGGGAGGTGGTCTTGGTGGGCTCATTCTCCTGGTGCTGGTTGTCATGTTATTGACTGGCCGGCTCGGTAGTCGGGCATAGGTGCGATCGATCGCGGCGATCCGAGCGCGCACGCATATTGTCCAGTGATCGAGCTGGGCGCGAGCCACGTTGTCGAACGAGTGGCGGACAGGTCTCGTGGAGCAGGTCGTCACACACGCTCAGCGTATCCAGCGCGCGGGAGCGCGGATGGACCGCCTGATCGGAGACCTGGTCGGCGGAAGCCGACGAAGCGAAGAAACGCGATCTACGTCTTGACGCGATACTCTTTGCCGCGACGATGCCCCTTCCGGCGATCCGCGCTGTCCAGGACGCGCAACGCGTTTGCATTGGCGCGTTGCGCTTTCTTCACTTTCAAGACAGTCTTTTTCGCAGCTTTTTGGGCGGCTTCGAGCTCGACTGCGAGGTTCTTCAGGCGTGCAACACCGTCGTCGTCTTTGGATTTCAGAGTGAGCGGAGTATGCGCGTGTCGATGGCCATTGTCACTCCAATAAATGGCTGAGTCAGGCCGCGCGTGAATGGCGAGGGACCAGATTTTTCACTGGCTCCCGATTCGTAATTAGAAATCCTCGAGCCGCAGGCTGACGTCCGCGTGTTTCCACGCGTCGCGAAACAGCTTCTCCGTCGCCGCCGCAGCGCGGTCTTTCCTCGAGAGCTGAGCCTGCCAGAGACCGTAGAGCGAGCGGCCGTTGTTCGGATTGCGCGTCAAATCTTCGCGAAACACCTGCTCGGCGCGGTCGAACTGTTTCGCGCGCAGCAGCGCCGCGGCCAGCGACTCCCGCGTCGGGTAGAACCAGTCGGGCGGCTCGTCGTAGTTGAGCGCGTCCTCGCCCGCGACCGCGCGCTGCCACGCCTCGATCGCCGCGTCTTCGTCGCGTTTCGCGCGCGCGATCCAGCCGTCGAGCGCGGCGTCGGTGACCACGAGCAGATCCCTGGCCTTGTTGTAACCCCAGTCGGAGTCCGGCCCGATCGCTGTGCGCGCGTCGGCGTAGGCGGTCCGTTCTCTTTCGGCGTCGGCGGCGTTGCCGCGCGCCGCCTGCGCCACGCCGCGGCCGAAATGCCAGAGCGCCGTCAACAACGCGTGCTTCGCGTCCGGCTTCGGCAGCCCCATCACATCGTCCCACCGCGCAAACCGGAGCAGCACGTACAGTGTCTTCGCGCCGAACGGCTCGAGCATCGGCATCTCGGCGATCATCGGCGTCGCGTTGGCGACGACCATGTCGGCGGCCCGCTTCGCCTCCTTGAACTGTCCCGACATCATCGCGGCCGACGCGAGAAAGTCGAGATTGTGGTTGTAGTACATGGACGGATAGAAGCCGCTGGCGCCATTGGCTGTGATGTAGGCGCGATCGACCTCGGCGGCCTTGGCATTGCTCGTCACCGCGCCCTGGTAGTTGCCGGTGCGCATGTAGATGTGCGCCGGCATGTGGACGAGGTGCCCGGCGGCGGGGACCAGCGTTTCGAGCCGCTTCGCGCTGGCGAGCGCGCGATCCGGCGTGCGCGACGCCTCGACGGCGTGAATGTAGTAATGGTTCGCGCCGATGTGCATCGCGTCGCGGCGCAGGACCGATTCGAGCACGGTGACGATCTCCTCGGTCCCCGCGGCCGGCTTGCCATCTGCGGACCACAACTGCCACGGGTTGAGATCCATCAGACTCTCGGCATAGAGCGTGGCGGCGTCGAGATCGTTTGGATACGTCGCGACGAGGGCTCGCATCGCGTCCTTGTACTGAACCGCGAGGGCTTTGAGATCGGCTTTCGGATCGTTCGAGTAGCGCTTGACGAGCGCCTCGACGTAGGCGCGCTCGTTGGCCGGCGCCGACGCGGCAAGCGCACGAGCCTGCTGCGCTTCCTCGTACGCCGCCTTCTCGCGATTGGGATCCACATCGAGGTTGATGTTCGGGCCGAGCGCCAGCGCGATGCCCCAGTGCGGCATCGGCGATGCCGGATCGAGTTGCGCCGCCCGGCGGAACGCGCGCACCGCCTCGTCGTGGTTGAAGCCGTAGACCAGCGTCAGCCCCTGATCGAAGAAGCGCTGCGCCTCCGCACTGCGCGTCGCGATCGGATGATGCAGCCGGCCGAGGCCGCTCATCAGCGCCGCCGGCTTGTCGGCCGATGGCTGGTGAGTGTCATGCTGCTGTGGCGGCGGCGTCAGGCCGAGCGCTATCAAGAGGAATACGAGGCGTACCATCTGAACCTCCCGAACCTCCAGCCCCTAGGCCCTGGATCATTCCATCAAGACGTAGATATTGTTCCCTGGTCTACTGGTCCTCGGAAGCGAATCGTGGTTCCTTGTCGGGCGCCACTGACGATTTGCACGTCCGCGCCAACCCCGCGCGCGCGCTCCTCCATGCTCACCAGTCCAAGACCACTGCTGGTACGGCGCACCGTCTCGACGTCGAATCCACGCCCGTCGTCGGTAACCACCAGCTCGATGCGCTCGCCAGATCTCGCGAGCGAAACCTCGAGTCGTTTGGCGTCGCCATGGACGACCGCGTTGCGCAGCGACTCCTGGGCGATTCTGAACAGACACACCACGATGTCGGCACGGATGTCTCCGAAGTCACCGTCGGCGCTGAACCGCACCTGAACGCCATGCCGCTGCTCCACTTCGGTGCAGTGCGCCTTGACAGCCGATGCGAGGCCGACCAGGTGCAACAGAGTCGGATGCAAATCGTGCGAGAGACGCCGAAGCGTGTCGCACACGGCCCGCGTCTCGTCCTGGAGGATCGACAGGGTGCGCTGGGTTTGCGCGTCCTGAATCTGACCGGATACACTTTTCAGGCTGGCGACCCTCATCGAGACGCCGAACAGGTCCTGGCAGACGCCGTCGTGCAGATCGCGGGCGATATCCGCCCGCGTCGCTTCTTCCGCGTTGATGAGTCTTCCGGCCAGTAACCGACTGCGTTCATAGCTGGTTCGAAGCGTCGCCTCCCTGTCCTTGATGGTTTCCTCGGCGCGGCGCCGTCTGGCCCGCTGCGCGAAGAGTCCCGCAATCAGCAGCAACTGGGCTGAGACAACGATGATGGTCCCGATGATGTACGCCTTATAGGATTCCCACGCTGTGGGCGACCTGAACCGGATGTCCGACCCGAGTGGAAGCCGCGACTCGTCGATGCCCCAACGCCGTAGCTGGCGCCAGTCGAACGTCGGTACGAGCCGTGCGTTTTCGATCGGAAGGTCGTCGGCCCGCGCCCCGTGAAGAATCTCGCGCGCCAGTTCCCCGACCCGAACACCGGTCTCGCTCGTCCCGCGCAGCACGCCACCAACGACGCCCGTTCCGACATAACGCTCGTTGGTCCCATATACCGGCACGCTCGCGGATGAGACGACCAGACGCGCGATTTGTTCGTTGTCATCCCTCGCGGAACCAGCCTCCGAGAAAAAGATGTAGAGAATCAGGCTTCGCGGCGGGACGGCCCGTACCGCATCGATCAGGCGAGGCACCGTTGTTTCATCGAGAAACGTGAGTCGTATCCGTTTCGAGAGGTCGCGGAGTTCGGCTTTCACCGAGTTGACGACCTGGCGATCGGCACTGCCGGCGACCACGAACACCTGGTCCGTTGACGGGTGCAGCACCAGCGCCGCCTTCAACGTTTCAGCGTATGCGACGCCGCGCAGCACGGCGGTCAGGCCACGGGCCGCACCGCGCCTGTCGTCTTCCAGGACGGCGACGCCCGAATACACAATTGGCACGTCGGGAAACAGCTCGTCGCGATGATCAAGCACGAACCGCAACGCCGGATCGGCTATCGCGATGACGACGTCGACGTGGCGGCCTCGATATTTCTCTCGGATGTAGTTGGCGAGCGCCAGCGATACCGCGTCGGCGGCAAAGGTGTCCGACGCAAGGTACTCCACGAAGTAGTCAATCTGAATGTTGGGATCCGACCGCAGGGCTCTTTGAATGGATGCATTCACGACCGCGGCGGTCGGGTAATCGTCTGGGCCCCAATGAATCGCCAGCACGGTTCGACGAGCACGCTCCTGAGCCGAGACCGCCGGCGGCGTCCACGCTGATGCGAGGAACACCAGCGCAATGGCGGGCCACAGGCGCACCAGAGCTGGCCGCGTCATCTCCGGCTAGCCTCCACCCCCTGTCTTTCGAGGAGCACTTTGAGCGACGCCAGCGCGCGGGTCCAGCCGAGCTCGGCCACTTCGTAGTACCGGCGCCATCGCGCGCTTTCCTCGAACCCGGTCTGCGTCACATGCACGCGCGTCCCGCCGCTACTCTCCGTCTGCAGCTTCACCTCGAGCGCCATCGGGCCGATCGCCTCGCCGTCGGGCGGCAGCCAGAACGCGTCGGCGACGAAGAACCCTTCGCCGGCCCGACACTGCACGATCGTGCCCCTGAAGACGCCGCCCAGCCGGCCGAGGATGTCGTCGCGGAACTCGGTCGGCTCCCACTCGATCGCGTACGGCCCCAGCACGCGGGGCGTCGTCACCGAATGCGCAACCTGCCACCAGTCGCTGAGCGCACCAGGGTCAAAAAATGCCTTCATGACGCGCACGGCCGGCGCCGCGATCACCGCGCTCATGTCCAGGCTGGGCGCCGGTTTCATTGTTGTTCTACCGCGAATAACGCTGGGCACGCAGAGTACAGTTTTCTCTCCGCGGGTTCCGCGGTCTCTGCGGTTTTTTCCTATTGTTGCCCGGCCGTCGTGTGAATGCGCTGCGTGCGCGCGCGCGATACCATCTCCTTGACCTCACGCATCAGCGTCGGCACGTGATAGGGGATGCCGTCCTTGATCGTCCACTCGATGCCGCCGCCGTGCGAGCCTTGAACCTTGTCGCCTGGTCCGAGGGGCGAGTAGTTCGATCCCGGCCGTCCGTTGATCAGCATGACGTCGGCGCCGTACGGGTTCAGCAGCTTGAGGTTCTCGAGCGGGTTGCCGTTGACCACCAGCAGATCGGCGATGAAGCCCTCCCGGACCTTGCCGATCCGATCGTCCATGCCGAGCAGCCTGGCGCCGTTCCACGTGGCGTGCTCGATGACTTCAAGCGGGTGGAACCCGGCCTCCTCGTGCAGCTCGAGCTCACGTGAGATGCCGAAGCCGTACATCGAATAGATGTAGCCCGCATCGTCTCCCGTCGTGACGAGACCGCCTTTGTTCGCGAACTCGCGAACGGCGTCCATCCAGATCCGGTATTGCTGTTTCCACTTCGCTTCCTGAGACGACGTCCAGCCGAGGAAGTACGACCCGTGGTTGTCGAGCGATCCCTTGAAGTACTCCTCCATCGACGGATGCAGGTAGTCCCTGAACCACGGCAGCGTCTGCGCGCGCACCAGGTCGCGGCTCGCCTCGTAGATCGAGAACGTCGGATCCCAGGCGACGTGCTTCTCGACCATCAGGTCGATGATCTTGTGCAGCTTGGCGGGATCCGCCTGCGCGTACAGCTCGCCGGCGCGCCCGAAGCGGTGGATCTCGTTCGAGTAGCTCGTGTCGGGCGGGAAATTCTGAATCCCGTTCAGCGCCGCATCCGCCACGCCGTAGAAATGCTCGATCGAGGTCACGCCCAGCTCCGCGTAGTCCTTCGCGGTCGTTTCTTCGACGGCGATGTGCGTGGCCGTGCGCATGTCGAGCTTGTGCGCCTCGTCCATGATCGCTTCGAGCTGATCGCGATCGACACCGATGATCTTCAGGCCGTCCGCGCCTCGTTGCTTGATGTCGCGAATCCACGCGCGAATCTCGGCCGGCGATCCGGTGCGCCCCTTGCTGACGAACGGGTAGACGAGGATCCGCGGCGCGATGATGGTGTGCGCGTTGCTCTCGGCCTGCCAGCGCTTCGATTTGTCGAAGTCGCCGCCGACTTCGCGCGCCGTCGTCACGCCGGCGGCGAGATACAGGTTGCGCTCGTACTGGATCGGCTGCGGCATCCCGGGCTGCCGCTCCTCGTGCCAGTGCATGTGGGCGTTGACGATCCCGGGCATCACGTACTTGCCGGTCGCGTCGATCACCGTGTCCGACGATCGCGGCGTCGTCGGGATCGCCATCGACTGGCTCGGCATCCCGTCGTGCGGTCCGATGTACGCGATCAGCCCGTCCTGGACGACGATGTCGACCGGTCCGAAGGGAGGCTTGCCGCTGCCGTAGATCACCATCGCGTTCTGGATCACGAGGCGGTGCGCGGCGCGCGCATGGATGGGCGGCGTGACGGGAAGCTGCTGGGCGGCGAGGCCGAAAGTCATAAAGACGGCGAGCGCCAGCCCTTTGATCGACACGTTCATGGCCCGGAATCATAGCATTCTGAGATAGATTGGACGTCATGGCGCAGCAGCCGCTCGCGTATCTCGATCCGGAGTTTCTCGAAAGTGAAGAAGGGCGGCCGGTCCGGATCCTCTCCGAATACCTCGACCCGCTGAAGCGCTTCAGGGATCAGAAAATCCAGGACACGGTCGTGTTTTTCGGATCGGCGCGCGTCGACAGCCGCGAGCGCGCGGAGCGATCGCTGAAGACGCTCAAGGCGCGCGGCGAAACCCATGCGGACGATCATTACGAGAGCGAGCTGAAACGAAGCCGCAAAGCGGTCGAGTGGGCGCGCTTCTACGAGGACGCGCGCGAGCTGGCCCGCCTGCTGACGGAATGGACCGTGAGCCTGCAGTCGGACAACCACCGCTTCGTGGTGACGTCAGGCGGCGGTCCCGGCATCATGGAAGCCGCCAACCGCGGTGCGCGCGAGGGCGGCGGCAAGACCATCGGCCTGAACATCCGGCTGCCGTTCGAGCAGGGCGCCAACCCGTACATCACCAGCGGCCTGCACTTCGAGTTCCACTACTTCTTCATGCGCAAGTTCTGGTTCGCGTACCTGGCCAAGGCGCTGGTCGTCTTTCCGGGCGGATTCGGGACGCTCGACGAGCTGTTCGAAATCCTCACCCTGGTGCAGACCGACAAGCTGTCGAAGAAGATCGGCGTCGTCCTGTACGGCCGCGAGTACTGGGAAAAGGTGCTCGATCTCCAGCCGATGGCCGAGTGGGGCGCGATCGCCGAAAAGGATCTCGAGCTGCTGCATTTCGCCGATACGCCCGCCGATGCCTTTCAGCACCTGCGCGATCACCTGATCGCACATCATCTCGAGCCGGCCACGGCGCAGGAAGCGAGCACACCGGGCATCGCCAAAACGCGAGGGTAGGCGCGATCATGACCTCGGACGAACGCAAGACGCTGATTGCCCAGTACAACGACGGCTACCGCGTCGTCGCCGAGGCCGTGGCGGGGGCGACCGACGCAGAGCTCGACGCAAGGCCGGCGCCGGGGAAATGGACCGCGCGCGAGGTGGTGCATCACCTCGCCGACAGCGAGATGACGGCGGCCGTCCGGCTGCGGCTGCTGGTCGCGACCGACAACCCGGAGATCGTCGGCTACGACCAGGATCAGTTCGCGCGGGCGCTGTATTACGACCGGCCGATCGCGGCGTCGCTCGACGTCTTCAAGGCCGCGCGTCGCTCGAGCGGCGAGATTCTGGAGCGGATGACCGACGCGGACTGGGCGCGGGCGGTCGGGACCCACACGGAACAGGGCGCGTACACGGCGGATCGATGGCTGGAGATCTACGCCGGCCACGCGCACGCGCATGCCGAGCAGATCCTCGTGGCGCGCGCCGCAGCCCGGGACGGAAAAAACCGCGAAGATCGCTGAGATCGCAGAGAAATCGTTTTCCTCTGCGTTCTTCGCGTTCTCGGCGGTTTTTTCTCATTCGTTCAGCGGCCGGAGACGGTTCGTCCGGTCGTTGCCGGAGCCGCCTGCGCCAGCGCCATCGTCGCCCAGCCGGTGGCCCAGGCGCTGATCCATTGATCGCCGCCGTACGGGAAGCCGCTGTTGAAAAACGCCTGGAATTTCGGCGCGCGGCTGGCGACGCGCCAGGAACCGTTGGCGCTCTGCGTCGCGACCAGGTAGTTCACGCCGCGTTGATACGCCGGGTCCGTCGGCGGAAGGGCCGCGGCCTTCGCCAGCACGTACAGGGACTGTCCCGTGGCATACGCGTCGGTGGCGAGACCGGCGTGCTGTCTCCATGCGCCGTCCGGCTGCTGCTGCGCCAGAATTGCGGCGCCCAGCTTTTTCAGCGTCGCGGCGTCGGCATCGGCCCAGCTGAGGCCCAGCAGCTGCATGTTGCGATCTTCCGAGGTGACGGGGCGCGCCGCGAGCAGCCACGCGCGCGCCTTCGCAATGCGCGCACTCATCTCGGCGCCGCGTCCCGGCGAGCCGTAGACCTTCAGCGCGCGAACGCAGAGTGCGACGCGCGTGATCCCGCCTTCCTCAGACGGGGGCCGATCGCCGGCACCGTTCTGGACGAGCCACGAGCCGTCCAGCGCCTGGGCCGCGGCCAGATTCGCGGCGATCATGTCGGTCACCGGGTTTGGCGGTACGTTCTCCGCCGCAAGCGCGGCGAGTGCCGACGCGAAGATTTCCGGCACGTTGATGTCCATCCGCTCGAGCAGCAGCGGCGGCGGCGGACCCTCTTTGAGCATGTCGATCCGGGCGGCGCTCGCCTTCGCGTCGAAGCGGAGTCCCTTGACGCGGGCCTCGCCGGCGGCGAGGCCGGTGGCGTTCTGGTGGTGACACGAGACACAGCCGCTTCCTTCGAAAAACTTCTGGCTCGAGGTTTCCAGCAGCGCCAGGCTGCGCTCGGCCGCGTCCTTGACGCTGGCTGGCGCCGCGACCGGCGCCGCGGCGCCAGCAGCCTGACGCTGCGGCGCGGCGATCTTCAAGAGCGCCAGGCCGTCGGGCACGGCCAGCTTCCGCGCCCAATCGGCAGCGGTTTCTCCAACCTTGCTCTGGACGGTGACGTCGGCGCCGCGCGCGAGCAGCAGGCGGATGACGGCGGGGTTCTGGTGGTTCGTGGCGACGGCCAGCATCAACGGTGTCATGCCGCGGCCGTCTTTGGCGTTGATGTCGGCGCCGGCATCCAGCAGGGCGGTGATCAGTTCCACGGGTGCGGCTGACGCGGCGGCGAGGAGGGGAGTGATCTCGCTGAGCGCGATCGGTCCGCTCTTGGGCTGATCGATGGGGAACAACGTCGGCATGGCCGCGGCGGCGTTGGCCTTCGCGCCCCTGGACAGCAGCAGCCGGACCGCGGCGACGTTACCGTTGTAGGACGCGCCCAGCAGCGGTGTGACGCCGGTCGCGCCGGCGGCGTTCACATCGACACCGGCATCGAGGATCAGCCGCATCGTGTCGAGATCGTTGCCGTAGGCCGCGGCGGTCAGCGTCGTGTTCTGAAACACGTCCTTCGCGCGGACGTCGGCCCCCTTCGCGATCAGCAGCCGGACGATGGGCGCGGATCCTTCCGTCATCGCGGCAACGAACAGCGCGGTGCGCCCCTGCTTGCTCGCGAGCGCCGCCTTAGCGCCGCGGTCGAGCAGCAGCCGCACTTTCGCGATGTCGGTCGCCGACATCATCAGTGCCGTCGTCCCGAACGGGTTCTGCGCGTCGATGTCGGCGCCCTTGTCGAGCAGGACAGTCATCGCCTCGACTGAACCGGCGACGGCGGCGTCCATCAGCGGCGTCGAACCGAACGGGCTGCGCGCGTTCGCGGCCTCGCGCGAGCTGACGAGCGTTTTCAGCCTGGCGATGTCGTTCGCACGAATCGCCTGATAGACGTCGGCGCCCGGGCCCGCCGCGGGCTGTGACGACAAGCCGGCCGTGCCGGCGACGGCCACGGCCGCAACCGCGAACGCCGCGATCAACCTGTTCATGGATCCTCCTTCGGGACTGGAATGGTAGCCGAAACTCAGTAGAGAAGGAACGGCTTCCGGCGCTCGACGAACCCGGCCGTGGAAGCTCCCCAACCTCGCGCGATATCCCGTGCCGGCACGCCGGCTTCAATCTGCTCGCGCAGCTCGGACGATCCGGCGAGGATGTCGATCGGCAACAGCGTGTGCTCGTACTCGTACGGCGGATCGCGCCAGCGGAAGCGATCCGGATCCGCCGCGCGAAACGCGGCGATCAGCGCGACGCCGGCTTCGACCGGCCGGAACGCCGCGCGATCGAGGACGTGGATCTGACAGCCGCCGCAGCTGGTGTGCGCGTGCTTGTGAAATGTCGGCTCGAAGACCGCCGGGCGGAAGCGCACGCCCGGCAGCGCGAGCGCGTTCATCCCGTCGGTGAAGCGCTCGGCGTCGACCCACGGCGCCCCGAGCAGCTCGAACGGCTTCGTGGTGCCGCGTCCTTCGGAGACGTTGGTCCCTTCGAAGAGGACCGTTCCCGGGTAGACGATCGCCGAGTCGAGCGTGGGGATGTTCGGCGACGGCAGCACGAAGGGAATACCGGTCTCGTCGAAGTACATCCCGCGGCTCCAGCCCTCCATCGTGACGACTTCCAGGTCGGCGCCGATGCCGAACGCGTCGTTGAACAGGCGCGCCAGCTCGCCGATCGTCATGCCGTGCCGCATCGGCAGCGGGTAGAGTCCGACGAACGACTCGAACCCGGGCACGAGCATCGGCCCTTCAACGGCATCGCCGCCGATCGGATTGGGGCGGTCGCAGACGATGACCGTGATGCCGTGCTTCTTCGCGGCCACGAGGCAGTTCGCCATCGTGTAGATGTAGGTGTAGATCCGTGTGCCGACGTCCTGCAGATCGACGACGAGCAGGTCGACGTCGCGGAGCATCTCGGCGGTCGGCTCGCGCGTTTCGCTGTAGAGGGAGTAGAGCGGCACGCGGCGCAGCGCATCGCGCGCGTGGCCGGTCTCGATCATGTTTTCCTGCACATCCGACCGGAAGCCGTGCTGCGGGCCGAAGATCGCGGTCAGGCGCGCGCCATGTCGGGCGGATCCCGGTGGCCCCGCCGTCTCGATCAGGCGGTCGGCGATGTGGCGCAGCTCGCGATCGATCGACGCAGGGTTGCAGACGATGCCGACGCGCCGGCCGTCGAGGCGGCTGGACGCCAGCAGACGGTCGGTCCCCAGCGAGACTGGCATGCCTCGATTATAGGGGGTGCTCGACTTGCTTCTGATCGGGAGGCGTTGGTAGACTACCGCCCCTTGGTGGACTGCCCCCCGCCTGCTTCGCCCGCGCCGAGAGCTGATCGAGCCTCAAGACCGACTCGCTCCCTCCCCGTGAACGTGCAGCCGACGCGCCGCAGCTACCTTGTTCGGTGACCGGCATCGCGGAGCGCATCCGCCGCGATGCGAACGAGGAGTGAATGATGGGTCGAAGGCTTTACGTCGGGAACCTGCCGTACACGACCGGTGAGGCGGAGCTGCAGGAGCTGTTCAGCAAGGCCGGGACGGTCGAGTCCGTGCGCGTCATGCGCGATGCCGCCACCGGGCGCGCGCGCGGATTCGCCTTCGTCGAGATGTCGACCGACGAAGAAGCGCAGAAGGCCGCGAGCGAGCTGAACTCGTTCCAGATGGGCGGCCGGGCGCTGACGGTCAACGAAGCCAGACCCAAGCCGGAAGGTGGCTTCGGCGGCGGTGGCGGCGGCTTCGGCGGCAACCGCGGCGGCGGCAGCGGCGGCGGCGGCGGACGCCGCGAACCGCGCTGGTAGCGCGCTTCGGTTACCATAGAGGAACGATGAAAAACTGGTCGAAGGGCGATCGCGTGAGTCAACCCACCTACGGGGCGGGCACGCTCGTCGAGGTCAACGAACACCACACGGTCATTGACTTCGACGAAGGCGGTCGCAAAGTCTTCAAGACCAGTCTCGTCGCGCTGCAGGCGTCGAGCGAACCGGCGCCGCACAAGACGCCTACGCGTAAGCGAGCGGTCAAGAAGAAGAAAGTTGAAACTGAAAAGTGAAAACTGAAAAGTAAAGACTGAAAAGCCGGGACGGATCGTTCCGGTTTTCAGTTTTATCTTTTACGTTTTGACTTTGACGTTTCCGCCGGCGAGGAAGTAGTGGACCGCCGGCGTGATGACCAGCGACAGCAGCATCGACGCCAGAATCCCGCCAATTACCGCGATCGCCAGCGGCTGGAGCATCTGCGAGCCGGCGCCCCAGCCGAGCGCCAGCGGCACCATGCCCGCGACCGTCGCCAGCGCCGTCATCATGATCGGCCGCAGCCGCCGCTCGCCCGCCTGGATCATGCTCTCTTCCGGCGACATCCCTTCCGCGCGAAACCGCTGATCCGCATCCAGCAGCAGGATGCCGTTTTTGGCGACGATGCCGATCACCATGATCAGGCCCATGAACGAGGACAGGTTGAACGTCGTGCGCGTCACCAGCAGCGCGACGAAGACGCCGATCGTCGACAGCAGCGCGGAGGCGATGACCGCGGTCGGCGCCGCGAAGTCGCCGAACTCGAACAGCAGCACGGTGAACACCAGCACCACCGCGAGCACCAGCACGAGCAGCAGATCCTTGAACGACTTCTGCTGTTCCTCGTAGGCGCCGCCGTAGGCGACCCGGATGGCCGGCGGCAGGTGCAAGTCGGCGATCGCCTGCTGCGCCGCGGCGACGCCGGCGCCCAGATCGACCCCTTCGAGCCGCGCCGTGACGGTGACGTTGCGCTGCAGGTTCTCGCGCCGCACCTCGGTCTGGCCGGGGAGGTCCTCTACCGTGGCCAGCGTGCCGAGTGTCCCGGTGCGCCCCGTTGCGCTGACCAGCAGCGTGCTCTTGATCGCGTCGACCGACGATCGCGTCGACTCCGGGAAACGGACGCGAATCGTGTAGGCGCGATCGTTGAGCACCACCGGCGTCGGCGCCGGCTCGCCCTGCATGATCGCGGCGATGTTGGTTTCGAGCTCCTGCGGCGTGAAGCCCGCGCGCGCCGCCATCCCCTGGTCGACCTTGAACAACGTCGCCGGTCCGCTGATCGTGTTGTCGATGCCGTTGAGGACATCGACGACGCCGTGGAGCTTCGAGATGGCGTCGGCGACCTGCGGCGCCCATTGCTTCAGCAGCGCTGGGTCCTGCGAGAACAGCTTGATCGCAATCGGTTCGGGTACGCTCGTCAGGTCGCCAATCATGTCCTGCGTGAGCTGGATGAACTCGGTGTCCAGCATCGGGTAGCGCCTCTTGACCTTGTCGCGCACTTCCGAGATCACATCGTCCGACCCGCGGTCGCGTTGGCGCTTGAGCTTTACCGAAATGTCGCCGGTATTGGCTTCGGTCACGGTGGCAAGCCCGAGCTGCAGGCCCGTACGTCGTGACGTCCCCTCGACCTCCGGTGTGTTGCGCAGGATCGTTTCCACACCGGTCAGGACCTGGTTGGTTTCCGACAGCGACGATCCGGCCGGCATGATGTAGTCGAGAATGAAGCCGCCTTCGTCCATCTCCGGCAGCAGGTCGGAGCCGAGGAACCGGTAACTACCGTAAGCCACCGCCATCACCAGGACGCTGGTGACCACCAGCAACGCCGGCCTGGCGATCGCCAGCCTCAGCGTGCGCTCGTAGACCTGCATCATCCGCGGCGGAACGCCTGCGTCGCTTTGTAAATTGTCAGTTGTTCCTTGTAAATTACCTTTCCGCTTGCCCAGAAAGTAGTGGCTCAGCGCCGGCGTCCACGTGAGCGCCAGGCCCAGAGAGGTGAGCAGCGCCGTGCCCACGGTGATCGCCAGCGCGCGGAAGAAGGCACCGGTGACGCCGGTGATCGCCACCAGCGGCAGGAAGACCACGATCGGCGTGATCGTGGAGCCGACGAGCGGCACGCGGATCTCGGCGATCGCGCTGCGGATCGCCTCGGCGCGATCCTGTCCGGCGTCGCGGTGCATCACGATGTTCTCCACCACGACGATCGCATCGTCGATGACCAGGCCGACCGCGGCGGCGAGTCCGCCGAGCGTCATCAGGTTGAAGCTCTCGCCGAGCAGGCGCAGCACGATGAAGGTGATCGCGAGCGTCGCCGGGATGACCATGCCGGCGACCAGCGACGTGCCCCAGTCGCGCAGGAACCACACCATGATCAGCGACGCCAGGACGATGCCGATAATCACCGCGTCGCGCACGCTGGCGATCGAGTCGTTGACCAGGTCCGACTGATCGTAAAACGGCTGGAGCTCCACACCTTTCGGCAGCTCCTTTCGAATCGTCTCGATCTCGGCGTGGATCTGGTCCGCGACCGTCACGGTGTTGCTGTCGGGCTGACGGAACACGTTCATCAGCACCGCCGCCTTCGCGTTGGCGGTGACGGCGACGTACACCGGCTTGATCGACCTCGACACCGCCGCGATGTCGCCGACCTTGATCGGCGCGCCGAGCGGCGTCGTCTTCACGACGATGTCAGAAATGTCGTCGGGCGTTCGTGCCTGGCCGCTGACCAGGCTCAGCACGAGCTGGTGGTTGTTCTCGAAGAGACCGGGCGAGTCGATCATGTTGCTCCGGCCGATCGCCTCCAGCAGGTTGGGGACGGTAATCTGCGTCTGCACCAGTTTGGCCGGATCGGGTCTCACCTCGAACTCCGGCTCCTGGCCGCCCTGCACCACGATCGTGGAGACGCCGAGCTTGCGGTTCAGCCGCGGCTTCAGATCGTAGGTAGCCAGCTCCCACAGGCGGGTCATCGGCACGGTCTCCGACGTCAGGGAGTAGCCCAGGATCGGAAAGGCGGCGAAGGTCAGGCGGTTGGCGGTGAGCTTCGCCGTCGGCGGCAGTTCCGACTGCACGCGCGCCAACGCCGCA
>Ga0310810_10002177_pt1 | contig 20852 bp, 18 predicted proteins | sample NCmetagenome_FD_207641 | JGI IMG/M metagenome (GOLD analysis project Ga0310810, IMG submission 207641) | Soil microbial communities from experimental microcosm in Duke University, North Carolina, United States - NC | ecosystem: Engineered > Artificial ecosystem > Soil microcosm > Unclassified ...
AATTCGCGGTCCAGCCCATCCCAATATCGCATTCTTTGGAATGAATTTGATAAAGGTCGAACACCGGCAACAGCGGCTCCTTTGCGAGGGGATGGCCATCGTACGCCAGCGCATAATTTCCATCGGCTAAACCGGCATAAAGCCATTGGTACGTGCCCTCGGAGAAAATCGGGCCTCCATACACCCGCGAATCGTTGCGCAGCAGTTCGCCGTAAGCATAAAAAGTCTGGGCGAAGCTTCCTGCGCCGGGAACCCTCACGTCATAATCATTGTAACCCCAAGGCGAAACTGCGGTTTGGACGTCGGTGTACGCGCTGTTCGGATTGAATTTCTTTTTGATTTGCGGCGCCAACATGGCGTCAAACTCGACAGCTTTCAGCGGCTTCTCCGCCCAGCAACGTGGCCATGCGCTGCGCCAATTACCATCCGACAGACGTTGGACACCGTCAGGACTCCAGAACTCGTTCACCGGCGCGTAATCGGTGTAGTTGCTGTAAAGTCCTTCAAACCAGCCCAGACCGCGCTGGTGTTCGACGTACCGCCCCAAAGCCGCATCTCCGCCTTTCTTTGGAGCCGCGCGCGTGCGGAGCGTGAAACTTTCGCCGCCATCGCGCCAGGCAATCTCGTGGTTGCATTGAATGAGTTTCTCAATGCCGTAAGCCCTTAACATGCGGCTGCGCTTCATCTGTTTTTCGTAATCATCAGGCCCCCAGGATTCCTGCCACAAGCGATCCACAGCTTGCTTGGCGTGAATTCCGACGGGGTTGGCAACGGTTGGGAGCACCTCCTCGAAAGTGGGCGAGACGGTAATGAAGAGTCTTTCGAACAGAGGATTGAGTTTGCCGTCCGTGCGCGGATGGTAACGCACGCCGCCATTGATTTGCGCCGTGTTTGTCGATGCGGACTCCGCCGCATATGGCTCCGACCCATTCGAACGATACCAATCGAGCCAGAGGCTCGTAAAAAAGTGATTCGTTCCCGCTCGGGAAAGCAGCGCACACGGGCGAGGGCCGCTGCCGTAAGTCAGGTAAGGGATCGCGATAGTGCGCGGTTCGATTACTCCGGAGATTTTGCCAAACTTTAATTCTGTCGCCTGGCCAGTGGTGTTAGAGACATCGACAATTAAGGATTTTTGCCAAATCTGCAAACGAAGCGTGGTGCCATCGCCGTACTCCGCTAGAATCGTTTTGCCATCCTGCTTTACCGATTTGAGCGTCGAATCCGTTGGTCCGTCACGCAATTTGATCGACGCACCATCGAGTGGGCGAGCGCCCAATTCGTGGGTGAACCAGATTTCAACACCACCGAGGCCTTTGGTGGGATCGAACGAATAAACTATAGCGCAGTCCTTTGCCCGGTAATCCAACGAGTACTGGCCGGCTCCCGAGTCGGTAAGTCCGTTGCTATACTTCCCTGCAAAATGCATCGGCAGAATTGTTTTTTCTCGGGTCGGGAATGGCAGTCGGCCTGGTCCAATGTTTGCCCCGACTGATTGGCCTTCAGGCAGGCGCAGGTTGCGTTGCGGCCGGTTTGAAAAAGTAATCGAAGGAAGTTCTTCGCGGTAAAAGCGAATCGAATCGAAAAAGATTTCACGCCACTCCGTTTGCCAGCCCCCATTGACTTTGATCTGCAGCAACCGAACGGGCGTTCTCAAAGCGCCCGCAAGTTTCCGATGCACTAACCACCATTCCTGCCAACGCACATGATCGACTCGAAGTTCCTCCTCCTTGCCAGCACCATCACGCAGTTTCAGGAAAACATCCACAGGCGGTGTGCCTGGCGGATTTTCCCAATCCCAGCGGTTTCCATAAAGCCACATATCGAGGCAATCAGCGTTGTCGGGCAGCGCGACGGGTTGCGCTGGAATGAGCACAATACTAGGGTTGCTGTCTTTCTTCCCGTCGCCGTGATATCGCAACCGTGCGACGGGTCGGTTCCACACGTTCTGCGCGCGACTAACCTGGAGCGTGGCCTGCGCTCCGTTGCTCGCTTCGAGCTTCCAACCATCCAATTGAACAAAGCGTAGGGTCGGCGGGGCGGGTTCAGTGCGGTTAGCCCAGACCATTTCGTAAGGACGCTCGCCGGCGGTTTCGTTAGGGTCGGGGAGGAGGATGCTTTGGGTGAACCCAGGATAATGATAAGCAAGAGACGCAGCGAAGAGGCTCGAAGGCAGAAGCCGTTTCACGAGGTGGAGAGTAGCGGCGCGCGCATGCGCTGGCAATGTAGCAGATACTTCCAGAACTCAGGCTCGACAGTGCGGGAATTCGCCCTATAACTCGTAAAGAGTATGGCTAAAGGCTTTAAACGCAGACAATTCCTAAAAGGTAGCGTTGGCGCGGTGACTGCCTGGTGTCTTGTTCGCCCGACACTTCTTGCCGAGACCACCCCCACTCCCACTTCCGGCGACAAGTCTCCCCGCTCCCGCTACCCCTCCAAATGGTATCCCTTCACCGCTCATCCGGATGCCGACACCTGCTGGTCATTATCCGTTGGACCCGACGGTCGCATTTATGCCGCCGCGTGCGCCGAAGGCGTTCCTGGCGGGGTGGTCAAGGTCGTCCGTTACAACGAAAAGACCGATGCACTCGATTACCTTTTCTCGTTGGATGAAGTCGTGGATGATCCCGGCGATTCCGGCCGCGCGACTCAATGCAAAATCCATTACAGCTTCGCGCCCTCGATGTCCGACGGCGTTCTATACATGGCAACACACCTGTCCGGACCGCCGATCGATCAACCTGCTTATTCACCGTGGCTATCCTGGCATGACTCGCAGCGATGTTTCCGTGGCAGCGCCCTCGTCGCTTTCGATACCACACACGATCGAGTGCTTTGGTGGGATACGCTGCTCCCTAAGGAAGGCTGCCGCTGCCTGCTACACGACGAAGAACGTCACCTGCTTTACGCGCTGAGCTATCCTCGTGACCATTTCATTATTTACGATACGAAAACTCGAAAGCGTCGCGACATTGGCCGCATCGGTTCGATCAACGCACAAACGTTGTTCCTCGATCGGCGTCATCGTGTTTGGACCACCGACGATTACGGGCATCTGGTGCGTTACGATCCACAGCGAGACCGGCTGGAACGTTCGCCGTTCGTGCTTCCGCACAATCCTGAATTCCAAACCGGCTGGCACAGTGTTTTCTACGATGTCGCGCCCGCTCCAAAACGCGATTGCGTTTATGCCGTCACCTGGATTGCAAATTCCCGGCTGATGCGCATCTGGCCGAACGAAGGTGATTGGCCACGCGTCGAGGACCTGGGTCCCGCGACGCAAAAGCGCGATCCAAGCATTTCAAAAGATACCTTTGTCGATCATTGCGGCGGCCTGGTATTCGGTGGTGACGATCAACTTTATTACGTGGCCTCTCGCTGGCGCGACCCGGTCTACAACCCTATGCCGGCCGCACCAGCCGAACGTGAGGGTGTTGTCTGGCGGTTGAATCCCGCAACGCTGGAGCGGCAAGAGGTCGCCGTGCTGGAGCACCCTCATGATCCCGCACAATACGTGTCGCGGGGGGCAGTCGATCACAACGGAAATCTCTTCTTTGGTAGTGTTGGCGTTAAACCAGTGGGCATCTTCAAGGTCGAGCTGCCCGCGAATCGTCGCAAGAAAAACGCCCATCTGCCGATACGGATGTGGGGGTGATATCTTATGAGTGAAAAAGCAAAACCGCGTTTCAATCGTAATTCGCCAGAGGCCAGAGCGCTGATCGACGAGATTGTTCACGGGACCTTCGTTAAAGAAGGCACGATGGTGGCCTTCCCAACCTGCTTTCCCGGCGCCAGCACTCCCATTCCCGCCGACGAGGGTCACATCACTGCCCTGGATATCACGCCGGAAGGTATGATCTATGGCGGCACCAGCGGTCGCGCTACGCACTTGTTTGTCGGCATGTTCCATGGCGTGACAGGTATGGTGTTCGACCGAGGGACCGTGCCCCATGCGGACAAATGCGTCGCCATTGGCTGCGGAAAGGCCAAGTTTGTGGCCTGCGTGAACGGACCTGGCGGTGGCCGCGTAGTGAGTGGAAAGCTTCAGCCGCTCCCGTTCGATTTGATCCAGGAGTGGGGGTTTTCACGTCCGCCTTTGGACGAGTTGGGCACCGTAAATCGAGAACCGATCGTCCATGCCGTTGCTGATGGTTCAAGCGCGTTGCTGATCGGAGCCACCACCGGGCATCTGTTTACCGTTTCGATCGACGATGGAAAAGTTGATGTCATCGACGAAGTGCCCGGCCAGGGGTGGATCGCTCGAGGCTCGGACGGTAACATCTTTGGCAAGGACGGCTCGAACCACCTCTGGCGTTTCGATCCGGTCAATAGAAAAGTGATGCGCAAGGCAATCCAACTTCCCCAAGGTGTGTGGGGCTCGATGCGTTGGGCTCGGGATCAGCGCAATGGCTTGCTCTACAACGCGGATGACAATGGCAACCTCTTCTCCTTCGACGAAAAACAGGGCTTTAGTCCACCGCTGGGCCGAACTCTTTTGGCGCCGGTTGGCCCTTGCGCAGTGACCCACGATGGCCGCCTGTTCGGTTTCTGCGGTGCTGAAATGGCCAAGCTCTTCTGCTATCATCCCGGCCGCGGGCAAGTGACCAATCTCGGCGTCGCGGTCTCAGTGCTGGAACGCCGCCGGTACGGATATGTGTTCGGCGATGCCGTGACCGGCCGGGACGGCCAAATCATTTTTGGTGAGGACGATGACCTCGGACATCTCTGGTTCTACTTTCCAAGCATCCTGAAAAGCTAGCCTTTGGCTCCCGTCAGGCTTCACGACATCTCCAATGCTACTTCGGGCTGTGGCAGTTCGCGTCGAATCTCTTCGATTCGATAACCAAAGCCCAGTCCATGAATGCTGGAAAGGTCAATCGCTCCGCCGCGGCGTTGATAAAGGCCCGGATGGACTTTTTGCTCCGGTTCGGAGGCAGTTGGATAGAACTGCATCGCGTTAGTCTCAATTCCCATAATGGTCCCAACATGGGAAGCCAGCAGAACATGTGGGACCTGAGCCAGCATTGGGTTAGTGAGGTCCTGAACCATCAGGCTCATCCCATGCGCCTTTGCCCAGCAACCGCTCAGAATCGCTCCCGTCTGAGTCTTGCACGTCTTCAATGCGACACCGCTCCAACCCAGTTGACGACCCAGCCGGATCATTTTCCAGTCATGCGCACTCTCATCGAGGAATAGCGGTTTGCGGGCGGCCACGGCGTGCACATCGATTTGATGCTTCTCCAATTCATACGGAAATGGTTGCTCGACATAGAGAATTTTATCCCAAATGTCGCGATGCTCGGCGGCGAGCCGGTCGAGAATCTCGATCACATAGCCAGGATCGAGCACCGTGCAGTTAAAGTCGGTTGACAGCCATTCGACTTCTTTGGCCAGCGCGATTTTCCCCACCTTGACCACGCGTTGGTAATCCCATTCGCTATCGTTTCCGCGCAGTTTGATCTTCAGGCATTTGAGGCCATCTCTCTCAATCCAATCCGTTAGCAGAACCGGGAATCCATCTTTCGGCTCCGCACCGGTCAACTCTTGCGGCTCTAAAGGATCCAAGCCGCCGACCAGGTGCCAGGCCCTCAGCTTCGTGACAGGTTGCTTCACCAGCCAATCCGCGGGGTAGCTCTTGCTAAAGGTGGCTGCAGAATCCCGAGACGGCTGCAGGAAACTCGCCAGATCGTCCGCCATGAATTCCGAGGTGTAGGTTTCGTATGTTGGTCGGTCAACTAAGCGCCCGAACGCATCATGCAGAGCAATATCGAAAGGCGAATTGCATACCAAGGCCGCCAGCCAGGGCAAAGGCGTGTTCCGCTCTTGAAGCGGCGTCAGCACCTCTTCTTGAAAAGTGTGACCCATGCGAATCGGGTTTCCTCGTTCTTGGAAACCCAGCCAACAGGACGCGAGCGAGCGGCAAAACTCCTTCAACACCCGATGCCGTTCCTCGTAGGGCAGAGTGCTCGGCCACACCCATTGCACGCTCAACGGTGTCTCACCCCACCCTTCTGCCTGATTCCCTTTCTCATCCCGTAATGTAAGGCTGACGCGCGCGCAAGTCACCGAAGTCAATGTCTCGGCGCCGAACTTGAGCGGCATGCGCGTCCTTATCGGAATGAAATAGACACGAACACCAATGACTTTGAGACCTTGGCGTTTCATATGATTTCTTGTTCGAGCGTTCACTTCTTTTCGTTGTAGGAGCCGACGTGAGGAGGCTCAGATATTCGGGCGATTCAGCATAAATCAAAGCCTCCTCACGTCGGCTCCTACAATTTCAAAACAGCCACTTAGTCCGGCAAACGCTGCCCTTTGGTTTCTGGGGCAAACCAGATAAGTACGAGGCCCAACGAATAGATTAATGTGATCGTGGCCCCGGCGCGCGCGTAGCTGCCCTGGTAAAACCGCAACAATTGGCCCATTTCAATCGCGCCGAGCGCAGCCAATATACGGCCGGAATTGTAAGCCACCCCCTGACCGGTCGCGCGCACCCTCGTGGGAAATAGCTCCGGCAAGTACAACGGCAACCAACCATAAAATGAGCCGGTGGTCGTGCCCACGACGAACACCATGAGGAGGAACACAAGACCATATTGGTGCACTGTGCGGAATAAACACGCACAAGCCAGCAGCGAACAAAGACAGAGAATCGAGTAAGCAGGTCTGCGCCCCATCGTTCCACCGATCCAGGGCCCTATCAGACAACCCAGCACTGCCCCGGACGCGATTAAGAGTTGGGTAGTGCCTTTGGCGTTCTGAACTGTCCCGTGCGTCAATTGATCAGCCCACGAAGGCAGCCATTGCACCGAACCCCAGGTCCCGATCAGGGCAATTGAGGCAAAAAGGAGTCCTAGAATGGTTTTGCGTGCCAGTTTGCGCGAAAAAATTTCCTGCAGCGGTTTGGCCGGAGTGGTTTCCCGCGCAAATCTCCATTTTTCGGATTCGGGCACATACCTCGCGATGAACAGCGCCAGGAGTGCCGGGGCCGCGCCGGCGAGCATCACCCAACGCCAGGAATCTCGTGTCACATGAAACATCATTCCGGCAACGCCGAGCAGGCCAAAACCGATGTTGGCAGCCGCTCCAATCGCCGCCGCCAGGAGTGGCCGGCGATTTTCGGGCCAACATTCCATTACCAGCGCGACGCCTAGCGACCACTCACCTCCCATACCCACTGCTGCCAGGAAGCGGAACAAGCCAAGCTCCCATGGTGCTTGAATGAAGTAACACGCGCCGGTGAATAAAGAGTAAGCCAGGATGCTGAGCATCATCGCTCGCACTCGACCGACTCGATCGCCCAGCCAACCAAAACAAAGCCCGCCGCACGCGGCGCCTAGCAGGAATAAAGCAGTGATATACCCGATCCAGGGACCCACCAGAGCATCTGTCTCGACTCCGAGAAGGTCCTGCAGGGCGGGCCGAGCTACCAGCGGAAACACGCCTTGCTCGACTCCATCGAACATCCAGCCCAGGAAGGCCGCGCTAAGCACAAGCCACCGCGCGCGATTGGAGGTCGCCAATTCCACTTCCTTTGGCACAGTTGTCGCGCTGACGGGCATATCCGGCGTAAGAGAATCCTCGCAGGACTCGCCTGCCCAAAGCAAGCTCGCGAACCGAGATTGTGGCGCAGGCATCCTTGCCGCGCATGCACGCCTCGAGTGCTGGCAGCGATTCGCTGTCTGCCCCGAAGAGATATGTGTTTAAAAAAAAGACGCTGGCGCAAAAGCGCCAGCGTCGCATGAGCGTGCCTTAACCTCTTTACTGCATCTGGATCAGGGGTAAAAGGGGATCCTTCGCTATCGGTTATCGGGAGAAACCCTGGCGGATCAGCAGATAGAATCTTGGAGTTTCCGTCCAGGTTGCTATGCTCGATCGCAAAACGGCTATAAACTCGGATCCCAATTCGCTATGAAATTCTTCACTGCTTCGTTCGTCTGCATCGGCGCGTTCTCCAGCGGTGTTAAGACGCAAGCGCTGGATTTCAGAGATTATCCGGTTCAACCCGTCCCCTTCACGCAGGTGCAAGTCAACGACGGATTTTGGACGCCCCGCATGGAAACCAACCGCGCGAGTACCGTCTGGTATGATTTTCAAAAATGTGAGGAGACCGGCCGCATTGATAACTTTGCCAAAGCGGGCAAGTTGATGAGCGGCGAGTTTCGCGGTATCCCTTTTGATGACTCGGATGTTTACAAAGTAATTGAAGGAGCGGCTTATACATTGGCGCTCCATCCGGATCCGAAATTGGACAAGTACCTTGATGATTTAATTTCCAAAATAGCCGCCGCCCAGGAGCCCGACGGCTATCTGTACACCGCGCGCACAATTGACCCTAAATGCCGCCTCGATTTCTTTGGGCCGACACGCTGGTCTAAACTCGAGGGAAGTCACGAGCTCTACAATGTGGGTCATCTCTACGAAGCCGCAGTGGCGCATTTCCAGGCTACCGGCAAACGCTCCCTCCTCGAGGTTGCCCTCAAGAGCGCGGATTTGATCTGCAAAACCTTCGGTCCAGGGCCGGGCCAGCTCCAGGAGCCCCCCGGACATGAGGAAATTGAAATCGGCCTGGTCAAGCTGTTCCGCGTTACCCATGAACAGAAATATCTTCAACAGGCAAAATTCTTCTGTTCCATTCGCGGCAGACCCGAAACTCACAAATTACGAGGCGCCGAGCAGCAGGATGACAAGCCGATCGTCGAGCAGAGCGAAGCCGTTGGCCATTCGGTCCGCGCAGGATATTTTTATTCGGGCGTTGCGGACGTTGCCGCTTTGACCGGTGACAGAGCTTATATTGAAGCGATCGGGCGTATTTGGACTAATGTCGTCAGCGAAAAACTTCACCTGACCGGCGGGATCGGCGCCTCGCCTAACGGCGAAGCGTTCGGAGCTAATTACGATCTGCCCAATGACAGTGCTTACCTCGAAACCTGCGCCGCGATTGCTAATGCGCTGTGGAATGAGCGCATGTTCCTGCTGCATGGTGATGCCAAGTACCTCGATGTGCTCGAACGCGTCATTTACAACGGCTTCCTGTCCGGCGTTTCACTCACCGGCGATCGTTTCTTTTATCCCAATCCCCTTGAGAGTGATGGTAAAGGAAAGTTTAACATGGGATCCTGCGAGCGCGCACCGTGGTTTGGCTGTTCCTGTTGCCCGGTCAACGATGTGCGCTTTATTCCGGAGATCGCCAGCTTCATTTACGCTACGAGGGCTGACGAGCTTTTCGTTAACCTCTTCATTGCGGGAACGGCAAAGATCGACCTCGCCGGGACGCCGATCGAGGTCCGCCAAACGACCGAGTATCCCTGGCATGGAAAAGTGACCCTCACCTTGACGCCGGCCCAACCACACCAATTTGCGCTCGCCATCCGCATTCCCGGCTGGGCGCGCAACCAACCAGTCCCAAGTGATCTCTACCATTATGCGGATGGCCTGGCCCCGGCCGTGAAACTCGCTGTCAATGGTAAAACCACAAAAGTTAAGCTCGACAAAGGTTTCGCCAGACTCGAGCGCACCTGGAAACCTGGCGATACAGTCTTGCTTGATTTGGAAATGCCGGTCCGCCGCGTCGTCGCAAACCCGGCAGTCGAGGCTGACCGAAATCGGTTTGCGCTCGAGCGCGGTCCGTTGGTTTACTGCGCCGAGGGGGCCGATAACTCAGGCAAAGTGCTGGATAAAATTTTTCCCGGTAAAATCCAACTCGCGACACGACCGCGAGCCGACTTGCTTGGCGGAATCGTTACAGTGACTGCCAGCTCGGATAATTCCGTCGCACTAACGTGCATCCCTTACTACGCCTGGTGCCATCGCGGTCCAAACGAGATGCGCGTTTGGTTCCCCACCAGATAGCAACACGCTTGGTCGCCCGCCTCAGTACGTGCCCTGTTCCAGCCGGGCAATACGCTCCTCCAGTGGAGGATGCGAGGCAAATAACCTCAAAATCCCGCCACGGGGACCGGAGATTTTAAAAGCTTGAAAGGCCTGATGCTGCTGAGCCTCGGCTTGCACCGCTTCGGGATCGTAAAGCCGCTGCAAAGCTCGCAACGAACCAATCATATTTTGCCGCCCCGCGAGCCGGGCGCCGCCCGCATCGGCCCTGAACTCACGTTGCCGAGAGAACCAGAACACCACCAACGATCCAAGGATGGAGAAAACGATTTGGAACAACATCACCAGCAGGAACTGTAGCGCCCCTCCGCCCGTATCGCGATCGTCACGCGAGCGCAGGGCCTGACTAATCACAAATGCCAGCACTCGCGACAGGAAGAGCACAAAAGCGTTTATCACGCCCTGGACCAGGGTCATCGTAACCATATCACCGTTCGCGATGTGAGTAACTTCATGACCGAGCACGCCCTCGACTTCATGTGAACCCATGCGTTGCAGCAAACCGGAAGAAACGGCTACCAGCGCGCGCGAACGCGTGGGTCCCGTCGCAAACGCGTTTACTTCCGGTGAGTCGTAAATGCCCACCTCCGGCAATTTCGGCAGCCCGGCCGCTCGCGCCAATCCGTGCACCGTTTCAACCAATTGCCGCAGTGTCGGATCGCTTGTTTCCGGCGGGATTACCTGGACCCCCATCATCCATTTCGCCATCACTCGCGAGAGCGCCAGGGAAATCAGCGCGCCGGTAAAGCCCCAGACGAGGCAAAGCACGGCCAAACCGGCCAGCCCTCCTTGGGGGAAATAATTCCCGACTCGCAGCACGCCGAGAATGAAGGTGATGGTGATCATCACCAGGATGTTCACCACGACAAAAAGAAATATCCGCTTTGCCATTTGGGCCATCTTCATATTCGTACGTTCATTTGAAATTCGTTTATTGTCCCGTGGATCATCTCGGACCGGAAAGGCATTCATCCCGCGTCCTCATGATGCCGAAGCATAGGATAGCAGTTTGCAGCGGTTTTGCAACGCCGCACACATTAAGTGGTCGTATGGAACGACGGCAGCCATATTTAACTCATTAATGTTTACCCCCTTTAGACTGTTAAGGTAGTGCATCTACCCGGATTGCGCATCAGTCATCGCAAGTTGAAATTGATTCGATGGCACTTCTACGCGCCAAACCCGGAAAACGACTTGGGCCTCGCCCAGGCCAATCCCACCGGTCCCTCGACGATCTGGTCCCACGCGGGGTCTCGGACGCAAAGATCGAAGTCGATGGGTTTACCGTCCAACTTACGAACCTAAACAAGTTATTCTGGCCTGATCGCGGCATCACTAAAGGTGACCTGCTCCGCTATTACGCGGGAGTCTCACCGTTCTTGCTCCCCCACCTGCAGGACCGCGCTATGGTCATGAAACGTTATCCGAATGGTGCTGGAGGCGATTTCTTCTTTCAGAAGCGAGCCCCGGAGCCGCGCCCAAAGTGGATTGAGATTTGCCCGATCCAACATCACGCCGGTTTGGTCCAGTTCCCGGTCGTGCGGAACCTCGCTTCGTTGTTGTGGATTGTTAACCTCGGTTGTATCGACCTGAATCCCTGGTATGCCCGTTGTAATGACACTAACCGGCCTGATTATCTCCATTTTGACCTCGACCCGGTGGAAGGAGCTAAGTTTAAGCAAGTTCGTGAGAGCGCCCTCATCGTCCACCGGGCCCTCGAGGACCTAAAGATACCAAACTTTGCAAAAACCACCGGTTCACGGGGCATTCACGTGTACGTGCCGATTGAACGGGGGCCGACGCAAAAGGAAGTTTGGAGCTTCGCCAAAGCCTTAGCCCAGCAGTTGGCCGGCAGTCGCCCAGAGCTGATCACAGCCGAGTATCGGATCGCAAAACGGCCCAAAGGCCGCGTGCTGGTGGATTATAATCAGAATGCCTGGGGTCGCACGCTGGCTTCCGTCTATTCTGTGAGGCCTACCCCTACAGCCACCGTTTCGACCCCCATAACCTGGGAAGAGATCGGCCGCGGAATCGAGGTCGAAGACTTTGACATGAAGAACGTTCCTGCGCGATTGCAGGAGGTCGGTGATTTGTGGGAACCACTGCTTCAGGCTCATGGACGTTTTAAATTGCAGAAACTCCTTAAGGGATGACTGGCTCGGAGTTGCTCACCGAGGCAATTTCAGGGCTTTTCTGTAATCTTCCGGAGTATCAATGTCATGATCAAATGCTGGGTCTTCACACTCAAGGCCTGCCCGGTCACAACTTGCGAGGAACTCTTGCAGGGTTAGGGCGTTCGAACAGCTCAGTTGCTTAAAAGCAGGCTTCGGCAAGACCACAGGATGGCGCCATCGCGACCGGCGGGTTGGTTGGCAAACCTGTCCGGGATTGCGGCGAACAAACTCCATTAACTCCCGCAAAGTCTCCGACCGCAAATGCGGTTGGTCTCCCAGCACTAAAGTCCAATGGGTCAGTGTTTCCGGCCATTGGCCCCAGTTTGCCGCGCATTGAATCGAGCTGAACATCCCCCGTTCCGGAGTTGAATTCTGGATGCAATTCTGACGAGGAAAATTCAGGCGCTCGAGTTCTTGCTGCAAATGGGTTGCAGTGCCCGCGATTACCACGGTTACCTGCTCCCCAACTAAGGCCTGCCATAATTGGATGACATGGCCCAAAATGGAAGTATCGCCCCAGGGCAGCAACATCTTTGGACGCCCCATGCGTTGTGAGCTTCCAGCAGCGAGGATAATAGCCCCGATCCTTACTTGCTGAACGTCTTGGTTTGCGTAAGTCGCTTCCACTGCCGAGATAGCAGACTCGTATGTCACGTCTCTGAGCTCAAGGTCAAAACCTATGGGCCCAGCCGGGATCAACCCCATAGTTTAGCCCGGAGCGGAGTGGAATGGTGAAATCAAGAGAATCTATTAGCTATGAAATCAATTAGTCTTCTGATTGGGCTTGGTCTTTTCCTGTTAATCGGCGCCGTCGGGTGCGAGGAGGAGCATGAACATTTCCATCATGGTGCCCCTTATGGTGGGGCGTACGATGGCAACTATCATGGATATGGCCACGAAGCCTATCCCGGTTGGTCTCACGACCGTGATTAAGCCGGCAGCTTACGGGACAAATTAGGTCGTCAGCGTTCAGGTTTCTTCACGAGAAACTTGAACGCAACTTGACTGAGCGCAGGCAAGCACCTACAGTGCTTTGTATCGGAGAGAATCCGTCTGGCTTCGGGTCTTTAGAACCCGGACTCGAGTCCAAACAAACAAAGCGGGTTCGTGGAAAGAACCGACGACCTATGGCAAGGAAAGTTGAAACTTCCCGTAAGCAGACATTCCGCTTCGCTGCCCCCGGCGCTCTTAGTGTTTTATTGGCCGGAGATTTTACACACTGGCAGCAAGCCCCCATCCCCATGCAGAAAGGAAAGGATGGGCTATGGAGCGCCAGCGTGGAGCTTCCGCCGGGCAAACACAATTACCGCTTCATTGTCGATGGCGAATGGTGCGATGATCCCGAATGCACCCTGCGTGTTCCCAATCCCTACGGCGGCGAGAACATGGTGCGACAAGTCGCCTGAGGTTCGGTCTCCAGCAGTACGCGATAAGCTTCCTCGGCGGCCCCCCAGTTGATTCGTTCAGTAATCTGATATCGAGTCATCCGCTTCTTCAACGCACGGCCACCAAGTCCTAAACGAGTTACGAGAGGATCAGTTCAGCAACCGGTACCAATTATCGCGCTGGTGCGGTTCGTAGCCGAGCTCCGAAATCAACCGGCGCATATCCTCGACGCTCATGCGAAAAGTAGTGCCTGCCTGCGACACTACGTTTTCTTCTATCATAATACTGCCGAGATCGTTAGCGCCGTATTTTAACGCAACCTGTCCGATTTCCTGTCCCTGAGTGACCCACGAGCTTTGCACGCTGGGAATGTTGTCGAGGTATATCCGAGCCAGAGCCTGGGTGCGCAAGTATTCGTGCGCCCCAACAGTGGGGGCACGCAACTTTGTATGCTCTGCCTGAAAGGTCCAGCAAATGAAGGCGGTGAAACCCCGCCGCACTGCCTCAACCGCAATGGTGGACTGCGATGTTCCAGGCTTCGCTGATTCTTCGATGCCCACCGCCCTTACCTCCTCCGCCAAACTCTTGTCCTGTTGAGCGCGAACGCGCTCCAAATGTTCTATACGATCTTCGACGGTTTCGACGTGCCCGAACATCATCGTCGCCGACGAATTCAACCCTAAGCGGTGTGCCACCGCCATCACTTCGAGCCAGTCGTCACTCATCGCTTTTAGCGGTGAAATCCGTTGCCGCACCCGATCCACCAGGATCTCACCTCCGCCGCCGGGGATCGACCCCAGTCCGGCGGCTTTGAAATCGCTGATGATCTTTTCCAATGGCTCGTTAAAGACTTCCCGGAAATGGACGAATTCACTGGGACTAAACCCGTGAATATTGATTTGCGGAAACTTGCCTTTGATGTGCGATAACAAATCGAGATACCATTGCTTGGTTAATTTCGGGTGATGCCCACCCTGCATCAGGATTTGTGTCCCACCGAGCGCAACGGTCTCCTCTATTTTTTTATCGATTTCCTCGAAACTTATCACGTATGCATCCGTGTCCTTTTCGGTCCGATAAAAGGCGCAGAACTTGCAATAAACGTTGCAGACGTTCGTATAGTTGATATTGCGATCGACAATGTAGGTGACGATTTGGTTTCCGCGCCCGGCATAAGCTTTTTGACGCGCCAACTCCCGGCGACGATCGGCCAATGCCCCCAGTTCCTCCAAAGGCAGGCGATACAGCCGTTGTGCCTCCTTCTCGTTAATGCGGTCGCCCTCCCAGACCTTTTGCAGCAGCTCGTCCAATGTGGGGTCGTAAATCACCGGTGGAATCTAATAGAAGCGGCGCGCGGAAACAAGTTAAGGTCGGGCCGGTCTGACTGAGAATCACAACTATTCATTTTACACGCAGGCGCAAGCATCATAGATGTAGGCCCGTCAGAGCGCGGGGCTCTCGTTTCAATGACTCAATTTGCCACCATTACAGTGATTGGCCGAGACAAGACTGGCGTCATCGCTCGGATTACCAATTTTTTGTTCGAACAAAAGGCGAACATTGAAGGATTGGAGGAACAGGTTACCCGGGGCCAGTTCAGCATGACTCTCCAGGCTTCCTGGCCAGCCGCACAACTTCGGCGTGACGCTATCCTCACTGGCTTGGAAGCCTTGGCGGCCGAACTGGAGATGGAGATCAAAGTGCGTTTCACCAACCCGCGCCGTAAACAGCGCATGGCCATCCTGGCCACGCGTGAACCTCACTGTCTGGAAACATTGCTCGAGGCTGCCAAGGCGGGCCGTCTCGAAAGAAGCGAACCGGCGCTGGTGCTATCCAATCGCGGCGATCTCGAGCCTATGGCCAAACGTGCCGGCTTGCCGTTCGTGAAGGTCCCTTGGGAAGACCGAGTCAAGGCGGAAGCCACTGCCCTCCAACTGCTCGATCAGTACGAGATCGATTTTCTGGTGCTGGCTCGGTTCATGAAGATTCTCTCGCCGAATTTCGTCTGGCGGTACAAAAACAAGATCATCAACATCCATCCCTCACTCTTGCCCAGCTTTCCGGGACCGCAGGCCTATCGCCAGGCCTACGAACAGGGCGTCAAAATCATTGGGGTCTCGGCCCATTTCGTTACGATGAACCTGGATGAAGGGCCGATCATTGCTCAGGATTGCTTCCGCCTGCGCCCGAACATGGGATTGAAACAAATCGTCGCTGAGGGCCAGCGACTTGAGGCCAAGACCTTGCTGGCAGCGGTGCAACTTTATCTCGAAAAACGGCTCGATGTCTTCTGGGGCGTCGTTCGCGAAATTTAGTCACTTCTCTGACGCGCTTTTCGCCTTTGGCCGATTCGCACCTCCGTGCTAGCTTACCGCCGTGCGCATTGTTCTATTGGGATTCTTAGGGGCTTTGCTGGGTGCCTATCCAGCAGCCGCGGCCAGCAATGTCGTTGTCCGCCCGACCGCGCCTTCCACCGCTCTCCCCGATCCGAACGATGCGGTGGAAAAGGAATTTCAAAAGGTAATGGACGCCGATGACGAAGCGCAGGCCGAGGTCGACCAGTGGATTCGCGAGAACGACGAATTTGCCGCCAAAGGCGCGGGAATGCCTCCCTCTCAACTCCGGCGCAAAATCCAGGATCGGCTTGAACCGGTGCGCAAAGCCTATGAAGAGTTTATTGAACGGCACCCGCGGCACACTCGTGCCCGGGTGGCCTATGCCAGTTTCTTGGGCGATACCAAGGACGAGGAAAGCGCTCAGGAGCAGTTGGAGAAAGCGCTCGATCTGGATACCAACAGTCCGGCGATCTACAACAACTTAGCCAATATCTACGGACATATCGGACCGGTGAAAAAAGCGTTCGAATTTTACGGGCGCGCCATTGAGCTCAACCCGCTCGAGCCCGTCTACTACCATAATTTTGGGACGACCGTCTATCTCTTCCGCAATGATGCAATGGAGTATTTCAAAATCAACCTGGCCGAGGTCTTCGCCAAGGCATTTCAGCTCTACAGCAATGCCATGCGTCTGGACCCTGACAACTTTCCCCTCGCGTCAGACGTCGCCCAGACCTACTACGGCATCCAACCCATGCGCACCGAAGAAGCGCTGAAAGCCTGGACCAACGCGCTGCACATTGCCCACGACGAAATCGAACGCGAAGGCGTCTACATCCATTTCGCCCGCATCAAATTAATGGCCGGGCGTCTCACCGAAGCGCATGCGCACCTCAATGCCGTGACAAACGAGATGTATGCGGACTTAAAGCGACGCGTCGAGCGGAACGTTAACGAAAAGGAGAATCAGTCAAAAACTAACGCGCCAGCGACCACCAGCGAGAAAAGCCCGCCGCCCCCTCCTTAACGTCGAGACACTTTGAAAGCCTCAATACTCAGAGGCGTCTTCGAGGTCTTCTTGAACCTCGCCCACTTTCCTTTGCAGTCGACCCTTGGTTGCTTCCACCCGACCGCGCCGCGCCAGACGCCGACTCCGTGCTGCATGCCCTGCGAGTTCTTTCATTCGGCCCTTGGCTTCCTTAGCCACCCCTTTTATTCGGTTCTTAATACCAGTTTTCTTCATCCTTCCTCAACCTTGCCACGGAATCCTGCTCCGAGTATGGGGCATTACCCGGCTCGCAATTTCTTGAAGCAACAGGCTCCGGCAATCCACCTCAAGTCTGAAGAAGCTTGCGCGCCGCCCGCAGAACATTTTCAGCCAATTGGCTTGGCCGCACCACCGTCGCATTACCGCCCCAACTCAACACCCAACGTTCCACCTCTGAAAGACTCGAGAGCTTCAGGTGCAGTTCAACGCCTCCGTTACGCAGTTCCTTTAGCCGCTGGGAATCGTGCCAGCGCTTCTCCCGTACAAAATCTGCAACCGATGCATTGAACCGAAGCACCACGTCAAAATTCCCCTGGCCTGAATGGACTCCAAAGCTGTCGCGTAGCCTCTCTTCGACAGAGAATCGCTGGGATGGGACAAAGACCTTGCCGGTCGGCTTGACGGCCTTGATGCGGCTCGGGACAAAAGTGCGCAGCGCCTGGCGGAGATGATCGTACGCAAAGAGGAACCACTCTCCGTTGATGTTTGCCAGATGGTACGGATCGATCACCCGCTGCTCCGGTTCTTGCTGGCCGGGTTTCCGATAGGTCACTTCCAGTTGCTTTCGCGCCGCGGTCGCTTTCGCCAGCGCATCGAAAATCTTCAGATCAACAATTGGCTCTGTGCTGGTGCGGAACGAAATCGTTCGCTCAACTTCTGATAAATTCAACGAGATGGTCTCAGGCAATGATTGCTCCATTTTTTTGATCGCGCTGAGCAGCGGTTTTTCGAAGCTGGTCCCGCGGTACTGCTGCAGCGCCTTTTCGGCCACAATCAACGCAAAGAGTTCGCCCTCGGTGATCTGAAGGGTGGGAAAGGCTTTGACCTCTTCGGTATAATAATAACCCAGGCGCCGCCGGTCGAATTCCAGCGGCAACTGCAGCCGGTCCCGCATAAACTCCAAATCACGATGAACGGATTTCGAACTCACCTCCAGGTCGGCTGCCAACACCGACGCGTTGGGAAATGCGCCCGACTGAATCGCCTGGTGAATTCGAAGCATCCTCTCCAGGGGCGGTCGAGCCCGCAACGGGGCGGCAGCGGCCATACAAATTCGGAGTGCTGAATTCGGCGTGCGGAATACCTACTCTGCATTCCGCACCACTGCTTTAAGGCTTTAACTCTTCAACGACTCAACGCTGCGGTTTTTAAACCAGTTTGGCCAGCAGCTCGTCGTTGGTCTTATGCTTCTTTAGAGCCGCCACCAACGTTTCCATAGCCTCAACGGGATTGAGGTCAACCATCATGCGCCGCAGTTTGCGGACGGCTTCGATCTGGTTTTTGGGGAAGAGTTTCTCTTCTTTGCGCGTGCCGCTCTTGGGAATATCGATTGCGGGGAACAACCGGCGATCGGACAGCTTGCGATCCAAAATCAGCTCCATGTTGCCCGTTCCTTTGAACTCCTGGAAAATAAGTTCATCCATGCGCGAACCGGTATCCACCAGTGCCGTCGCCAGGATGGTCAACGACCCGCCTTCCTCGATCTTTCGAGCGGAAGCGAACATTTTGCGCGGGATTTCGAGCGCGCGGGCATCGACACCACCGGTCATGGTGCGGCCGCTGCCGCCATGCACGCTGTTATAGGCTCGGGCCACACGCGTAATCGAATCGAGCAGCACGAACACGTCTTTGCCGGCTTCAACCATGCGGCGGCAACGCTCGATCATGAAGCGCGACAGCCGAACATGCGTTTCCAGGTCCTGGTCGTTTGAGGAAGCAACGACTTCGGCTTTCACCGAACGCTGAAAATCGGTTACTTCTTCTGGCCGCTCGTCAATGAGCAACACCAGAACATAGACCTCGGGGTGATTCGTGGTGATCGCGTTGGCGATCTGTTTGAGCACCGTCGTCTTGCCCGTGCGCGGCGGCGCCACAATTAACCCGCGCGTCCCTTTGCCCAACGGCGTCACCATGTCAATCACCCGCGTTTCAATGAGGTCGGGGCTGGTTTCGAGTTTGAACTTCTCGATCGGGTCAATCGTGGTCAGATTCTCGAAACGAACTGACTTCGTGTACTCCTCAAACGCCATTCCGTTGACCCGGTCAACCGCTTTAAGTTGCGGGCTGTTCCCCCGGTGCGGCGGCTGGGTCGGCCCCTCCACCAGGCTGCCTTCGCGCAAAAAGTTTCGTTTGATAGTGTCCGGGGTAACAAAAATATCGCTCGGCTTGGGATGGAAATGGTTCTCCGCAGTCCGTAGAAAGCCAAAACCTTTTTCGGAGATCTCCAGGTAGCCCGACCCTTGATCAGTAGCCGCGGTACTGTTGTTGTCGTGTTTGGTTGCTGTGCTCATACTGTTTGTGTTGTTCGAAGGCTTTCCAGAATCTTATCCCCGAAAACCACTAAGAACTTTGAATTTTTGGGAAGCTGCTGCGTCGGCTGACAAATCCTCTGCGCCCGCAGCTAACAGACCTTCGATATACCTGTTATGTAACGGCAAAGGCCCCTGAACGCAACTAGTTTTTTTCAGCTTCACGAGTGTCCATTTTTGAGCTGGTGGATTCTTAATTCCTCTCACCTATCATTAACACCCCGCTTCAGCGGGGTGAAGATATGGATAGATTCTTCCAACCGCTTCAGCGGTTTCCAACCGTGCTCGGTCAATCAGTCGAAACCGCTCAAGCGGTTCTGGTCGGGGTTCGGCACCGCGCCACCCTCAGCTTGAAGCTGGGGGTTAATGAGAGGCCCCGCCTTGGGGAGAGGATAGGGGTGAAGGAATGTTACTCAACCGCTGCATCCGTAACAGCCTACCCACCCACCTGAGCTCTGGCCTCGGCCGCCAGCGGCGTGCTCAGGTACCGTTCGCCGGTCGAACAAGCCACTGTCACGATTATCTTCCCTTTGTTTTCCGGGCGTTTAGCAATCTCGATCGCCGCCCAAACATTCGCTCCCGAGGAAATCCCTGCCAGGATCCCTTCCTCTTTCGCCAGACGCCGCGCCATCGCAAACGCGTCGTCGTTTGAAACCTGAATACACTCCACAATCTGCGGATTTCCCTTGGTATCTTTAAGGTGCAGGTTCTTGGGAACGAACCCGGCGCCCGTGCCCTGGATTTTATGCGGGCCGGGTTTCAAAGGTTGGCCAGCCAAGGTTTGGGAAATTACGGGCGAGTCTTTGGGCTCAACGGCGACAGCTTGAAACGAGGCTTTGCGGGGTTTAATCACTTCGTAACAACCGGTGATCGTTCCGCCGGTGCCGACGGCCGATACCAATATGTCCACTTTGCCATCCGTATCCTGCCAAACCTCTTCGGCGGTGGTTTGACGATGGATTTCCGGATTCGCAGGATTGTCAAACTGTTGCGGGATCCAGGAATTCGGCGTTTCTTTGGCCAGTTGCTCGGCTTTCGCGATGGCGCCCTTCATGCCTTCGGTCCCGGGCGTCAGCACCAGCTTGGCCCCGAGCATCGCCAACAATGTTCGCCGTTCCAGCGACATTGTCTCCGGCATGGTTAAAATCAATTGGTAACCTTTGGCGGCTGCCACAAACGCCAGCGCGATTCCCGTGTTGCCGCTGGTTGGCTCGATGATCACGGTGTTCTTCTTCAGAATGCCCCGCTTCTCCGCGTCCTCAATCATCGACATTCCAATTCGGTCCTTGACGCTGCCGAGCGGGTTAAAGAATTCGCATTTAAGCAGGATGGTTGCCGGCACACCTTCGGTGACTTTGTTCAAGCGCACCAGCGGGGTGCGTCCCACAGTCTCGACAATATTGTTATAAATGCGTCCCATAGCTTCTCCAATGATGACTTCGATTCAGTTCAGAATTCTTGCCAATTGAGTGCCCGCAATCTTCCGGAAAGC
>Ga0310810_10002179_pt1 | contig 20847 bp, 21 predicted proteins | sample NCmetagenome_FD_207641 | JGI IMG/M metagenome (GOLD analysis project Ga0310810, IMG submission 207641) | Soil microbial communities from experimental microcosm in Duke University, North Carolina, United States - NC | ecosystem: Engineered > Artificial ecosystem > Soil microcosm > Unclassified ...
CGGGGAAGGGCACGCTGCGCCTCGTCGCTCACGGCCGCAAAGGGCCGGGCCTCGCGTGGCCGCCGCGCTTCGTGAAGCTGATCATCAAATTCGATGACGGCGGCGAGCTCGCGTTCGCCGACGCGCGTCGCCTCGGGCGCGCGCGGCTGCGCATCGATCCCGCCGCGGAGCCGCCGATCAGCCTGCTCGGCTTCGACGCGTGGCGCGGGCTGCCGCCGCTGGCCTCGTTCAACCGCATGGTGACGGCGCGCTCGTCGCCGATGAAGGCGCTGCTGCTCGATCAGAGCTTCGCCGCCGGCGTCGGCAACTGGATCGCGGACGAGGTGCTCTATCAGGCGCGAATCGACCCGCGACGGCGCGCCGGTACGCTGGACGAAGACGAGGTCCGGCGCCTGCGGGCGGCGCTCGCGCGCGTCGTCACGGTGTCCGTGCGGGCGCGCAACGACAGCGACCGCTATCCGCGCACGTGGCTGTTCCACGATCGATGGGGGAAGAACCCGAAGGCCTACACGGCGCGCGGCGAGAAGATCCGTCACGACACGATCGGCGGCCGGACGACGGCGTGGGTGCCGTCGGTGCAGCGCTGAGGGCGGCGATGAAGATCCGCGAGCGCTCGGTGATCGATCGGCCCGCCGTGACGGTGTGGCCGTACATCGTACGGCCCGAGTTGTTCGTCAGGTGGAACGCCAAGATCCGCTCGATGGACGCCACGGGGGAGTTCACCATCGGCCAGCCGGTGAACACCCACTACGTGTGGAACAACAAATCGATCCAGTGCGTCAGCGTGCCGACCGAGATCCGCGAGTGCCGCGTGCTCGAGCTGCGCCATTCGCAGCTGGTCGGCGCCGGGATCCGACCGGACATGGAGATCCACGAGCGCATCACGCTGCGCGAGGTGGGCGGGCGCAGTCACGTGACGAAGGTCGTCACGCTGAAGCACCACGGCGTTCCGTGGCCGTTCATTCCCGTCGTCTGGCTCGTCGCGAACTTCGGGGCGCGAGTCGGACCCGACCCGCTGAAGGAGCTCTGCGAGCGCGATGGCTGACCGACGACGGTTTGCCGCGTTCCGCGATTTCTATCCGTTCTACTTGTCCGAGCACCAGAACCGCACGTGCCGGCGCTTGCACTTCGTCGGCACGTCGATCGGGTTGCTGTGCCTCGTGACCGCGCTCGTCACGCGCCACGGCTGGTTCGTGCTCGCCGGTCTCGTCGCGGGGTATGTTTTCGCCTGGGTCGGCCACTTCTTTTTCGAGAAGAACCGCCCCGCCACGTTCACCTACCCGCTCTACTCGTTCATGGGCGACTGGGTGATGTGGCGCGACATCGTGACGGGCCGGCTCGAGCTCTAGTCGCCCTCACGGAGCGGCGTGGCTCAGCCCCAGTCGCTCTGACGGAGCGGCGTGGCTCAGCCCCAGTCACTCTCACGGAGCGGCGTGGCTCAGCCCCAGTCACTCTCACGGAGCGGCGTGACGTCCACGCGCGCGTCGAACGCCGCTTGGCCCGCGGAAAAGCCCAGCACTCCGACGGCCGCGTCCGGAATGACGGCATCGCCTGACGTCAGCGTGTTGAGCCCCGACCAGCCGTCGCGCATCCAGACCGTGCCGCGCGGAATCTTTCGCGTGACGCGGGCGCGGCAGCGCATCTCGCCACGCTCGTTGCGCATCGTGATCGCCCCGCCGTCCACCACGCCACGCGCGGTCGCGTCGTCGGGCGAGATCCAGAGCACGGGCTCCGGATCGGCGCTCGCGAGACTCGGCAGCGCGCGTCCGTGGTCGTAAAAGCCGTGGAACGCGGTCAGCGTCCGTCCCTGACGCAGCGTCAGCGGATACGACGAGGCCGCGGGCGGCTCGAACACGGGCAGGCCCGGCAGACCGAGACGCTCCGCGCGTGAGGAGAAGAACTCGACCTTGCCCGACGGGGTGGGAAACGCGAGATCGGGATGCCCGACGTGCGAGACCTCCATCGCGCGCATCCCGCCCTCCGCCTCGAGCGCCGCGACGGTGGTGTGGCCCGTGGCCGGCACGTCGAGGATCGCGTCGAGCAGCGCCGCTTCATCTTTCCACGGGAAGAAGTCGTCGAGCCCGAGGCGATCGGCGAGCGTGCGCAGGATCCACGGGACCGACCGCGTTTCGCCCGCGGGCGCAAGCGCCTGCGGCATCAAGTACACGTGCGTGTTCGTCGCCTTGCAGCCGAGCTCCTCCAGCCACGAGGTCGCCGGCAGCAGCACGTCGGCGAACCGCCGCGCCGTGTCGTTCTCGAACAGGTCGTACGACACGATCAGATCCTGGCGCGCGAGCCCGTCAGCCACGCGATTGGCGTCGGCGAAGGACGACAGCATGTCGGTACCGAACAGCAGGAGCACGCGCACGTTGCCGCCGAGCAGGGCCTCCGTGATGCGTGACATCTGATCGGGAACGTCGTCGCCCGGTGGCCGGCGCTCCTGCGCGACGACATTGCCGAGGACCTGGCCGCGAACGTTCGCGCCATGGCGCGGGCCGAGCCCGCCGCCGGCGATGCCGACCTGGCCGGTGAGCGCCGGCAGGCACGCAATCGCGCGCGCGGCGTGCCAGCCGTTGGACGCCTTGTGCATCGACGAGCCGCCGACGACGATCATCGCGGGTCGCGTGGTCGCGTAGCGCCTCGCGAGGTCGACGATGCGCTCGGCGGGGATGCCGGTGATCGTCGCCGCCCACTCGGGCGTGTGCGCGCGCAGATGTTCGTCGAGTCGATCGAAGCCGATGGTGTGGCGCGCGACGAAGTCGCGGTCCACGTGTCCCGACGCGACGACGACGTGCATCATGGCCAGCGCCAGCGCCGCATCGGTCCCCGGGCGGATCAGGAGCGTGTCGTCCGATTGCGCGCTCGCTTCCGTCTCGCGCACGTCAATGGTCACGACCCGCGCGCCGCGGCGGCGCGCGGCGGCGAGGTGACGCGCGGTGTTCGGCTGGCTCGCGAGGTTGGCGCCCCACAGGAGGATGAGATTGGCGTGCTGCCCCATGTCCTCCTTGGTGTTCGGCTCCAGCAGGCCGGTGAGTCCAAGGCCGAAGCCGCCGAGCGCCCAACAGATGATGGCCGGGCTCCACCACTGGCAGCCATAGACGTTCGAGAAGCGGCGGAGCAGGTTCGAGTGGATCCGCGTGCCGTAGTTGTTCGCGAAGATGCCGTGCCCCGACCACGTCGCGACGGCGCGCGGGCCGGCCGCGCGCATGCGCGTGACGATCATGTCGAGCGCTTCATCCCACGTCGCACGGCGCCAGCCACCACCGCGCGTCGTGCGTAGCATCGGATGCAGCAGGCGCCGGGGATTGTCGAGAATCTCAGGCGCCGCCTGCCCGCGCACGCAAAGAAAGCCGCGGCTGTCGGGGTTGTCCGGATCGCCGGTCACACGCGTGACGTGAGCGCCGTCGATCTCGACGAGCATTCCGCACAGCGTGGGGTGACAGTTCATCGGGCACATCGTCCGGATCACGCGTGACATGCCCGTCATCATATCTCGCGTGACATTGCGGCGCTCGCTTCGGTGGCACATGGCGTGCACCAGTAGCTCGTGTGCGGAGCTCGGGCGCTCGACTCGGCACGGCTGTGCTCTGTCTCACCCTGTCGGCGTGCACGCTCGCGCGTCCGCACTACGCGGCGCCGGACGTCGCCGTCGGGCGGCCGGCGTTCGTGCGCACGCTGGAGGCCCACGCTGACGCCCAGCTGGTTCACGGCAATCGCGCCGAGGTGCTGCTGAACGGGGATGAGATCTTGCCCGCAATGCTGGCGGCCGTCCGGCACGCGCAGCGGACGATCACGTTCGCGAACTTCATCTACGAGAAGGGCGACGTCGCGCGCGACATGGCGGAGGCGCTCGCCGAGCGATGCCGCGCCGGTGTCGGCGTCAACGTGCTGCTCGACGCGGTCGGCTCGAGTCACATGCCGAAGTCGTACCGCACGCTGATGAAGCGCTCGGGCTGCCACGTCGCCAGCTACCATTCGCTCAACCCGCTGGCGATCAAGCGTGTGAACCACCGCAACCATCGCCGCGTGCTCGTGGTCGACGGCCGGGTCGGATTCACGGGCGGCACGGGCGTCGGCGACAAGTGGACGGGCAACGGTCGGGAGGAGGGCCATTGGCGCCAGACGGACGTGCGCGTCGAGGGCCCGATCGTGCGCAACATCCAGGCCGCGTTCGCGGAGAACTGGCGCGACGCCACAGGACTGCTCCTCTCGGGACCCGCCTACTTTCCCGAGATCGACCCACGCGGGAGCCTGATTGCGCAGTCGATCAAGAGCTCGCCGGCCAGCGGTGCCGCCGAGGCGTATCTGCTGTTCTTCCTCGCCATCGAGGGTGCGCGCTCGTCGATCTTGCTCACCAATCCGTACTTCGTCCCCGATGGCACGATGACCGACGCCATCGTCCGCGCGGCGCACCGTGGGGTCGACGTGCAGATCATCAGCGCGGGCCGCGCCGCCACGAATCTCGACCGGCTCGTGCGCCAGGCGAGCCACGCGCACTTCGGTCGCGTGCTCGAGGCGGGCGTGAAGATCTACGAATACGGCCCCGCGCTGCTGCACGCGAAAACGATGGTCGTCGACGGCCGCTGGGTCAGCATCGGCAGCGCCAACCTCGACAACCGGTCGTTCGCGCTGAACAACGAGCTCAATCTCGCGTTCCTCGATCGGGCGCTCGCCGAGCGTATGACGGCGGTGTTTCGTGAGGACCTGGCGTTCGCGAAGCGAGTCCGATACGAGGATTGGGCCCGTCACCCGATCCGCAATGCGTTCTATCTCCCGTTGATGCCACTTCGCGATCAGCTGTAGATTCCCGCTCCCCCAGATCGAGATTGCGCCGGCAAAGCCGGCGCTCGAGAGCGCGCTGGCACGTACGTGGCATACTCGGGACCCACCGAAGGAGGCGAGCATGCCCGCACCGAAGCTGCCGACGCAGGCCGATGTGGAGTCGTATTTCAAGCGGCTCAACAACTGGGGACGCTGGGGGCACGACGACCAGCGCGGCACCGTCAACTTGATCACCGACGCGCGGCGTGCCGCGGCGCGCGCGCTCGTGAAGACCGGACGCACGGTATCCCTCGCGCGCGAGATCGTCGGACAGCCGCATCTGCAGTTCATGTATCACGTCACGTTTCCGTCCAAGCGCGAGCGCGCGGACGTCGTGCTCGACCGCTTCGATCTCGTCTATCACGGCTACTGGATCACGCATGTCGATGCGCTCTGCCACGTCGGCTGGGACGGGGAGCTCTACAACGGCCGCTCGTTCGCGGACAGCCTCTCCGCCGCCGGCTCGACGTGGTGTCCGATCGATCCGCTGTTCGACGGCATCCTCACGCGCGGCGTCCTGCTCGACGTCGCGGCCGGACGCAAGGAGGGCTACGTCACGGTCGGCAATCCGGTGACGCCGAAGGAGCTCGACGAGACGGCGGCGCGATTCGGCGTGCGAATCGAGTCGGGCGACGTGGTCGTCCTGCGCAGCGGCGACGACAAATTCCGACGCGAGAATCGCGACTGGGTGCCGCGCGTGTCGCCCCACCCCGGGCTGCATGTCTCGTGTCTCGAGTGGTTTCGTGAGAAAGACATCGCGGCGATCTCGTGGGACATGATGGACGAGCGGCCGATCGGCTATGCGGGCTTCGGCATGGGCGTGCATCTCGCGATTCCGTTCCTTGGTCTCGCGTTGGTCGACAACACGAACCCCGAGCGGCTGGCGCAGGCGTGCGCCGAGGAAGGCCGCTACGAATTCCTTTTCACGGCAACCCCGCTGCGGCTCGTCGGCGCGACCGGCGCGCCCGCGCATCCGCTCGCGGTCTTCTGATGCCGCGGGCGGCACGCGCGCTCGTCGAGACGCTCATCGCGGCGGGCGTCGAACACCTCTTCACGCTGTCGGGCAACCAGATTCTTTCCGTCTACGACGCCGCGATCGATCGGCCGCTCACGCTGTATCACACGCGCCACGAGGCCGCCGCGGTGCACATGGCCGACGCGTGGGCGCGACTCACCGATCGTCCCGGGGTCGCGCTCGTGACGGCCGGGCCGGGGCATCTCAATGCGCTGTCCGCTCTCTATGGGGCGCGCATGGAGGACTCGCCGGTGGTGCTTCTCAGCGGCGCATCGCCGCGCGCCGAGCGCGGTCTCGGTTCGTTTCAAGAGATCGACCAGGCGGCGGCGGCGCGCCCCGTCACGAAGGCGGCGTGGACGGCCGACGACGCGGACCGGCTCGGCGACGACATCGCACGCGCTCTCACGCTGGCACAGTCCGGGCGTCCGGGGCCGGTGCACGTGGGCCTGCCCGGCGACGTGCTCGACACCGACATCGCGCACGCGCGCGCGGCGAGCGTCGTGCTCTCGGCGCCAGTGGCCGCGAGCGAAGCCCAGCTGAAGCCGGCCGTCGACGTCCTGTGCGCCGCGAAGCGGCCGGTCATCATCGCCGGCCCGGGCATGGCGCGCGGACGGCGATGGGCCGCGGTGCATGCGCTCTCTCACGCGACCGGCATGCCCGCCGTGCCGTCGGAGAGCCCGCGTGGCTTGAACGATCCGTGGCTGCACGGTGGCAACACCTGTCTCGCCGAGGCGGACGCGGTGTTGCTGCTCGGCAAGGCGCTCGACTTCTCGCTCCGGTTCGGTCGCGCGGCCGCGTGGGCCCCCGGCTGCCACTTCGTCCAGGTCACGGCCGAGCCGGCGCCGACGCCGGATGGCGTCATCGCGATCGTCGCGGATCCCGTCGCGGTGGCCCAGCAGCTGGCCGTCGCAACACCGGTTGCCGCGACGAGCGGCTGGGCCGAGCACGTCGGGCGCATTCGCGCGGCGACGCCGCCGGCGTGGGATGGCTTGCGGCGCGGGACGACGCTGCCGATGCATCCGCTTGCGGTGTGCGCGGCCGTGCAGCCGTGGCTCGATCGCGGCGCCACGCTGGTCGCCGACGGTGGCGAGTTCGGTCAGTGGGCGCAGGCGGGGCTCGAGGCGCGCGAGCGGCTCATCAATGGCCCGTCCGGGTCGATCGGCAGCGCGATGCCGATGGCGATCGCCGCGCGCATCGCGAGACCCGATGCGCCGGTGTTCGCGCTGCTCGGCGACGGGACGTTCGGCTTTCACGCACTCGAGATCGACACGGCCGTGCGGTACGGCGTGCCGTTCGTCGCCGTCGTCGGCAACGACGCGCGCTGGAACGCCGAGCACCAGCTGCAGCTCAAGCACTACGGCGCCGAGCGCACGATCGCGTGTGAGCTGCTGCCGACGCGCTACGATCGCGTGGCCGCGGCGCTCGGTGGCCACGGCGAGCACGTCGAGCACGCCCGCGATCTGGCCGCCGCGCTCGAGCGCGCGGTCGCGTCGGGCAAGCCGGCCGTCGTGAACGTCGTCATCGACGGCGTGGCCGCGCCGACGTTCGGTCGCGCCGCCGGCGCCCACTGAGCTGTCCGACGACTGCGGCGACTAGCTCCGCGATGAACCTCGAGGGTCGTGTCGCGCTCGTCACCGGTGCGGGTGCGGGGATCGGCCGTGCGACGGCGCGACGGCTGGCGCGAGGCGGAGCCGCCGTGGCGGTCAACGACATCGATCCCGCCACGGCCGAACAAACCGTTCGCCTGATCGAGCACGACGGTGGGCGTGCCGTGCCGTTTGCGGCTGACGTCGCGAACGACGGCGACGTCCGCAACGTGATCGGCGCGGTGTTGACGGATCTCGGGCGGCTCGACGTCCTGGTCAACAACGCCGGCGTCCTCGAGGCCGGCGCCTCTCCTCGCGACGTCTTTCCCGAGCTGGAGCCCGCGCGGTGACTGCGCATGCTCGATACCAACCTCCGCGGTCTTCTCCTCGGAACACAGCACGCCATCGCCGCCATGCGAGGCCGGGGCGGCGGCGTGATCGTCAATATCGCGTCGATGGCGGGGATCGGCGTCGGGCCGCACCCGGCGCCGGTGTATGCCGCCAGCAAGGCGGCCGTCGTTCGGCTCACGGCCGCGCTGGCGCCGCTCGGCCCGCGTTTGGGTATCCGCGTGAACTGCGTCTGTCCGGATTGGGTCGATACCCCGATGACTCAGCGGACACGCGCCGCGCTGTCGCCTGAAGCGTGGCGCGCCATGGCCCCGTCAGTGATGACCCCGCCCGAAGACATTGCCGAGGCGGTCGCGGACATCGTGACCGACGAGACGCTCGCAGGTCGGGTGATGCTGTGCGTCGGCCGCAAGCCGTGGCCGGTGCTCGACGTTCCGAAACGGCCGCCGTCCTAGTCGATCCGGTGTCGCATCCAGACGTTGGGGTCCTCGTAGCGTCCCTCGTCCGCCTGACGATCGATGACGACGGGCTGCAGCGCACCGGGCACCACGTACGGGCCCGAGTCGGGAAATCGCATGTCGGTCCAGCGTTCCCAGTTCTCGACCGTGCCCACGATGACGAGCGAGCGAGGCAGGACACCGAGAATCTCGGCGCCGAGCCGGGCATGGACGCGGATCCACGGGTCGAGCGGCAGGCCGTCCTCGTTCGTCCAGTGGACGTATCGCTCCATCGGCGTGAGCGGATACCGGTTTTTCTCGGCGGGCCTGACCGGTGCGATCAACGCACGCAGACGATGCGCGCGCGCGAGGTCGGCCATCGCGCGCACGGCGACCGCGCTCATGCCCTTGCCGCGAAAGCGCGCGTCGACCATCGCGGCAAGCGCACACAGCGCGGTGGGCGTGCGGCCGGCATCGTGATCGGCCTTCGCGCGGGCCAGAATGTCGGCGATGCTCGTCGGCAAATCGTCGACGCCGTTCCAGACGAGCGGCACCGCGTGGGTTCCGGCGATCGTCGGTCCCAGCTCGTCCACGATCAGCAGCTGCCAGTCGGCCCACGCGGTAAAGAGCAACGGCCAGTACTGTCCATAGCCGAGCTCGTCCTGCTGTCGGAGGAAGCGTGGCCACGCGGCGTCTGAGAGTCGCTCGAATTCCTCCTCGAGGGCGGGGCGCTCGCGAAGCGTAAAGGTCTTGAAGGGCATGCGTCATGATACGGTGACTCGGACATGGCGCAGACCACTGCGGCGCTGCCCGAGACGCTGCCATCCGATCCGATGCCGGTCATCTCCGAGTGGCTTGCCGATGCCGCGAAGCACGTGCGCAACGCGACGGCCATGACCCTCGCCACCATCGACACCGACGGCCGACCCGCGGCGCGCATGGTCATCTGTCGTGGCTTTGACGCCGCGGCGGGAACGTTGCTCTTCTACACCGATCGCGACAGCGACAAGGGCGGCGAGCTCGCGCGATGCCCGTGGGCCGCGCTCGTGTTTCACTGGGAGGCGCTGGAGCGCCAGATCCGCATCGCGGGTCCTGTCACGGACGCCAGCGACGCCGAGAGCGATGCCTACTGGGCCTCGCGTCCGCTCGACGCGCGTGTTGCGGCGGTCGCGAGCGACCAGAGCCGGCCGCTCGCGTCTCGCGCGGCGTTCCTGGCGCGCATGCGCGAGGTCGCGGCGCGCGCGGCCGATGACGCGATCCCGCGCCCGCACCGCTGGGGCGGCTATCGCGTCTGGGCCGAGCGCGTCGAGCTCTGGGTGAGTCAGCCCGCGCGCGCGCACGACCGCGCGCGCTGGACGCGCTCGCTCACGCGCCAGCACGATGCGTACGTCGGTGGGCCGTGGAGCGCCACGCGGTTGATGCCGTGAGCCGTGCGTCCGGCACGACGGGCGGCTGGCTGCCCGCCACCGATATGCCGCGCTACGTGCGTGAGCTGTGCGACTTCGTCGGCTTCGGCGAGACCGATGCGGCGATCGTGCGCGCGAGCGCGCCGATCGTTCTGGAGCGCGAAGCCGAGCTCACGGCCGCGCTCTACGATCACTTTCTGAAGTTCCCCGAGTCGGCGCGCTTCTTCGTCGGCGCCGACGGCGCGCCCGACCTGCCGCGCATCGAGCGGCGCAAGCACAGTCTCGGACGCTGGCTGCAAGAAACCGCGCGGGCCGCGGTGACGCACGAGTCGGCCTACTACCTGCTCGCGGTGGGCCTCTCGCACAGTCATCGCGCAACCGGCCCCGGGGGCGTCGTGCCCGCACATCTGGTCGTGAACGCCATCAGCCTCGCGCAGACGGCACTCGCCGCGCTCTTCGGCGAGGTGCTCCCGCCGCCGCGTGCGCTCGAGGCCAGCATGGCGTGGAACAAGCTGCTGCTCGTCCATTTGAACGTCTTTTTGCTCGGCTACCTACCGCCGACGCCGCGCGACACCGCGGGGGCCGGCGCGTGATGTCGACGCCGCTGGGCGTGCGGGAAGGCGTCGCGCTCGCGCCCTACACGACGATGGGCGTGGGCGGGCCGGCGCGATGGTTCGTCGAGGCGACCGACGAGGGCACGCTGCACCAGGCCGTCGCGTGGGCGCACGCCCGCGGCGTCGCGCTGCGCATCCTCGGCGGCGGCTCCAACGTCGTCGTGGCGGACGGCGGCGTCGACGCGCTCGTGGTGCACATCGGTCTGCGCGGCGTCAGCACGCGGGAAATGCGGGATGCGGTGGACGTCACCGCGGCGGCCGGCGAGCCGTGGGACGATCTCGTCGCGCGCACCGTCGCGCACGGCTGGGCGGGCCTCGAGTGTCTGTCGGGAATCCCGGGGTTCGTCGGCGCCACTCCGCTGCAGAACGTCGGCGCCTACGGGCAGGAAGTCAGCGACACCGTCGTCGCGGTGCGCGCGCTCGACACGCGATCGGGGGACACGGTCACGCTCTCACCGGAGCAATGCGGCTTCGCGTATCGCGACAGCGCGTTCAAGAGCCGCGAGCCCGGCCGCTACGTGGTGGTCGCCGTCACGTACCGACTGCGGCCCGGCGGCGCGCCGACGCTCGGCTATGCGGACGTCGCGCGCGATCTCACCGCGCGCGGCGTGATGGCGCCGACGCTGAGCGACGTCCGGACCAGCGTGATCGCGATCCGCCGGACAAAGTCGATGGTGCTCGACCCGCGCGATCCCAATCGTCGGTCGTGCGGCTCGTTCTTCACCAACCCGATCGTATCGTCCGCCGTGGCCGACGACGTGGTTCGACGCGCGACCGACGGCACCGTGCCGCGCTGGCCGCAGGCGGACGGCAGCGTGAAGCTCTCGGCGGCGTGGCTGATCGAGCGGGCGGGCTTCCGGCGCGGCCAGCGTGACGGCGTGGTCGGGCTGTCGACGGCGCACGCGCTCGCCGTCGTCGCCCACGACGGGGCCCGCGCCGCAGACGTGCTGGCCTTCGCGCGGCGGCTGCAGGCGTCGGTCGCCGAGCGATTCGGCGTCAGTCTCGCGCTGGAGCCCGCCGTGTGGGCGTGACGCCGGCGACGCGTCGCCCCAGCCGAATCAGCTCCGCGCCGAGCGCCCGCCGCCAATAGCCACGACGCAGGCGATCGACGAGGTCACGCCGCGCGGCGCGCTCGCGCGCCTCCGCCAGTCGGTCGCGCGCCAGAAAATCGGCGTGGAATTCGTTCATCCAGATCCCGTGGGTCAGAGCAGTCGCTCCATGACGGCCACGTCGACCCAGCGGCCGTCGAGGAGTCCCTGCTCGCGATAGACGCCGACGCGCGCGAACCCCATGCGGGCGTAGAGCGCCATGCCGGCGACGTTGTCGGGAAAGGCGGCGAGGACGAGCTTGTGATAGCCGAGCGCGATGGCGCGCTGCACGAGCGCGCCGAGGAGCGCACGGCCGACTCCGTGACCACGCCAGGCGCGCTCGACGTAGACGGAGATATCCGCCACGTGGTCGTACACCGGGCGCGGGTTGAAGCGATTGAGACTCGCCCAGCCGGCGATGGTGAGCGGCGCCGTTGTTGTAGCGGGCACCGCGAGGTCGGTTCGCGCCGCGGGTGGCCCGTTCCAGATGCTACGTGGCTGCGTTGTCTGCGCGACGAGGACGGGGTGGCGCGAGCCGCGCGCGAGCAGCCACTCGCGACGCTCCGCCGGCGTGCGCAGCTCCGTCTCCAGCGTGGCGACACGGTCCTCGATCCCCTGGTTATAGATGAGGCAGATCGCGGTGGCGTCGGCCGTTGTCGCATCGCGAATCGTGAGCGCCGATCGTGTCGTCGTTTCCACGATGGCTCAACGGTGCCACGGGCAAAACGATGAAGAAAATGAATTGTGCGAATGCAAACGATTCGAGATACTTCAGCGGCGATGGAGCTGTCGCCGGTTCACGTGCGGACGTTCGCCGAGGTCGTGCGCCAGGCCTCGTTCTCGCGCGCGGCCGAGACGCTACACCTGAGCCAGCCCGCGGTGAGCCACCACATCCGGCATCTCGAGCAGACGCTCGGCGCCCGCGTCCTCGAGCGGGTGGGCCGGCGCACGTTTCCGACGGCGGCAGGTGAGGTGTTGCTGGAGCATGCCGGCCGAGCGCTCGCGGAGCTCGAGGCCGCGCGGCAGGCCATCCAGCGCATGCGCGGCGTGGTGGCCGGCCGGGTGCGGATCGGGACGGGCGCCACCGCGAGCACGTACGTGCTGCCCGAAGCGTTGCGCCGCCTGCGCGCGCGGCATCCCGAGCTCGACCTCGTGATCGTCACCGGCAACTCCGCGGACCTCGCCGCCGCCGTCGCCGCCGGCCACCTCGATCTCGCGGTGCTGACGCTGCCCGTGCGCGGACGCCAGCTCGTCGCCGTGCCGTTCCGCCGCGACCCACAGGTCGCGATCGCGGCGCCCGATCACCGCTGGCCGCGGCACGGCGCGCTGCGAGCGGCAGACCTCGCGGAGGTGCCGTTGATTCTGTACGAGCGCGGCGGCACCATCCGCCGCGTGATCGACGCGTGGTTTCAGCGTGCGAGCGTGCGTCCGCGCGTGGCCATGGAGCTCGGCAACGTGGAGGCGACGAAGCGCTTGGTGGCCGCTGGCCTCGGCGTGTCGGTGATCTCCGCCGTCGCCGTGCGCGCCGAGCTGCGTGCGCGAACGCTGACCGCGCGGGCGCTGACGCCGACGCTCGAGCGCCGCCTGGCGATCGTGCGGCGGCGCGACAAGCCCCCGACGCCGGCGCTCGATGCGGTGCTCGCCGCGCTCGATGGTGTGGCGAGCGCGTGATGGAAGTGCGTGATGGACGCGGCGAGCGCGTGATGGACGCGGCCAGCGCGCGGCGACGGTCGATTCTCTGGCGCACGCGGTTGGCCAACCTGTTTGGCGCCATCATGGGCTTCGTCTACTTTCGCTTCTTCGACCCGGTGACTTCGGGACCCGACGTCGGATGGATCGACATCGTGTTCTTCATCGTCGGGTTCGTCGCGCTCATCGCGATCGGGGCGCGCGTCGCGTCGCGCTGGGCGGCGCCCATGCTGAGCGGAGATCGCACGTCACCCGAGGCGCGCCGCCGCGCGCTGCTTTTCCCATGGACCGTTGCCGGCGTCACGCTTGCCAGCTGGGTGGTGGCCGGCGTCCTGTTCGGGGTGGTCGAGCCGTGGCTCACCGGCTCGTTCGGGATGCGGGGCGCGGTTCGGTCGCTCGTCGGCATCAGCGGGCTCACAGGCGTCGTGACCGCGGCGATCGTGTTCTTCTCCGTGGAGAATCTCTGGCGACAAGAGCTGCCGACATTTTTTCCCGACGGCGACCTGAGCGCGGTGCGCGGCGTGCCACGCGTGCCGGTGCGCGTCCGACTGCTCGCCGTCTTTTTGTTGACCAGTATCGGCCCGCTGCTGCTGCTCGGGATCGTCATCTGGCGTCGCGCTGGGATGCCCGCCTCCGAGCCTGGTAGCGGCGGCGCGATGCTTGGCGGCATGCTCACGGTCATCGCGTTCTTGATCGTCGCCGGTCTGGTGGCCGCCGTCCGGTTGTCGGTGACCGTCTCCAGGAGCGTGGCCGAGCCGCTGCTCGGCCTCACCTTCGCGATGGCTCGCGTGGAGCGCGGCGACCTCGAAGGCCGCTGCCCCGTCGTCTCGAACGACGAGCTCGGCGCGGTGTCCGAGGGCTTCAACCGCATGCTCGACGGCCTGCGCGAGCGCGAGGCGATCAAGGACACGTTCGGCCGCTACGTCACGCGCGAGGTGCGCGACGAGATTTTGGCGGGGCGCGTGAGCGTCGAGGGCGAGCAGCGCGAGGTCACCGTACTCTTCGCGGACCTGCGGGACTTCACGCCGTGGGTGGAATCGACGGAGCCGCGCGAGGTCGTCCGTGACCTGAACGGCTACTTCGGCGAGATGGAGGCGGCCATCCGAGCACACGGCGGGCTCGTGCTGCAGTTCATCGGCGACGAGATCGAGGCGGTGTTCGGTGCGCCCGTTCCCGCCGCCGACCACCCCGCATGCGCCGTGCGCGCCGCGCTCGACATGCGCGCGCGGCTGGCGGCGTGGAACCGCGGCCGCGCCCGGCCGCTGCGCCACGGCATCGGCGTGCACACGGGGCCGGTGCTCGCGGGAGCGATCGGAAGCCGGGAGCGGCTCTCGTACGCGCTCGTCGGGGACACCGTCAATCTCGCGTCACGCATCCAGGGGCTGACCAAGGACGTCGGCGTCGATATTCTGGTGAGCGCGACGACGGCCCAGCGCGTTGAGCGCGGCATCGACCTCGAGCCGCTGCCCGCCCGCCGCGTGAAGGGCAAATCCGTCGAAGTCGAGGTGTTTCGCGTCGTGTGAGTCGCGTCTGGCGCGGGTGTAGGCTGACATGTGTTGCCGTTCGACGACATCGCCCGCGCCAATCCCGAGTACGTCGACGCCCTGTACCGCGAATACTTGCGAGATCCCGCATCGGTCGACGAGCGCTGGGGGCTCGTGTTCGCCGGGTTCGACCTGGCACTGCGCGACGGGGCGCGCGCGGGCGGCTCGATCGACGAGCTCGTGCACACGTATCGTGAGCTCGGTCATCTGGTCGCCGACCTCGACCCGCTCGGCGGCAGTCCGCGCGAGCATCCGCTGCTGGGGCTCGCGGAGCTCGGCTTCACCGAGCGCGATCTGGATCGCGTGGTGGACTGGGCGCCGTTCAAGGGCGGCACGCGCGGTCCGCTGCGCGAGCTGATCACCGCGCTTCGCCAGACGTACTGCGGCACGCTCGGCGTCGAATACATGTCGGTCGCGGACAAGGCGCGACGCGAGTGGCTACGGGAGCGCATCGAGCCGCGGCGCAATCGGCCCGAGCTGTCGGCCGACGACCGTCGCGCGCTGCTCGAGCGCCTCGTGACGGCGGAGATGTTCGAACAGTTCCTGCAAGCGCGCTATCCCGGGCAGAAGCGCTTCTCGCTCGAGGGCGGCGAGGCGCTCGTGCCGCTGCTCGACGCGCTGATCGAGGAGTCCGCTCGTTTGGAGGTGGTCGAGGTCGTCCTGGGCATGCCGCATCGTGGACGCCTCAACGTGCTGGCCCACGTCCTCAACAAGCCGTACGAGATGATGTTCGCGGAGTTCGAGGACGCACTGCCCGACGACATCCTCGGCGACGGCGATGTGAAATATCATCTCGGCTACTCGTCCGACCGCCGGACACGTGCGGGCGCGACGCTGCACCTATCGCTCGCGTCGAATCCGAGTCATCTCGAGTTCGTGAATCCGGTCGTCGAGGGCATCGTGCGCGCCAAGCAGGCGTCACGTGACGATGGCGACCGCCGCCGCGTGGCGCCGGTGCTGATGCACGGCGATGCCGCATTCATGGGCCAGGGCATCGTGTACGAGACGCTCGCGCTGTCGCCGCTGCCCGGCTACACGACCGGCGGCACCGTGCACATCATCGTGAACAACCAGATCGGCTTCACGACGTCGCCCGAGGACTACCTGTTCACGCGGTACCCGTCGGATCCCGCGCAGGTCCTGCGCGCGCCGGTGTTCCACGTCAACGCGGACGATCCCGAGGCCGTCGTTCAGGCGGCGCGACTGGCCGCGGGCTACCGGCAGGCGTTCCGTGCCGACGTGTTCATCGATTTCGTCTGCTATCGCCGGCACGGACACAACGAGCTCGACGATCCGACGCTCACGCAGCCGGTGATGTACGAGCAGATCCGCAACCATCCGTCGGTCGTCGCGCGCTATACCAAGCGGCTCGCCGAGGCGGGTGTCATCGACGAGGCGGAGCTTGCCGAGCTGCGGCGCACGAAGCGAGTGGCCCTCGAAGCCGCGCTGGCCACCGCGCGCACCGAACGACCGCAGCCGAAGGTCTTCGCGTTCGGCGGGCTGTGGCAGGGCCTCGGCGGGGCCGGCGACGATTGGGGTGCCGACACGCGCGTGCCCGCCGAGCGGCTGCGCGCGATCGCGGACGCGCTGCCGCGGCACCCCGCGGAATTCACGCCGAACGCGCGCGTGACCAAGCTCCTCGCCGACCGCCAGGCGCGTGTCGTGCGCGGCGACGCGCTCGATTGGGGCACGGCCGAGACGCTGGCATACGGCAGCCTTCTCATCGAGAGAACGCCGGTGCGCTTGAGTGGGCAGGACGTCGTCCGCGGCACGTTCGGCCATCGTCACGCGGCAATCTTCGACGCGACAGACGGCCGCGCGTGGGTGCCGCTCAACCACGTGCAGGACGACCAGGCGGTGCTGGAAGCGGTCAACAGCCCGCTGAGCGAGCAAGCGGTGCTCGGCTTCGAATACGGCGTGTCGAGCGCCGACCCGCGCCGGCTGACGATCTGGGAGGCGCAGTTCGGCGACTTCGCCAACGGCGCACAGGTCATCATCGACCAGTTCATCGCCAGCGGCGAATCCAAGTGGCAGCGCATGAGCGGGCTCGTGCTGCTGCTGCCGCACGGCTACGAGGGACAGGGCTCCGAGCACTCGAGCGCTCGGCTCGAGCGCTTCCTGCAGCTCGCCGCCGAGGGGAACATCCAGGTCATCGTGCCGACCACGCCCGCGCAGATCTTCCACGCGCTGCGACGCCAGATGCATCGGCGCTTTCGCAAGCCGCTGGTCGTCATGTCGCCCAAGAGCCTGCTGCGTCATCCGCGGGCGGTGTCGCCCCTCGGCGAGCTGACCGACGGTGGCTTCCGCCTCACGCTCGATGATCCGAATCCGCCGTCGACCACCCGCCGGCTCGTCGTCTGCACCGGCAAGATCTTCTACGCGCTCGACGGGGCACGCCACGAGCGCGGCCGCGACGACGTGGCGCTGGTCCGCATCGAGCAGCTCTATCCGTTTCCTACCGAGGACGTCCGTGCGCTGCTCGCGCGTCACGCGGCGGCGGCCGAAGTGTGCTGGGTGCAGGAGGAGCCGGCCAACCAGGGGGCCTGGTGGTTCGTGCGTCCGCTGCTGTCGCCGCTGTTGCGGCCCGACGTGCGCTTCTCGTACATCGGACGCGTGGAGGCCGCGAGCGTGGCGACCGGCTCGCACGCGATCCATCAGGCCGAGGAGCAGGCGATCGTCGACCAGGCGCTCGCGCCCTGATATGGCCGTCGACATCCGTATCCCGCCGCTCGGCGAGTCGATCACCGAAGCCACGCTCGTCCGCTGGATCAAGCCCGATGGCGCACACGTCGAGGCCGACGAGGTCGTGCTCGAGCTCGAGACCGAGAAGGCGGCGATGGAAGTGCAGGCCGAGACGGCGGGGCGGCTGCACATCACGGTTCCGGCGGGCTCGCGCGTCGAGCCGGGGACGGTCGTCGGCCGCATCACCGACGAGACGCCCGCCGAGCGCGCATCCGCGGCGCGCGAGCCAGTTGCTGCGCGCACCGACGCGAAAGCGACGGAGCCGGTGTCGGCACCGGCGGAACATCCGCAACCGTCGGAGCCCGTGCGGGCGGCGACGCCCGCGCGGCCGCGCGCGGAGCCAGTTCGCCGCGAGGAGGCCCCGCGCTCGGAGGCGCCGGATCTCGGCGCGGAGCCGCCGGATCGTGGCGCCGAGCCGCCGCCTCGCCGCGAGCCACCGCGGCCCGCGGCGCCGGCAGTGCCGGTCGCACCAGCGCATGTCGGCGCGTCGCCCGAACGGGTCGCGCCGCAGGACGGCGACGGCGCGCGTCACGTCCCCCATGACGATGAGTCCGACCGCGAGCCGATGACCCAGCTGCGGCGCACGATCGCCGCGCGCCTCGTCGACGCGCAGCGGACGGCCGCCATCCTGACCACATTCAATGAGGTCGACCTCGGCGAGCTGCTCGCACTGCGCGCGCGGTATCGCGAGCGCTTCAAGGCGAGGCATGGCGTCGACCTCGGCCTCATGTCGCTGTTCGCGCGCGCGGTGCTGCATGGGCTGCGTGAGGTCCCGATCCTCAACGCGCGCATCGACGGCAGCGACGTCGTCACGCCGCGCCGCGTCCATCTCGGCATCGCGGTCAGCACGCCGCGCGGTCTGGTGGTGCCCGTCGTGCGCGACGCCGATGGACAGAGTCTCGCGTCGCTCGAGAAAGCGATCGGCGACCTCGCCCGCCGCGCCCGCGACGGCAAGCTCGCACCCGACGATCTGGCCGGCGGCACGTTCACGATCACGAACGGCGGGGTGTTCGGGTCGCTCCTGTCGACGCCGATCTTGAATCCCCCGCAGTCCGGCATCCTCGGCATGCACAAAATCGAGGACCGGCCGATCGCGCGCGCGGGGCAAGTCGTGATCCGGCCGATGATGTACGTGGCGCTCTCCTACGATCACCGTCTCGTCGACGGCGAGCAGGCCGTCACGTTTCTGGTGCGGGTAAAGGAAGCGCTGGAGGATCCTGCGCGGATGGTGCTCGAGGTGTGAGCGTCCTCGCGTACGCCCGCCTCGGCACCGGGCCGCGCGTGCTGGTGCTTCTCCACGGTTTTCTCGGCTCCGCCCGCAACCTGACGACGCTGGCGCGGGGGCTCGCGCGGCGCCGGCCGCAGGACAGTATCGTGACCCCCGATTTGACCGGACACGGCGAGTCGCCGCCGTTGCCGCCGCGGCCCGATCTCGCGGTGCTCGCGCGCGACGTGCTCGAGACGGCTCGCGCACTCGACGCTCCGCAGCCGTGGACGCTCATCGGCCACTCGCTCGGTGGACGCGTTGCGTTGCGCGCCGCGATGCTCGATCCCGGCGCATTCGCCCACCTCACGCTGCTCGATGTCAGCCCGTCGCCGCGTCCGCCGGGCGGCGAGGTCGCGGTCATCGTCAAGGCGCTGATCGACGCGCCGGATGCGGCTCCGGATCGAGAGACGTTTCGCAACTGGTTTCGCCAGGCGGGACTGGCGGCAGCGGCCATCGACTGGCTGCTGCTGAACCTGGTTCGTACCGGCGACGGCTATCGCTGGCGCGTCGATCGCTCCTCACTCGCCGCCTTGTACGCCGAAATCGGCATCGACGATCTCTGGCGGGCGATCGAGGCTCCGCACGAATACCGCGTGCACGTCATCCGCGGCGGCGCTTCCGACCACGTGTCCGATCCGGATGCACGGCGGTTCGTCGCCGCCGGCTGTCGCGTCGACACGCTCGCCGGGGCCAGCCACTTCGTGCACGTCGATCGCCCGAACGAGTTGCTGGACCAGATCGTGCAGGGCCTCGCGTGAGGAGGCAGCATGGCCACGCGTGAGACCGATCTCGTTCGCCTGCGCGAGCACGTGAGCGCGATGACTCGACACGGCACCGAGCTGCTCGCCGATCTCAAGGGTCTGGACGATCGGTTGCAGGCGCTCCTGCCAGCACTCGCGCCGTTGGCGGAGTCCGAGCGCGAGACGCTCGTCGCCCGGATGTGCGGGTTCGATGCCGCACTGCCCGATCGGCTGCGTCAGCTCGTCGAGGCGCTGGCGGATCTCATCGCCGGGCTCACGGCGACCGACGGCGGCGAGACGTGGGTGCGGCAGCGTCTCGCGCGGCTCGAAGCCGGGGAGGATTCCGAGGCGGCTTGAGTCGCGGCGCCGTGCGGTAGCATGGCGCGGATGACAACCGCCGCGTTCTACATTCCGGAGGCGGACGCGTTCGTCGCCACCGTCCACACACGCGGGCCGTGGAGCGCGCGGCATCAGCACGGCGGACCGCCCGCCGCGCTGCTCGCGCGCGCGGCCGAGGCCGCGGTGCCCGGCTTCGGCATCCTGCGAATCACCGTCGACTTCCTGCGCCCGGTGCCGATCGATCGCGTCCGCGTCAGTGTCGAGACGCTGCGCGCCGGCGCGAAGGTGCAGCGCATCGTCGCGCGGCTGCATCACGGCGAGCACGTGGTGGCGCAAGCGATCGCCGCGCTCGCGCGGTCGGCACCCATCGACCTCACGTTGTCGGCCAGCGACCCTCCGCTGCCGCCGCCCGAGCACGGACGCCCGTTCGAGTTTCCGTTTTTCGGTGAGCCGCTCAGCTATCACGCCGCGATGGAGACGCGGCTCGTGCGCGGCGAGTGGGGCACCGGGCGCGCGGCTGCGTGGATGCGGCAGCGGATGCCGCTCGTGGCGGGAACGCCGACCTCGCCGCTGGAGCGGGTGCTGGTGGCGGCCGATTCGAGCAGCGGCGTGAGCGCGGCGATCGAGCACAAGGTCACGAGCGCGATCAACGCGGATCTGTCGGTAAGCCTCCATCGCCCACTGGACGGCGAATGGGTCGGGCTCGACTCCGTCTCGGTCTACGAGCCGAGCGGCGTCGGGCTCGCAGACACGCGGCTGTACGACGTGCGCGGTCCGATCGGTCGCGCCGTGCAGAGTCTGATCGTGGAGGCGCGGAGCTGACCGAGCGCCGAGGCTAGCCGAGCACGCGCTGCAGCCACGCCGACACGTCGGCAATCTCGTCCGCGCACACGGCGTGCTCCATCGGGTACGCGTGCCACTGGATCGCGTAGCCCGCAGCTTCGAGCTGTCGACGCGACACGACCGCGCGGTCGATCGGAATGAGGCCGTCGTATTGGCCGTGCGCCATGAAAATCGGCGTCGCGCGGTTCGGCGCGCTCGCCTCGGCCGCGAGGGTCGACGCCAACGGCAGGTACGTCGACAGCGCCATGATGCCCGCCAAACGCTCGGCATGTCGCAGCCCGGTCTGCAGCGCGATGGCCCCGCCCTGCGAAAAGCCCGCGAGCACCAGCCGTTCGGCGGGGATGCCGCGCGCCTTCTCCCGCGCGATG
>Ga0310810_10002180_pt1 | contig 20846 bp, 22 predicted proteins | sample NCmetagenome_FD_207641 | JGI IMG/M metagenome (GOLD analysis project Ga0310810, IMG submission 207641) | Soil microbial communities from experimental microcosm in Duke University, North Carolina, United States - NC | ecosystem: Engineered > Artificial ecosystem > Soil microcosm > Unclassified ...
ACATGTCGTGCTCGCCCGTCTCCTTGTTGAGCACCAGGAACATGTTCTCCCGGTATTTGCCCCAGTGACCGGAGGTCTCCCACAGCATCTTGTTGAACAGGAGCGGCGTCTTGATCTCGCGGAACGCGTGGGCCTGCCGCTCGCGCACGAAGTCGACCAAAAGGTTGTAGAGCGTGGTGCCCTTCTCGGTCCAGAACGCGGCGCCGGGCGCCGAGGGATGGAACGTGAACAGGTCCAGCTCGCGCCCGACCCGCCGGTGGTCCCGCTTCCGCGCCTCTTCCAGCCGGTGGAGGTAGGCGTCCAGGTCCTCCTTCTTGAACCAGGCCGTGCCGTAGATGCGCTGGAGCATCTGGCGGCGCTCGTCGCCCCGCCAGTACGCCCCCGCGCCGTGCAGCAGCTTGAAGTGCTTGAGCCGGCCGGTGCGCGGAATGTGCGGCCCGCGGCACAGGTCCTGGAACGGGCCGTCGGTGTAGACCGTGATGGTCTCGTCGTCGCCCAGCTCGCTGATGCGCTCGAGCTTGAGCGGGTCGTCGGCGAACCGCCGGTTGGCCTCGGCGCGGTCCACCACCTCACGGACGAACGGATAGTCCTTGGCCGTCACCTCGCCCATCCTGGCTTCGATCTTCTCCAGGTCCTCGGGCGTGAACGGCCGGTCCACCTGGAAGTCGTAGTAGAAGCCGTCCTCGATGGGGGGGCCGAACCCGATTCCAGCGCCCGGGAACAGCTCGCGAACGGCGGTGGCCAGGATATGGGCGGAGCTGTGCCGGAGGACCTCGAGCGCGTCGGGGTCCTTGTCCGTGAGGATGGCCAGCGTCGTGTCGCGGTCGAGGGGGCGGTCCAGGTCCCAGATGCTGCCGTTCACCCGGGCGGCCAGCGCGGCGCGGGCCAGACCGGGGCCGATTCCCTCCGCCACCTGCCGCGAGGAGGTCCCGGCCGGCACCTCCCGGACGCTGCCGTCCGGCAGGGTCACCCGGATCGTTGCGGTCGTCGAGGCCGTCATGGCGCCTCGTGCGCCGCCGGCGGCGCCGGTGGGTCGCTCAGGGGGGCGTAGATGAAGAAGAGCACCAGGCCCACCACCAGCACTGCGGCCACCAGTATCCAGCGCACCAGCTCCGGACCGCGGGCGACCATCCGTTCCTGACTCATGCGGAGACCTTCGAAGGAGACCGATTCCCTGCGCGTGGTCACTGAAAATGTTAACTTAAACGGATTCCGAATCTTCACGTAAGAGGACGATTCGTGCGCGATCGCGACCGGTTGGGCGGCATGCAGGTGATCCTGTGGACGGGCCTGGGCCTGGGGGCCGGCCTGGTGACCGGGTTTGTCCTGGGGGAATGGATCGGCGGGGTGAGCCGGCTGCGGGTCAGCGACGCGGCCCGCCGGCTCCGCGAGCCCGCGCCCACCCGCCTCACCACTTCCGCCTCGGCGCGCGCGGTGCTCGCCGCCCTGCAGGCCGAGGCGCGGCTGGCTGGCATCCCGGTGGACGCGCTGCCCGTGGCCCGCGGCGTGGTCGAGTTGCGCGGCTGGGTGCCGTCGCGCGCCGCACGCACCTTGGCCGGCCGCACGGCGCTCGCCACCCCCGGCATCGAGAGCGTCATCAACAGCCTGCTCGTGCGCGGCGAGGACGACGTACAGCGCACCCGGGACTCGCGCGCCACCGACCAGAGCGCATGACCGAGCCGCTCGCCCCCCAATACAATCCGTCCGCCATCGAGTCCGCCCTGTACGCCTGGTGGCAGGAGCGCGGCCTGTTCGCGCCCGCCGGCCAGGGCGAGCCCTACGTGGTCATGATGCCGCCGCCCAACGTCACGGCGGTGCTCCACATGGGTCACGGCCTCAACAACACCGTGCAGGACGTGCTGGTACGGTTCGAGCGGATGCGGGGCCGGCGGGTGCTGTGGCTTCCGGGCACCGACCACGCGGGTATCGCCACCCAGAATGTGGTGGAGCGGCTGCTCGCCAAGGACGGCCTCACCCGGTTCGACGTGGGTCGCGAGGCCTTCGTGGAGCGGGTGTGGCGGTACGTACGCGAGACGGGCGTGGCCATCATCGAGCAGCTCAAGGCCATCGGCGCGTCGGCCGACTGGAGCCGGACCTACTTCACCCTCGACGAAGACCTCTCGCGCGCCGTCCGCGAGGCCTTCGTCACCCTGTACGATGCCGGCCTGGTCTACCGGGGCCACTACATCATCAACTGGTGCCCGCGCTGCCTCACGGCCCTCTCCAACGAAGAGGCCGAAAAGGAGGAGACCGACGGCAAGATCTGGCACCTCCGCTATCCGCTGGCCGACGGGAGCGGCCACCTGACCGTCGCCACCACCCGCCCCGAGACGATGCTGGGCGACACCGCAGTCGCCGTCCACCCGGATGACGAGCGCTACCGGCACCTGGTGGGACGCGAGCTGATGCTGCCGGTGGTGAGCCGCCCGGTCCCCATCGTGGCGGACGACGCGGTGGATCCGGCGTTCGGCTCGGGTGCGGTCAAGGTGACCCCCGCGCACGACCCGGCCGACTTCGAGATCGGCCGTCGGCACCAGTTGCCGTCCATCGACGTCATGACACCCGAGGCGCGGATCAGCCTTGCGGCTCCCGAGCGGTTCCAGGGGCTCGACCGTTTCGAGGCGCGGACCCGGGTGGTGGCGGAGTTCGAGGCGGCCGGGCTGCTCGAGAAGGTCGAGGCCCACCGGCACGCGGTAGGGCACTGCTATCGCTGCGATACCGTGATCGAGCCCAGGCTTTCCGACCAGTGGTTCGTGCGCATGGAGCCGCTCGCCCGTCCGGCGCTCGCCAAGTATCGCGACGGGACCCTCCACTTCATCCCCGAGCGCCGCGGCGACGAGTACGGGCAGTGGCTCGCGGGGATCCGCGACTGGTGCATCTCGCGCCAGCTCTGGTGGGGCCACCGCATCCCGGTGTGGTACTGCGAGGCGGAGCGCTGCGGCCGCGCCACGGTGAGCCGCACCGACATCGAGGCGTGCCCCGCCTGCGGCGGCCCCGTGCGTCAGGATGAGGACGTCCTCGACACCTGGTTCTCCTCGTGGCTGGTGCCGTTCTCGAGCCTGGGCTGGCCCGACCGCACCGGCGACCTTGCGACCTTCTATCCCGGGCACACGCTGGTCTCGGCGCCCGAGATCCTGTTCTTCTGGGTCGCGCGCATGATCATGTCGGGCCTCTACTTCATGGGCGACGTGCCGTACACCGACATCTACCTCCACGGCACCGTCCGCGACACCCAGCATCGCAAGATGTCCAAGTCGCTCGGCAACGGCATCGATCCGCTCGAGGTGGTAGAGCGCTACGGGGCCGACGCGCTCCGGTATTCGCTCGTGTCGGGCATGTCGGTGGGGACCGACGTGATCCTGGATCCCAACGACCTGGAGGCGTCGTTCGCGCCCGGGCGCAACTTCGCCAACAAACTGTGGAACGCGGGGCGGTTCATCCTGTCCAACCTGGACGGCCCGCCACGGCCGCTGGCCGGGGCGCCCCGCGCGGTGCGGCCGGACGAGCTCACCCTGGCCGACCGGTGGATCATCGCGCGCTGCGATGCCACCGTCCGCGAGGCCACCGACGCCTACGAGAAGTTCCGTCTCAACGAGGCCGCGGCCGCGGTGTACCGGTTTCTCTGGAGCGACCTGGCGGACTGGTACATCGAGCAGGTCAAGCCGCGACTCTACGGCGATGTCCCCGGCGGCGACGTCGCACGGGCAGTGGCCACCCAGACGTTCGACGTGGCCCTGCGGCTGCTGCACCCGGTGATGCCGTTCGTGACCGAGGCGCTCTGGCGGCGCTTCCCCGGCCGGCCTGCGGAAGCGTCCATCTCGGTCGCCCCGTGGCCGCGGCCCGACACGCGCGCGGCGGACGCCGCCGCGCTGGCCGATTTCGGGCTGGTGCAGCAAGTGGTGGGCGCCATCCGGGGCATCCGCGCCGAGTACGGCGTGCAGCCGGGCCAGACCGTCCGCGCCTATGTGAGCGTGGACGCTCGCCAGCCCGCCGCGGCGCTCGAGCGCGAGCGCGGCACCATCGTGCGGCTCGCCAGGCTGTCGGAGCTGATCCTGGGCGAGAGCCCTGAGCGGGTCGGTGGGAACGCCGTCCTGCCCGACGGCACCGCGGTCTTCGTCCCGCTGGGCGAGGCGATCGACGTCGGCCGCGAGTGCGGCCGGCTGGGCGCGGAGTCCGAGCGCCTCGCCGGGCTCATGGCCTCGCAGGAGAAGAAGCTCGGCAACCAGCAGTTCGTCGCCCGCGCACCGGCCGACGTGGTCGCGCGCGAGCGCGAGAAGCTGGCCGCCTGGACCGACCAGCGGGAGGTGCTGATCCGGAAGCGCGAGCTCCTGGGGTGCGGGTGACCCCCCGGTCCAGAGCCGGACGCGCCGAGAGGACGGCCCAACGTTCCTCGGCCGCCCGGTCCGTTCTCGCCCTCGCCCTCGGACTGTCCCTGTTGTCCTGCGCCCGCATCGAGCCGCCGCCCGGCGGTCCGCCAGACACGACGCCGCCGCAGCTCATCGCGATGAAGCCGGACTCCTTCGCGCGTCTCCCGAATTTCAAGGGCGACGTCGAATTCCGCTTCGACGAGGTCGTCTCCGAAGGCAGCTCGCCCAATCAGGGCGCGGGCACCGGCGACCTGGAGAAGCTGATTCTGCTCTCGCCGACGACGCGCGTGCCCCACGTGAGCTGGAGGCGGGACCGCATCACCGTCCGCCCGGCCGAAGGCTGGCAGCCCAAGCGAGTGTACCGGGTCGAGCTGCTGCCGGGCGTGAGCGATCTCCGGCGCAATCAGAGCAAGCGCGGGGCGGTGCTCACCTTTACCACGGACGCCGAGCTCCCCACTACGACCTTCGAGGGCACCGTGGTGGACTGGACCACCAGCCGGCCCGCGCCGGAGGCCCTGGTGGAGGCGCTACTCCTGGCCGACAGCCTGTCCTACCGTGGCCTCGCCGACTCGAGCGGGCATTTCTCGCTCGGCCCGCTCCCGGCCGGCGAGTATCTCGTGCGCGGGGTGATCGACCAGAACCACAACAACATCGCGGACCCGCGGGAGGCGTTCGACAGCGTGCGGCTGGCGCGGGGAAAGACCGCGGCCGGCGAGCTGTGGGCCTTTGTCCACGACACCACGCCGCCGAGGATTCAGGAGATCACCGTCGCCGACAGCGTGTCGGCCACCGTGGCCATGAGCCAGACCCTCGATCCACGCCAGCATCTTCCCCTCGCCGCGGTGACGGTGCGCATCCTGCCCGATTCTACGCCGGTGCGGGCAACCTCCCTCCTGACGAAGGCGGAGGACGACAGCGTCAACCGCCGGGTCTCCCCTGCGAAGGACACCCTCGCGGACACCACCCGCAAGCAACGACCCGGGATCCAGGAGGTGCCGGAAGCTCCGCCGGCCCAGGCTCCCGGACGCGCGGGCCGGCCGCGAGTCCAACCGCGGGCGCAACCCGAGGCGCTCACCAGCCGGCCGCCGCTCTCCGACAAGCTCGTCGTGCGGGTCCAGCGCCCGTGGGCTCCCGGGGCAAAGTACGAGGTGGAGATCCGGGGCGTGCGCAACACTTCCGGCGTGGCGGGCGACGTGCGCGGTGGCTTCACCGTCCCCAAGCCGACCGCTGCCGACACGACCAAGCTCAAAGGCGCCAAGCCAGCCGCCGGCGACAGCACCAGGCGCGCCGCGCCCCGGGTAAAGCCGGCGGCGGATTCGCTCCGGAGCGCGAGAGACTCCGTGCGCCGGCTCAAGCCGAAGCCGTGAACGATCGCCGGCGGGAGCTGCCTTCGGTGGACCGGCTGCTGCACGATCCCGGCGTGGAGGCGCTGTTGCTCACCGCGCCGCGCGCCGCGGTCCTCGCGGCCATCCGCGAGACCATCGCCTCGGCGCGCACCCGGCGTGGAGGGCCGCCCGAGGACTGGGCCGTCGAGATCCGCGAGCGGCTGACCGAGCGCCGCCGGCCTGGCCTCCGTCCCGTGCTCAATGCCACCGGCGTGGTGCTTCACACCAACCTCGGCCGCGCACCGCTGCCCCAGGCCGCCATCCAGGCCGTGACCGCCATCGCCGGCGGCTACTGCAACCTCGAGCTCGACCTCGATACCGGCACGCGGGGGAGCCGCACCGACCACTGCCGCGACCTGCTGCGCCGGGCGACCGGCGCGGAAGACGCGCTGGTGGTCAACAACGCGGCGGGGGCGCTGGTGCTCGCACTCAACGCCCTGGCCGCCGGGCGCGACGTCCTGATCTCCCGTGGGGAGCTGATCGAGATCGGCGGATCCTTCCGCATTCCCGACATCATGATGCGGAGCGGAGCGCGGCTGCACGAGGTGGGCACCACCAACCGCACGCACCTGGACGACTACCGCCGCGCGATCGGCGCGGACACCGGGGCCATTCTCACGGTGCATCGCTCGAATTTCGAGCAGCGCGGGTTCGTGACCTCGCCCGAGCCGGCCGGTCTCGCCGAGATCGCGGCCGAGGCGGGCGTTCCGTATCTGTTCGACGTGGGCAGCGGCCTCCTGGCGGACCTATCCCCCTGGGGTCTGACCTCCGAGCCGCGCGTGGCCGATGCGCTGGCCGCCGGCGCGGGCGTGGTGATCTTCAGCGGTGACAAGCTGCTGGGTGGTCCCCAGGCGGGGTGTCTGGCCGGAGGACGCGCCTTGATCGCCCGCTGCCGCGAGAACCCATTCGCGCGTGCCACCCGGGCCGACAAGCTGACGCTGGCCGCGATGGAAGCGACCCTGGCGCTGTACGACGAGGCGGAGAACGCGGTCCGCGAGATCCCGGTGCTCCGGATGCTCACGCTCGATGCCGGCGAGCTGGCCGCGCGAGCCGCTCGGCTGGCCGCCGCCTGTCCTGCCGAGCTCCACCCGGCCCTCGTGCCGGGAGAGTCGGCGGTGGGTGGAGGCTCGTTTCCCGGCGCGATGCTGCCGACTACGCTCGTGAGCCTCGACCCCGGCACGCTCGGCGCGGACGGGCTGGCGCTTCGGCTGCGCCTGGGCGACCCCGGGATCGTGACCCGCGTGGCCGGCGGCCGGGTCCTGCTCGATCCACGCACCCTGCCCGACGACGCGGGACCCGAGATCCGCCGCGCGCTTGCGCTCGCGCTCGAGGCGTGAGCGGCCGACCGGCGGTGTTCCTCGATCGGGACGGCACGTTGATCGAGGACCGGAGCTATCTCCGGGACCCCGACCAGGTCACCCTGCTGCCCGGCGCCTCAGGCGCGGTGCGGCGGCTCGACCGCGCGGGTCTGCCGGTCATTGTCGTCACCAACCAGTCTGGCATCGCGCGTGGCCTTCTCACCGAGGACGATTACCTCGCCACGGCACGACGACTCGATGCGCTCCTGGCCGCCGATGACGCCCGCCTCGCCGGTCACTACCACTGCCCCCACCTCCCGGAACTGTCGGGGCCCTGTGAGTGCCGGAAGCCCGGCCCGCTCCTGTACCGCCGCGCCGCCGCGGACCTCGGTCTCGATCTCGCCCGCAGCTGGTGGGTCGGCGATCGGGTGCGGGACATCGCCGCCGCGACCGCCTTCGGCGGCCGGGGAGTGCTGGTCCTGACCGGCAACGGCGCCGACGAGGCAGAGGCCGCGGCTGCCCAGGGCTGGCTGATCGCCACGGACCTGGCCGCCGCCGCCCAGCAGATCCTGCCTCCAGGGGTATAGATCTACCCGGCACCAGCCGATACTGGGACCTGGCGACTGGCGGAGATCGTCGAGCTGCAGCGCGGGGCGACCATCGCTGATCAGACAATGGACCAGCTGTTCCAGTCCATCGTCGATGGCGCTCGAGCCCGTGCTTATCAACCTGGTGGGCAACACGTTCAAGTTCACCGACCGGGGCAGCGTGACGGTGGAGCTGGCTGACCGCGCGTGCCTTCCGCGGCACCGGCCCGGCCTCACCATTTCGCGGCAGCTGTGCCAGCTGCTCGGCTACCGGCGCGGCCTCCATGGCGAGGTCGGCCAGGGGTCCACCTTCAGCATTTCCCTGCGCGCGGCCTAGGATTACTTTCCCCGGCCATGACGATGCGCGTGGCCGTGGCCGTCTCGGGGCGCGGCAGCAACCTCGAGGCGCTGCTGCGTGCCCTGGGACCCGACGCCCCGGCGCAAGTGGTGCTGGTGCTGAGCAATCGGGCCGACGCCGCGGCGTTGGATCGCGCTCGCGCGGCCGGTGTCTCCGCCGAGGTGCTGCCCGACCCGGCCGATGGCGCGGATTGGCTGGCGCGGCTGGCGCGCCATCGGGTGGACCTGCTCGTACTGGCCGGCTATCTCAAGCTGGTCCCTGCCGCCGTCATCGCGCGTTACCGCGACCGCATCCTGAACGTGCACCCAGCGCTGCTGCCCCGGTACGGCGGCCGTGGGATGTACGGCCGCCACGTCCACGAGGCCGTCCTGGCGAGCGGGGCGCGCGAAAGCGGTGCCACCGTCCACCTGGTGGACGAGGTGTACGACCGCGGCCGGATCCTCGCGCAGGGACGGGTGCCGGTGCTGCCGGCGGACACGCCCGAGACGCTGGCCGCGCGCGTGCTCGGCGTCGAGCATCGGCTGCTCCCGGCCGTCGTGCTGGCGGCCGCGGCGGCCGGCCACCCCGTGCCGCTTCCCGAAACCGTGGAGTCCACCTCGTGATTGGCTCCTCATGCCGCGCGCGCTGATCTCGGTCAGTGACAAGCGGGGCATCGTCGCGTTCGCGCAGGGCCTCACCCAGCTCGGCTGGGAAATCATCTCGACCGGAGGCACCGCTACCGCCCTCCGCTCCGCCGGCATCGCGGTGACGTCGGTGGACCAGGTGACCGGCTTCCCCGAACTGCTCGACGGCCGGGTGAAGACCCTCCATCCCGCCGTGCATGCCGCTCTGCTCGGCCGGCGCGACATGCCGGCCCATATGACGGCGCTCCAGGAGCGGGGGATCGTGCCGATCGACCTGGTCGCCGTCAATCTGTATCCGTTCCAGATGACCATCAGTCGTGCCGGCGTGTCGTTCGAGGACGCGGTCGAGAACATCGACATCGGCGGGCCATCCATGCTGCGCTCCGCGGCCAAGAACCACGAGTTCGTGCTGCCGGTGGTGGATCCCACCGACTACCCCAAGGTCCTCGACCTGCTCCGCGGGAACGGGCTCACGCCGGCGGTCCGGCGCGACTTCGCGGCCAAGGTGTTCGCCCACACGGCGGACTACGACGCCGCCATCGCCGGCTACCTGACGCCGCAGGGAGAAGGGCTGCCCCGGCGGCTGAGCATCGCGATGGAGCGGACCCAGCCGCTCCGCTACGGCGAGAACCCGGTGCAGCGCGCCGCCCTGTACGTCACGGAGGAGCCGCGCGGCATGCGCGACCTCACCCAGCGCCAGGGCAAGGAGCTCTCGTTCAATAACCTCTTGGACATCGACGCGGCGATGGCCGCCGTGGCCTGCTGGAGCAACCGGCCCGCCTGCGCGGTGATCAAGCACACCACCCCCTGCGGGATCGCCGTGGCGGGGTCCGCGGTGGACGCGTTCGGCAAGGCGCGCGCGACGGACGCGGTGTCCGCCTTCGGCTCGGTCATCGCCTTCAACACGGTGGTGGACCGCGCCACGGCCCAGGCCATGAGCGACCTGTTCGTCGAGGTCGTGGTCGCGCCGTCGTTTCACGACGAGGCCATGGCGGTGTTCGCGGCCAAGAAGGCCCTTCGCGTGGTGGAGCTGCCGGTGAGCCGCGGCACCGGGTCGCTCGACTACAAGCGGGTCCGCGGTGGGTTCCTGGTCCAGGACCTGTTCCAGTTCGACCCGTCCGACCACGACTGGACCGTTGCCACCGACCGCCAGCCGACGGAGCGCGAGTGGAACGATCTCCGCTTCGCCTGGGCCGCGGTGGCGTCGGTCAAGTCCAACGCCATCCTCCTGGCCCGGGAGGAGGCGGCGGTCGGCATCGGCGCGGGTCAGATGAGCCGGGTGGACAGCGTGTTCCTCGCCGTCCACAAGGCGCGCCAGGCGGGACACGACCCTGCCGGCACCGTCCTCGCATCCGACGGCTTCTTCCCTTTCGCCGACAATATCGAGCTCGCCGCCAGCGCCAGGGTCACCGCCGTCATCCAGCCCGGCGGCTCCGTACGGGATGCGGAAGTCGTCGAGGCGGCCAATCGCCATGGCCTCGCCATGGTGATGACCGGCCGCCGCCAGTTCAGACACTAACCCCGAGTCTATGACCGAGACCTCGCAGGAGCGCCCGCCGTACCTCTGGGCGGTGGCCACGTTCGTCGTCGTGCTGGTGATCTATCTCGTGACCCTCGCCCCGACGACGGCGTTCTGGGACACTTCGGAATACATCGCCGCCGCCAAGGTGCTGGGGATTCCCCATCCGCCGGGCAATCCGCTCTTCGTCATTCTCGCGCACACGTTCGGGCTGCTGCCGCTGGCCGCGTCGTACGCGGAGCGAGTCAATCTGTTCGCCGCCACGACCAGCGCCGCGGCGGCCGGGTTCTGGTTCCTGGTCTCCGAGCGGTGGCTGCGCGGCATCGTGCAGGTGCGCTGGGCGCGGTACGCCGCCGCCTTCGCCGGGGTCCTGGTGAGCGCCACCTCATGGACCGTGTGGAACCAGAGCACGGTGAACGAAAAGGTGTACACCGTATCGCTGCTGTCGATCGCGCTGGTGATGTGGCTGGTGGTGCGCTGGGGCGACGACGAGCCGGGCCCCCACCGGGACCGGTGGCTGGTGCTCATCGCTTACGTCATGGCGCTCACGTCGACCAACCATCTGATGGGCGTGCTGGCGGGACCGGCGCTGGTGGTGTATGTGCTGTGGACCGACTGGCGGGTGATCACCCGGCCCACCGTGATCGTGGGGATCCTGCTCGCCGTCCTGGTCGGCGTCTCGCTCAACTACCTCTGGCTGCCGATGCGCGCGGCCCAGTATCCGGCCATCAACGAGGGCGAGCCGATCGGCTTCTTCAGCCAGGCGCTCAAGGACGTGCTCAACCGGGTCCAGTACGGCAAGCCGCCGATCACCGAGCGGCAGGCGAGCTTCGCCGCCCAGCTGGGGACCTTCTGGCAGTATTTCACCTGGCAGTTCGCGCGCGACTGGGGCCGGCTGTCGGGCGTGGCCACGGCCGTCTTCGCCGTGCTGGGACTGAGCGGCCTCGGCGCCCTGTGGAAGTCGGACCGTCGCGCCGGCATCGCGGGCGTCGCGCTGCTGGGCACGCTCACGGTGGGCCTCGTCTTCTACATGAACTTCAAGTACGGCTTCTCGCAGTACCCCGACCAGGCCAACCTGCCCCGCGAGGTGCGCGAGCGGGACTACTTCTTCGTCGGATCCTTCGCCGTGTTCGGTGCGTTCGTGGCCTGCGGCTTCGGGGCGTTGATGCAGGGGATCGTGGACGGCCTGCGGGATCGGGGGTCGCCCAGGGCCCGCTGGGCGGCAGCCAGCCCGGTGCTCCTGCTGGCGCTGGTCCCCCCTTTCGGGAACCACGCGACCGCCAGCCGGGCGCACGAGACCATGGCTCGTGATTTTGCCTACGACATGCTCAACAGCGTGGAGCCGTACGGGGTGCTCATCACCGCGGGGGACAACGATACCTTCCCGCTGTGGTACGCGCAGGAGGTCGAAGGGATCCGGCCCGACGTGACCCTGGCCAACCTCTCGCTGATGAACACCGACTGGCATCTGCGACAGCTCGCGCGGCGGCAGACCCCGGCATTCGATCCCACGCGCGCCGATCCGATCTGGCGCCGGTTCCCGATCCCGGCCCGCCCGACCACCCCCGCGCTCAAGCTCAAGATGGCGGAGGTGGACAGTCTTCCCGAGGCCATGCAGGTGCCGGCCAAGGGCGGCGTGGCGCTGGACAGCATTCAGGTGCGCTTCGGCCAGGATGTGCTGCTGCGCCAGGACCTCGCGACCATCTTCCTCATCCGCGACAACATGGGCGCCCGCCCGCTGTACTTCAGCTGGAGCGACGGCGGCTATCCCGATCAGACCCTCGGCCTCAGCCCGTACCTCGTGTCACAGGGTTTCGTCCGGAAGCTCATGCCGAAGACCGTGCAGCCCAACGATTCGATCGTGCTCAGTCAGGGCCTGGGATACCTGGACCTGCCCCGGAGCTCCAGCCTGCTCTGGGAGGTCTACCACTGGAAGACGGCCACGCGCGACCGCCCTTACGGCTGGGTGGACCCGCCCTCGGGCTCGATCCTGCAGCTTTATTCGGTGGTGTACGGCGGTGTCGCGCGAACGTACGAGGCGGTCAGAGACACGCTCCACACCCAAAAGGCGGATTCGATCGCTCGCGAGGTAAACCGCGAGCTGGGCGGCAGGGCGTTGTTCTAGACCGAAGGACGGAAGGAGGCATCGACGCTCGCGCGAAACCTGCCAAGGTACCGGAGCCCCCGGCGGCGGCGCTCAGCGAGGCCGGCGGGTGACGTCCACGGATTCGAGCATCGGCGGGAGCCCGGGCCAGGTTGAGCGATCGGGCATTGACGGACCCGCTCGCGGGCCGTAGCATGGGCGCCAATGCTCACCAGCCTTGGTGTGGCGGGCCTGCTCGGCATCCTCGGCACCTTCGCCGCGGTGCTGTATACCGTGGTCCTGGCATTCGGGGGCGCGCCCGGGTCGGTACTCACCATTCTCGGTACCCGGTACCGCAAGCGCGGCCTCGTTGCGACGGGCACGACCCTCTCGTTCCTGGTCGAGTCCTACCTGCTGCTGGCCTTCGCGGCACTAGTCGTCCGCTTTGTCGACGCCTTCCTCGCGCCCCGGCCCTCCGCCCCGGCCTGGCCGCTCTGGATCGTGGGCTGGTACCTCGCCACGGCGCCGGTGCTGTTCGGGGGAAGGCGCGCCCCCGGCGCCGGAACCCGCGACGCGGCCCACACCGCCTTTACGTTGGCGCTTCCTGTCACCGCCGTCGGCTTCTGGGTGTTCGTCCTGTGGCGGCCGGTGCTCGAGTGGGGCTGGGGCTGGATTCCACCATTTCAGTTCTAGGACCGAGTGCGCCACGTGCGTCCGCAGCGGCGGGCTTGACTGATCAACATTTATTGATATCTTGACCGCCATGACCATCGGCGCACGGACCAACCTGCCTCGAGCGGCCGAGCTGTTCCACGCCCTGTCCGACCAGACGCGGCTATCAATCCTCCAGCGCCTGCGCCTGGGGGAACGCTGTGTCTGTGATCTGACGGACGCCTTGGAGGCCGCCCAGTCCCGGCTCTCATTCCACTTGAAGGTGCTGAAGGAGGCCGGACTGGTCTCCGATCGCCGTGAGGGCCGCTGGATGTACTACACCCTGAACGCCGACGCGCTCGCCGAGGTCGCCGAGCTGGTAGAGACGATGGCGTCCGTCCCCTCCGCCGCGGAGCGCCGGACCGGCTGTTGCTGAAGACCCCATTATTTCACCGACACATCAACTATTTTTGATGAGGATTCGATGAGCACCCAGGACATCAAGAGCACCGTTCGCGAGCGGTATGGAAAGGCCGCCTTGCTGGTCGGCGCGGGCACTAAGTCGGGGTGCTGCGGCGGCACCTGCGGGGGCGCGGTCGACGATCCGATCACGTCGAACCTGTACACCGACGCGGAGACGGCCTGCCTCCCGAAGGAGGCCATCCTCGCCTCGCTGGGTTGCGGCAATCCCACCGCATTGGCCGATCTGGGTGACGGCGACGTGGTGCTCGATCTAGGCTCCGGCGGCGGCATCGACGTGCTGCTCTCGGCACGGCGGGTCGGCCCCACGGGCAAGGCCTACGGGCTCGATATGACGGATGAGATGCTGAATCTCGCCCGCGAGAATCAGCGCAAGGCCGGCATCGGGAATGCCGAGTTCCTCCAGGGCGACATCGAGGCGATTCCGCTGCCGGACGCCTCGGTCGACGTGATCATCTCCAACTGCGTGGTCAACCTGGCCGCGGACAAACGGAAGGTGATCACCGAGGCGTTTCGAGTGCTCAAGCCGGGCGGCCGCTTTGCGGTGTCGGACGTCGTGGTGCGCGGCAGCGTCCCGCCCCAGGTCCGGTCCAGCATGGAGCTATGGGTGGGCTGTGTGGCGGGAGCGCTGACCGAGCAGGAGTTTCACTCTCACTTGTGGGAGACGGGGTTCGAGCACATCGAGATCGAGCCGACCCGGATTTACGAGTTCGAGGATGCGAGGGCATTCCTCTCCGCGGCGGGGTTGGACGCCGCGGTACTCGCCCGGGACGTGGGAGGCCGGGTCATGGGAGCGTTCATCCGCGCCCGCAAGCCCGTCAGGGTCGCATGACCGGCGCCGAAGCGGCCCCGATCGTCCGCCCGGCCGATGAACGCGACTACCAGGCCGTAGCGGAGCTGCTGCGTGCCGCGGGCCTTCCGCTGGCGGGCGTCCACCCCGCCCTCACAGGCTTTTACGTGGCAGAGGAGCGTGGCCGGGTGCTCGGCGCGGTCGGCCTGGAGGTGCACGGTGAAGATGGCCTCCTCCGATCGGCGGTGGTCGATCCGACGGCCAGGGGCACCGGCCTCGGCCTTACGCTCGTGGATCGGATCCTGAGGCATGCCCACGAGCGGGGCCTGGGAGCCGTCTACTTGCTGACCACTACCGCCGAGGGCTACTTCCCCCGGTTCGGGTTCACCCGGATCGCCCGCGAGGAGGTGCCCGATCCGGTGCAGGCCTCCGTGGAGTTTCGCGAAGCGTGCCCGGCCTCAGCGGTGGCGATGCGCAAGCCGCTGTCAGACGGCTAGCCCGGCCGGCACCAGGGTGTGACCATGCAGGCGAGCAACACGACGACCGCTCTCGAGGCAGCAACCACTGGTACCAGGGTGCACCATGGGGGAGCGAATCCATGAGATACGCCCTCATCTCCGACCTCCACGCCAACCTCCCCGCCCTCGAGGCCGTGTGGGCGGACGTCGCGCGGCGGGATGTGGGGGCGGTGTACCACCTGGGTGACCTGGTGGGATATGCGCCGTGGCCCGACGACACGGTGGCGATGGTCGCCTCCAAGGGCATCGCCGGGGTCGCAGGCAACTACGACTCGACGGTGGCGACCGATTACAAGCATTGCGGCTGCCGCTACGAAGACCCGCACCAGGAGGAGCTGTCCCACCTGAGCTACGACTGGACCCGGCGTCACGTACAGCCCGGGACCAAGGCGTACCTGGACGGGTTGCCGTTCCGAATCGACCTGATGCCGAACGGCGGCCACCTCACCGGGCCTCGAGTGGTCCTGGTGCATGCGGCGCCGACGCTCAACACTCTCTATTGGAACGAGGACCGGCCAGACGACTTCTGCCTCACGATGGCCCGGCACGCGGGCATGAAGCCGGGTGACGTGATCGCGTTCGGCCACACCCACCTGCCCTGGCATCGCGAGGTCGGCGGGATGCACTTCCTCAATACCGGGAGCGTCGGGCGACCCAAGGATGGCGACTGGCGGGCAGGCTACGTGATCCTGGAGGTTGGGAACGGGTCCCCGAAGGTGCAGTTCGTCCGCGTCGAATACGACTTGGAGGCGGCAATGCGTGGCATCCGCGAGAGCGACTTGCCGGACGAGCTCGCGGAGTATCTTCGCACCGGTGGACGGCTCGCTGCCCCGTCCAGCCCCACCGATCCCCAGAACGCGGCGAGAGAATCGAGGGCACCGTGAGCTGGCTCTTTCCCGACGAGCGCAAGTTCTTCGACGACTTCAGCGGGATCGCGGCCCGCCTGACCGCGGAGGCCACGCTGCTGGAGCAGGCGCTCGACCAGCCGGCGCGGCTCCCGGAGCTGAACGCGGAGATCGACCGCGTGCAGCACGAGACGGACCGGGCCGCGCACGATCTCGATCTCAACATCGACAAGCTGTTCATCCCCCCGATGGACCGGGAAGACATCCACCTGTTGTCGATGCGCTTGGGCTACGTGGCCGACTTCATCGGCGGGACCGCCCGGCGTGCCATCAGCCTCAGGGCAACCACCCGCCGTGAGCCGGCGGTAGCGCTCGCCCGGATCATCGTCCGAGCCGTGGCGGGGATCGAGGGGGCGGTCAGGAACCTGCGCAGCGGCGACGAGGTGCTGCTCCGGTGCCGGGAGATCAAACGGGCCGAGGAGGAAGGGGACGCGGCCTGGGAGGCCGCGGTGACGGAGCTGTTCGCCGGCAATCCCGATCCGATAGAGGTCATCCGCTGGAAGACCCTCTACGACCAGCTCGAGGACACCCTCGACGCCTGCGAGGACGTGGCGAACGAGCTGGAGACCATCACCGTCAAGCACACCTGAGGGCAAACCCCACGCAACCGGTCGCTGTTCGACGGCTGGCCGCTGAGGCGCTCGGCACGTTCTTCCTGGTGTTCATCGGCCCGGGTTCCGTCATGGTAAACGCCTACACCGGCGGCGCGCTGGGACCCGTCGGAGTCGCGCTCGCGTTCGCGTTCGTCGTGATCGCCATGATCTATGCGGTGGGCCATCTGTCCGGCGCCCATATCAACCCCGCGGTCACCCTGGCGTTCTGGTCCGTGCGACGGTTCCCGACCGCCGAGGTTCTGCCTTACCTCACGGCCCAGTGCGCGGGGGCGGCCGTCGCTTCGTTGTCGCTGCGCACGGCGCTTGGCCCGGTGGGCCACCTGGGCGCCACGGTGCCGCGCATCCCGACGGGATCGGCCTTCCTGATCGAGTGGCTGTTGTCGTTCGTCTTGATGTTCGTCGTCATGGCGGTGGCGACCGACGAGCGGGTCGCCGACGGCTTCGCCGCGTTGGCGGTGGGCCTCACAGTCGGCTTCTGCGCGCTGGTGGGCGGCCCGCTCACCGGCGCCAGCATGAACCCGGCCCGATCGTTCGGTCCAGCCGTGATCGGCGGCACCTGGCGAGCGCACTGGCTCTACTGGCTCGCGCCGATCAGCGCCATGATCGTCTCGGCGCGGGTCTATGATCTGCTGCGGGCCACGAAGCGGCCGCCGGTCGGGTACGAGCGGGCCGTGGTAGGCATCCAGGGGCCGGTCACCGAGAACGCCGTCACCACCCTCGGCGTGGGTCCGTCGTGACTTCTAAGAGATATTAGCCGCGACTAGCTTCCACGAACCAGGCGTGGTGGCCGAGCGGGTCTTGAAAGGCCAACTCAGGCTTTCCCACACTGTGGCGCCTTGTCCTTCCCTGCGCCATACTGTCTGTGCTCCTCCGCTCTCGCCTTCCGCCCGAATCCTGTCCAGCAGTCTGCAGACGCGTGCTTCTCCCCACATATTTCCCCACACGATCGGCAACACGTGACCCTGATTACGCGGAGAACGACGATGCTTCGATCCCCTTGGTCCTGCCCCGCCGGCGCTGTGATCCTTGCGTTGGCAGTCTGGCACCCCGCAGCCGCGCAGGCCCCGGCACCGAGCCCGGCCGCAGCGGCTGCCCCCACGACCTCCTTTGCCCCCACGCTCGCCGCTACCCACCTGAGCTTCTCGGCCGAAGACCAGGCGCCGCTCGCGGTAAACGCCTCCGCCGCCCGCATGGGCCCCAGGGATGGCAAGGCCGCCGCGATCGTGGGCGCCGCCCTGGTGGTCACCGGCCTCGTGGTCGGCGGTGACACCGGCACCCTGATCACCATCGGCGGCGCCGGCCTCGGCCTGTTCGGCCTCTACATCTGGCAGCGGGGGGACTGAGCTGGCGAGAGCGACCGGCGAAGAGCCGCCGTCTCTCGTGCGCCCGCTGGCGGGCCGGGCCGCTTCCAGGCGTGGCGGGCAGGCCCAGCGCTGACGGTCGACTCGAGGCCATGCCCCTAGGGTAGCAAGGTCACCGGGGGAAAGTGATTGGACGGCCCGAGACCGCGCTGGAGCGAGGCTGAGGCTGCTCCACGGTCAATCAGGGCGACTTTCGCTGCGTCCTGGCTCTCGATGAGCCGGGAGACGGCGCTGAGCTGCGCGTCGGCGCAGGTATCCGCCAGAGCCTGCTCGCCTTCCTCGGTGATCAAAGCAATCGCGTCGTACCATGGCTTGTCGCGATGCATCTCGGCCCGCTTGGTTGTCAGCGTGATCCAACCAGCCGACTCCAGTTCCTGCAAACGCTCAATCATCCGGGCGAACTGACTCCTGGCCGAGGGGTCTTTGAAGTTGTCATTGCCAAAGTTCTCGTCACCCTGGGCAATTCGCTGCAGCAACGCACATTGATCGGGACGCATACCCGGCTCCTGTCGATGTTTCCCAGGAAGATACAAGCGGCCGGTCCTTCGCCATATTCTTCCCCACATCGTTGCCGGCGAGCACGCGGAGAGATCTACGCGGCCTTGTGTAAGCGGAATTGCCGGAAGAAGTTTCAGCCTTCGGGCGTGGTGGCCGAGTGGTTGAAGGCAGCGGTCTTGAAAACCGCCAAGGGGGCAACTCCTTCGTGAGTTCGAATCTCACCCACGCCGCTGACCTTCCAGCCTCCGGAGCGTCCCCCGATGTCCACCAGCCTCCGTTCCCCGGCCTCCTCCACGCTCGGCCCCGTCACCCACGCCGCGCTCCGCATCGGCGCCGGGCTGTTGTTCATGCAGCACGGCGTCCAGAAGCTGTTCGGATTCTTCGGCGGTGTCGGGCCTAACGGCGGGACGGTTCAGTTGATGTCGCAATTCGGACTGGCGGGGGTGCTGGAGACCTTCGGATCGCTGCTGATCGTGCTCGGCCTGCTGACCCGGCCGGTGGCGCTGCTGCTGGCGCTCGAGATGCTCGTGGCCTACTTCCAGGTCCACGCTCCGCAGGGGGGCATGCCGATCGAGAATCGGGGCGAGGTGCCGCTGCTCTTCATGCTCGTCTGGCTCTTCTTCGCCGGCAACGGCGCGGGACCCGCCAGCCTGGATGCGCGGCGCGGGCGCTGACGCCGCCTCAGCGCCGGATCCCGAACCCCATCCATTCCGGCCGGATCGCGTCCCGCAGCTCCACCCCCACGGCTCGCTCGGCCAGGCCCTGGCTCATCCGGCGCGGTCGAGGACGGCCGGGCGCCGCTCGGCGATCTCCGCCTCGAGATCGACCGTGGACCGGCCCCCGACGTAGGTGCGGTACCAGACCTCGGCGCTGAGGAGCAGCCAGATCCGGTTCCCATGGTCGCGGCGGCGCGACAGGTGCTCTTCGACCAGCCGCCGGACCGTGGCCCCCTCGAGGTAGCCGTCGCGCACCAGCTCGCTGCCGAGCAGCAGGTTGGGCGCCAGCGACCGTACTTCCTCCTCCATGATGTACATGAGCGGCGACGCGAAGCCCTGCTTCTGCCGGTCCAGCACCTCCCGCGGGAGATAGCGCTCGCCCAGCCGCCGTTCCAGGTACCGGAGCTTGCCCGGCCCCCGCACCTTGAGCCGCACCGGCACGCGGGCCATGAACTCCGCGAGCCGCGGGTCGAGGTAGGGCGAGCGGGCCTCGAGACTATACGCCATGGTCGCCCGGTCGACGATCATGAGCGATTGTCCGGGCAGCCGGGACATCAAGTCCACGTACATCATCCGGTCAACCGCCTCGGTGGCATTCGGCGTGTCGTACAGGTCCAGCAGGCAGGCCTCCGGCCGCCGTCCCTCGAGCTTGGCACGGAAGGCCGGCGTGTAGAGCTCGGCCCGGTGGGCCTCATTGAACCAGAAGAACTGCAGGCTGGCGGCGTAGCGCTCGCCCCCGGTCTTCCGCGCCATCTGGTCCACCCAGCGGAGCTTGTGGGTGAGACTCTTGAAGGTGAACTGGTCGGGCAGCCGCTGGAGCACGTGGTCCGACACCAGGTCCCGGACCGGTGCCGGCACCAGACGGTACGCGTCCAGCCACCGGTCGGCGGCGTAGCGGTCGTAGCCGCCGAACAGCTCGTCTCCGCCGTCGCCGCCGAGCACCACCTTCACCTCCCGCGCGGTCATCCTGGCCAGGTGCAGGAGGCAGATCGACAGCGGGTCCGCCGGCTCGTCCAGCGCGGAGATGAGCCGGGGCAGGTCGCTCACGACTGACGGCGTGACTTCTTCCGCGAAGTGGCGGGTGCCGTACCGCCGCGCCACCGCCGCCGCCGCCGGCAGCTCGTTGAGGTCGCGATACGGGATGCCCATCGAGAACGTGCGCAGCTCGGGTCCGAGCACCTTGGCCGCGTACGAGACCACGAGCGTCGAGTCGAGTCCGCCGCTCAGGAACGCGCCGACCGGGACGTCGCTGGTGAGGTGGAGCGCGACGGTCTCGGCCATGAGCTGGTCGATCCGCTCGAGGGCCTCCGCCTCGGAGAAGGTCCACTTGGGGCCGTAGCTCAGGTCCCAGTACCGCTCGGTCCGGGTGACGCCGTTCTCCCACACCAGGAAGTGCGCCGGCGGCAGCGCTCGCACATCCTGGAAGAACGTGTCGGGCGCCTGGACGAACCGGAGGGTGAGATACTGGTCCAGCGCGAACGGTGACAGCGCGCCCAGCGTGGGGTCGCCGGCGAGGAGCGCCTTGATCTCGGAGGCGAACGACAGCCGACCGTCCCGCTCGGTGTAGAACAGCGGCTTCTGGCCGAAGTGATCGCGCGCCACGAACAGCCGCCGCCGCCGCCGGTCCCAGATGGCGAAGGCGAACATGCCCCGGAGCCGCTGCAGCATCCGCTCGCCCTCGTCCTCGAACAGGTGCACCAGGACCTCGGTATCGGACCGGGTGCGGAACTGGTGCCCGCGGGCCACGAGGTCGCGGCGGAGCTCCTCGTGGTTGTAGATCTCGCCGTTCAGCACCACCTGCAGGTTCTCGTCCTCGTTACCCATCGGCTGGTGGCCGCCGGCGAGGTCGATGATGCTGAGCCGGCGCATGCCGAGGCCGAGGCCACCTTCAATGAAGGTGCCCCAGTCGTCCGGGCCCCGGTGCCGGATGGCGTCGCACATCCGCCAGATCTCCGGCTGGTCCACGGCGCGCGCGCCGACGATGCCGACGATGCCGCACATGGCTAGGCGGCCTTCTTCCCCCATGCGACCATCATGTATCCCTCCGAGAAGGGAATCAGCTGGTCGAGCATGGTCCACGCGCGGAGCGCGGG
>Ga0310810_10002181_pt1 | contig 20846 bp, 21 predicted proteins | sample NCmetagenome_FD_207641 | JGI IMG/M metagenome (GOLD analysis project Ga0310810, IMG submission 207641) | Soil microbial communities from experimental microcosm in Duke University, North Carolina, United States - NC | ecosystem: Engineered > Artificial ecosystem > Soil microcosm > Unclassified ...
CACCTCGTCGACGCGCCGTGGCACGACTGGTACGTGCCGCATCTGCGGCCGGCGGACGTCGTGCTCGACGTGGGCTGCGCGAACGGTGCCCACACGCTGCAGGCCGCGGCGCAGGTGCGGCGCGTGGTCGGCATCGACTACGACGTCCGTCAGCTCGCGATCGCGATGGCCGAGACGCGGCGGCGCGGGTTGCACAACGTCAGCGTCTTCGCCTGGGACCTCACGCAGGCGTTTCCGTTTGCGAACGCGAGCTTCGATGCGGCGCTGTTCCTCGACGTCATCGAGCACCTGCACCCGCGCCGCGAGGTCCTCGCCGAGATCCGGCGCGTGCTGCGTCCCGGGGGCCGGCTGCTCGTGTCGGGGCCGAATCGCGGCACGACGTGGCGCCGCCGGCTCCGCGACGCGGGGCTCTTCTCGTACTCCGATCCCGATCACAAGATCGAATACACCGAGGCAGAATTCCTCGACGAGCTGCGTGCGGGCGGCTTCGACCCATCGGGGCCGGTGGAGCCGGTCGTGTACGACACGCCGTGGGCCGGGCTCATCGATGCGGTCGGCGGCGTCTCGCTTGGTCTGTACGCGCGCCTCGGGCGGTGGAAGCGCGAGGTGGCCCTCGCGCGCCCGCACGAGAGCACCGGCTTCCGCGTCGTCGCGCGGGCGCGGTCGTGAACATCTGTCTCGTCAACGAGTACGAGCGGTCGTGAACATCTGTCTCGTCAACGAGTACTACCCGCCGTTCGCGCCAGGCGGCGCCGAGTGGAGCCTTCAGGCGCTGGCGCAGACACTGGCCGCGCGCGGGCACGCGGTCACCGTCGTCACGCCGAACTGGGGTGCCGCCAGCGACGAGCGACGCGACGGCGTCCGCGTCGTGCGTTTTCCATTCCCGCGGCGACTGCCCGCGGGCCGCACGCCGGCGCCGGCGAAATGGCTTGCCAACCCATTGTTCTATCTCTATGCCGCCCTCGCCGTGGCCCGCGCGGCCCGGCGCGCCGGCGCGCAGGTGATTCACGCGCAGAACAAGCACTCGCTGATCCCGTGCGTGCTCGCGGCGCGCTGGCTGCGTCTGCCCGTCGTGCTGACGATCCGTGACGGATCGATCATCGATGCGGCGCCGATGTGCCTGCACCACGGCGACCGGATGCCCGCCGACTGCGGACCGCGCAAGCTGTGGCGCGAGTGCTCCGAGGAGTACGTCGCGCTCTACGCGCACGGTCGCCGCCGCCTGCGCACGAAGCTCGCATTCTTCTATCTCTGGCTCGACAGCCGGCTCAAGCAGCGGTTCCTGCGACGGGTCGACGCCGTCGTCGGCGTCAGCACGGGCATCCTCGACATCTACGCGCGGTCCGGTTTGTTCGCCGGCGTCCGGGCGCGGCATGCGATCGCCAACGTCCCGTCGTCGCCGGTGTCGCTGCCGACAGAGGAGCTCGACGCGATCCGCACACGGCTCGGCCTCGTCGGTCGCCCCGTCGTGTTGTATGTCGGCAAGCTGTCTCCGGGCAAAGGGACGCCCGATCTGCTTGCCGCCGCGCGCCTCGTCGAGCGCACCTGCCCCGACGCGATGTTCGTGCTCGCGGGCGACGGCAACGCACCACCCGCCATGCCGAACGTGCGGCATCTCGGCCCACTCGCGAACCGTGATGTGCTCGCACTCTACCCGCTCGCCGACGTCGTCGTCGTGCCGTCCGTCATCCCGGATGCGCTGTCGCGGGTCATCCTCGAGGCGATGGCTGCCGGCCGTGCCGTTGTCGGAACGCGGGTGGGCGGCACGCCGGAGCTGATCGTGCACGGAGAGACGGGGGTACTCATCGAGCGCGGCGCGCCGTCCGCGCTGGCCGAGGCGATCGTCGAGCTCTTGCGCGACCCCGCTCGGCGACAGCGGCTCGGGGCGGCCGCGCGGGCACATCTCGCCGCGCGCTTCGCGGGGGCCGACAGCGTCGATCGTCTCATCGCCGCGTACGAGGCGGCGCGCCGGTGAGCGCCGTCCTCGGACTGTTGCCGGACGCGCGCGGCGGGCTCGGCTCGCTCGCTGTCACCGGACAGCACGGCCGGCTGATCCGAGGCTACTTCCCGCGCTACGTCGCGGCATTTCGCCACGTCGTGTACTTCAGCTATCTGGCCGAGCGGCTCCAGGACTTCACCGAGGATCCCGCGATTCTTCGAGGTGTCGAGCTCGTGCCCGGCGATCCACGTCGCGGCGCGCTGTACGGTGCGATCTTGCCGATCCGCCATGCCGCACTCGTCCGCGGCTGCGATGTGCTCCGCGTGTTCCAGGCGACGGGGACGCTGCCGGCCGTCATCGCGCGCCGGCGCTTCGGTGTCCCATTCGTGACGAGCTACGGATTCTGGTACGAGCGGCTCGCGCGTCATGCCGGCACCCGCGTCCTGCGCCGCGCGGTGACAACGCTCGGCCTCCGCGCGGCGTCCGCGGTGATCTGCACCACGCCCGAGCTGGCCGCGCACGTCACGCGGCGCGCCCCGCGCGCGCACGTCGTGATCATCCCGAACGGTGTCGACACGGAGCTGTTCGCGCCCCGGCCGGCACGCACGACGTCGCCGCCGACGGTCATCTATGTCGGTCGGCTGTCACCGGAAAAGAATCTCGGCTCGCTCGTCGAGGCGGCCGGCAAGCTCGTCGCTCGGCGGCCGCTGCGGCTCGTCTTCGTCGGCGGCGGTAGCGAGCGCGACGCGCTCCAGGCGCTCTCTCGCGCGCGCGGCGTCGACGCGCAATTCGTCCCCGTCGTGGCGCACGAGCGGCTGCCCGAGCTGCTCGATGGCGCCGATGCATTCGTGCTGCCCTCGCTCACCGAAGGACATCCGAAGGCGCTGCTCGAGGCCATGAGCGTCGGCCTCGCGTGCGTCGCGTCGGACGTCGGAGGCAACCGCGCCATCCTCCGGCATGAGGAGACGGGTCTGTTGTACGACGTCGGGGATACCGGGGCGCTCGCGGACGCGCTCGAGCGAGTGCTGGGCGATTCCGATCTCGCGCGCCGGTTGGGAGTGCGGGCGCGCGAGGACGTGCGCGCGCGCTACGACCTCGGCCGTCTCGTCGACGAGGAAGTCGCGCTGCTCCGCGCCGTCGCACGACGGTGATCGTGCGGGCGCTTGGCATCAGTCATCGGCGCGCGCTGCTCGATGCGGAGCTCGTGCCGCTGGCGGCTCGTGTGCGCGGTCGCGTGATCGAGATCGGTAGCCGACGCGCGGGCCGCGGTCGCTTCGCGGACCCCGCGGCGGTCGGGTGCTGGGTGCGTATGGACATCGATCCGCGGCACGCGCCCGACGTCGTCGGCGATGCGATGCGCTTGCCGCTGCGCGACGGCGTGGCGGACTGGGTCGTGTGCCTCGAAGTGCTCCAGTACGTGATCGCGCCGGAGGTTGCCGTGGCGGAGATTGCCCGCGTGCTGGTCCCGGGCGGGCACACCGTGCTGTCTGTCCCGTTCCTGCATCGCGCGGATGCGCCGACCGATCGTCATCGCTTCACCGAAGCGCGCCTGCGCGAGCTGCTGTCGGTCGGCGGCCTGCGGATCGAGCACCTCACGCCACAAGGCGGATTTTTCGGCGCGCTCGCGCACCACGTCCGTCAGGCAGCGGCCCAGCCGCGGCGTCGGGCGGTGCGCTGGGCGCTCGGCGCGCTCGTCGTCCCGGTGGGTGCGGCGCTCGGCGCGACGGATCGGCTCGCGGCGGTGCGACGCTCGGCGTTTCTCTCGAGCTTCAGCACGGGCTTTCTCGCTGTCGCGCGTAAAGGGTGAGCATGCTCGCGTATTACTCGGTCGCGGCCGCGGAGGAGTTCTGGAGCGACCATTGGAGCGGCCACACCGTCGACGAGCTGCTCGCGATCGCGCGTCGCTCGCCGCTCACGACGCTGCTCACGCGGTGGCTTCCAACCGATGGGCTCGTGCTGGAGGCGGGCTGCGGCCTCGGGCAGTACGTGCTGCTGCTGCGCGAGCGCGGGTGGCGCGCGGTCGGCGTCGATTGGAGCGTGCCCGCACTGGTCGCCGCGCAGCATCGGGGCGCGCCGCTGGCGGCGATGCAGCTGCGCGCGCTCGCGCTGCGCTCGGGCGCGGTGGCGGCCTACGTCTCGCTCGGGGTCGTGGAGCACGATCCCGACGGGCCCGACGCGATCCTCGCCGAGGCCGCGCGTGTCGTGGCCCCCGGCGGCACGCTGCTGGTCTCCGTGCCGTACCTCAACGGCGCGCGGCGGCTCGGCGCACCGTGGATCGCGCGGCGGCAGCGCAGGATCGCGGAGCGTGGCGGCGGCTTCTATCAATACGCGTTCACCCGCGCCGAGCTGCACGCCGCGCTTGGTCGGCATGGCTTCGTGCCGTTCGCCGCGCGGCCGTACGACCCGGCCCGCCTGCTGCGCGGATTACGACGTCGCCGCCTGCGCGGAACACCGCGCGCGGCGGTGGCGGCGCACGACGGCGGCCGCGGCGCGACGCCACCCGCGGCGGTCGCCGCCCCCGACCGCGGCCACGGCGTCCGTCGCGTCGTGCGCGCGTTGCTCTACACCCGTCCCGCGCTCGCCTTGCTCGGTCACATGCTGCTGGTCGCCGCCGTGCGCCGCTGAGCCGCGTCGTCGCGCTATACTCGCCGCGATGAGCGCGCCGTCGTTCCGGCTCGTGGACGCGGGCGACCGGCGGATCCTCACCGTCGACGGCCGGGCGTACGAGACGACGTACAGCGCGCGCGTGGTGCGCATGCTCGTCGAGCGCAAAGGAGCGCAGCGCGCGCCACTGTATTTCCCGTTCAAGCACGAGCGCGGCGAGCACTTCCTCGGCCCGCTGTTCCGCTATCTCGGTGCGCGCGGGACGCCGCCGCTGACCGTGCTCGAGATCGGCTGCTCGTTCGGCCATATCACCGAGTACCTGCACGAGCATCCCGCGGTGAAGCGCATCGCCGCGTTCGACACCGACCGCGCGTTCGTCGACATCGTTCGAGTGAAGATCGACGAGCTCGGGCTCGACAAGGTCGCCGACCTCCGGCACCTCGACGGCGAGGCGACGCGTCGGCTGCCCTGGCCCGATGGCGCGTTCGATCTCGTGCTCGCCCTCGGCGTGATCGAGCACCTGCCGGTCCGTCATCGGCGCGCGCAGGTCGACGAGTACTATCGCCTGGTCGCGCCGGGCGGCCACATCGCGATCCTCGACACGCCGAACCGCGCGTTCCCGCTGGAGACACACTCCGTCGGCCTCCCGGGCGTGCAGTGGCTGCCGTCGCGACTCGCCTATCACTACGCGCGCCTGGGACGGCCGCGCCGTTACGCCAGCGTGACGTTCGACGACTTCGTCGCGGATGGCACGGGCTGGAGGAACGCGGCGTGGCGTGAATGCCTGCCCTCGAGCCGGCTCGCGGGGCTCGCGGACGTCACGGAGGAGGCGGGCTACGGCTGGCGATTCTTTCGCGACACCGCACGGTCGCGAACGCGGCGGGCACTGCTGCCTGCATTTGCCGTCGCGGTGGCGGCGCTGCGCGCCGCCGGACGGTCACCATCGCTCTGCCTGCCGTTCAGGCGCCGGGGGTGACGTCGCCGCGCGTGTCCGTGCTCATGGGCGTGCACAACGGCGCCGCCCACGTGCGACAGGCGATCGACAGCGTGCTCGCGCAGACCGAAGCCGATCTCGAGCTGATCGTGGTCGATGACGGCTCGACCGATGCGACGCCGCAGATCGTCGCGGCGTCGCCCGACGCCCGTTTGCGCGTGGCGCGACGGCGGCACGAGGGACTGACGCGCGCGCTGAACCACGCGCTCGCGCTCGCTCGCGCGCCGATCGTCGCCCGGCTCGATGCGGACGACGTCGCGCTGCCCGAGCGTCTTGCGCGCCAGCTCGCGTTTCTCGAGGCGCATCCCGAGGTCGGCGTGCTCGGCAGCGCCGCGCGCGAGATCAACGGCGACGGTCGCGACGTCGGGATCGTGCGGCCGCCGCTCGACGATCGCACGCTGCGTCGGGTGCTGATCCGCCGAAATCCGATGGTGCATTCGAGCATCACGATGCGCCGCACGCTCGTCGAGGCGGTCGGCGGCTACGACGCGAGCTTCGCGGTCGCACAGGACTACGACCTGTGGATGCGGCTCGCCGCCGTCACGCGGCTCGCCAACCTCGCCGAGCCGCTCGTGGTGCGGCGACTGCTGCCCGGGCGCGTCTCGGTGGTGCGCGACCGCGATCGGCTGCGCGCGGAGGCCCGGGCGCGCTGGCGCGCGGTGCGCGCGGGAACGTATCCCGCCTGGTGCGCGCTCTTCGCCTTGCGGCCGCTGCTCGCAGCCGCGCTGCCGGGCCCGATCCGTCGCCTGGTGCGCCGCGCGCGCGGATGAGCACGCCGCCGCCATCCTCGCCGCGCGGTGCGCCGCCGCCACCGTCGGCGCCGCGCGGTCCGGTGCTGCAACTGCTCGTGTCGACGCAGCCGGGCGGCGGCCCGCAGCAGGTGCTCACGGTCGCCACGTGGCTCCGCGCACGCGGATGGCAGACGATCGTCGGCGGACCGCGCGACGGTGCGCTGTTCGAGCGGTTCCGCGAGCGCGGCATCCCGATCATCGAGCTGGCGACGAACCGGCTGAGCGCGGCGACGCTCGTCCGCGTCGCCCGTCTGGTGCGCGCGCGCCGCGTGCGGCTGATCCACTCGCACGGCAAGGGGGCCGGTCTCTACGGGCGGCTGGTGGCGCGGGCGCTCGGGATCCCGGCGGTGCACACGCTGCACGGACTTCATTTCGAGGCGTACGGCCCCGCCGCGCGTGCCGCGTACCTGATGCTCGAGCGGCGGCTCGCGCGGTTGACGCGCGTGATCGTCAACGTCTCTCGCGCTCAGGAGGCCGAAGGGCTCTCGCTGCGACTGTTCGACCGCCGTCAGAGTCGCGTGGTCGTGAACGGCGTGGACGTCAGCGCGCTGAACGCGGCCGCGCTCGAGGCGCGCGAGGCGCGCGCCGTCCTCGGCCTGCCGGCTTCGGGCGCGGTGATCGGCACGGCCGCGCGCTTCGATCGCGTCAAGCGGCTCGACGTGCTGCTGCGCGCGGTGGCGCGAATGCCCGACACCAGCGCGCGGGTCGTGCTGATCGGCCGCGGCGACGAGGCGCGCGCCCTGCGCGACGCGGCGGCGGCGCTGGGGCTCGGCGCGCGGGCCGTCTTCCCCGGCGAGATCGTCGACGCCGCGCGCCTGTTTCGCGCGTTCGACGTGTTCGTCGCGCCGTCGGCGAAGGAGGGCATGCCGCTGGCGGTGCTCGAAGCGATGGCGCTCGGGGTGCCGGTGGTCGCCAGCGACATCGCGGCCCATCGTGAGGCCTTGGGCACCGCCTCGCCAGGGCTGGTACCGTCGACACCGGAGGCGTTCGCCGCCGCGCTCGGTGCGCTGCTCGCCCACGGTGAGACGCGGGCCGTTCTCGCCGCCGAGCAGCGCACGCGCGCGCGCAGCGAATTCGACGTGCGCGAGATGCTGACCGCGATGGAGGGCGTGTACGGTGAGGTGCTGCCCGTGTAGTAGGATGGTGCGGTGCGGATCCTGATCACAGGGATCACAGGGTTCGTGGGCAGCCATCTCACCGAGCTCGCGCTGGCCCGCGGGGCCGAGGTCATCGGCGCGCTTCGCTGGCGCAGCAACACCGAGCACATCGATCACCTCCGCGACCGCCTGACGCTCATCCAGTCCGACCTGCGCGACGTCTCGTCGGTGCGCGAGCTGGTCGAGCGCGCCACGCCCGACTACATCGTGCATCTCGCCGCGCAGTCGTTCGTCGCCGCGTCGTGGCAGACGCCGGCGGAAACGCTGATGACGAACGCGATCTCGCAGATGAACCTCTTCGAGGCGATCCGCCAGCTCGGCACGCGTGCGCGCTTTCTGGTCATCGGCTCCAGCGAGGAGTACGGGCTCGTGCACGGCGACGAGCTGCCGATCCGCGAGACGAACCCGCTGCGCCCGCTCTCGCCCTACGCGGTGAGCAAGGTGACGCAGGATCTGATGGGCTTTCAGTACTGGAAGAGCTACGGGCTCGACATCGTGCGTGCGCGCGCGTTTCACCACACCGGACCGCGGCGCAGCGATGCGTTTTCGACGTCGACGTTCGCGAAGCAGGTCGCCGAGATCGAGGTCGGCCGTCGCGAGCCGGTCGTCATGGCGGGCGACCTCAAGCCCGTGCGCGATTTCTCCGACGTGCGCGACATCGTGCGCGGCTACTGGGATCTGCTGGAGCGTGGCGTGGCGGGCGAGGTGTACAACCTCTGCTCGGGCCTGGAGTGGACGATCGAGCGCATGCTGACCTTTCTCATCTCGCAGTCACGCGTGCCCGGCATCGAGGTGCGCACGGACGCTGCGCGCTTTCGCCCGTCGGACAGCCCCGTGCTCCGCGGCAGCTACGAGAAGATCGAGCGGGCGGTGGGATGGCGACCGCACATCCCATTCGAGCAAACGCTGATCGATCTGCTGGACTATTGGCGACAGCGCATCCAGCACACCGTGTGACCGGCGGCGTCGCCACGACGGGGCCGCGCGTGGCGCTCGTCCACGACTGGCTCACCGGCATGCGCGGCGGCGAGCGCTGCCTCGAGGTGTTCTGCGAGCTCTTTCCCGACGCGCCGCTCTACACGCTGCTGCACGTGCCGGGCACGGTGTCGCCCGTGATCGAGCGACGGCGCATCGTCACCTCGTTCGTGCAGCGCCTGCCCGCGGCCGTGTCACAGTACCGCCGCTATCTGCCGCTCTTCCCCGCGGCGGTCCGCGGCTTCGATCTGAGCGGCTACGATCTGGTGATTTCGCTGAGCCACTGTGCGGCCAAGGCCGTGCGGCGTCCTGCCGGCGCGCTGCACGTGTCGTACTGCTTCAGCCCGATGCGCTACGTCTGGGATCTTTACGACGATTACTTCGGCGCGCGCGCGGGCGTCGCGGTGCGCACGCTCATGCCGCCCATCGCGGCCGCCCTGCGGGCGTGGGACCGGCGCACGGCGGGCGTCGATGCGTTCGTCGCGATCTCGCAGCACATCGCCGAGCGCATCCGCCGCGTCTACGGGCGCGCGGCGGACGTCATCCATCCGCCGGTCGACGTCGCGCGGTTCCGGCCGGCCGCGCGCGTGGACGATTTCTACCTGGTCGTGTCCGCGCTCGTGCCGTACAAGCGTCTCGATCTCGCCGTCGTGGCCGCGAGCCAGCTGCGCCGCCGCCTGCTCGTCGTCGGGACGGGGCCGGAGGAGCACCGGCTGCGCGCCGCAGCCGGACCGACCGTCGAGTTCCTCGGCTGGCGCTCCGATGCCGAGGTCGCCGATCTGTACTCGCGCTGCCGCGCGGTGCTGTTTCCGGCCGTCGAGGACTATGGCATCGTCCCGCTCGAGGCGGCGGCAGCCGGACGGCCCACGATCGCGCTCGGCCGGGGCGGCGTGCTCGAAACGATGATCGGACTCGACGCCGGCGCGCCGCCGACGGCGGTCTTCTTCTACGAGCAGACGGTGGCGGCGATGGCGGACGCGATGGTGCGCTTCGAAGCGGCCTCGCATCGGTTCGAGCCGGCGGCGCTGCGTGCCCGCGCCGCACAGTTCGATCGCCCGATCTTCCGGCGCCGGATCGCGGACTACGTGGAGGGCTGCTGGAGCGAATTCCTCGCGAGGCGCGCATGCTGAAGGCGCACTCGCGGCTGTTCAAGCAGCTCACGTTCGCGACGGACATCGCGCTGATCGCGGGCTGCTGGCTCTTCGCGTACTGGCTGCGCTTTCATGCGTTCGGTCGCGGCGACGTGCCGCCGTTCGGCGATTACCTGCTGCAGCTGGTGCCGATTCTGCTCGTGTGGACGTTCGCGTTCAAAGCGTTCGACCTCTATCGCCCGATGCGGCTCGGCTCGCATCTCGGCGAGTGGTGGGACATCACGAAAGCGTCGAGCCTCGGCGTGGTCGTGCTGCTCGCGATCATGAGCGTCGTCTTCCGCGGGTACGAATACTCGCGCGTCGTCATCGGCCTGTTCTGGGCCAGCTCGATCGTTGCCGCGACCATGTCGCGCGTAGTGTTCCGCGAGGCGCTCCGCGTGGCGCGCCGCCGCGGCTACAACCTCCGTTACGCCGTGGTCATCGGGGGCGGCGAGGCGGCGGCCGAGGTGTTTCGCGTCCTGAAACGGCGTCCGGATGTCGGCGTGCGCGTCCTGGGCCGCCTCGGCGACAAGCGCGAAGAGGGCGAGGCGCGCTGGCTCGGCGCTCCCGAGGACATCCGCGCGGTGCTCGACACGCATCAGGTCGACATCGTGATGATCGCGCTGCCGCATGCGGAGTACGCCCGGATCGGCGCGATCCTCGACGGCATCGGCGACGACCCCGTCGCGATTCATTATGTCCCCGACGTGTTCAGCCTCGCGTCGCTGCGCGGCGGGATCGAAGAGTTCGAGACGCTGCCGATCGTTCACCTGCGCGAGTCGCCGCTGTACGGCTGGAACCAGGTCCTCAAGCGTGTGTTCGACGTCGTCGTCTCCGCACTGGCGCTCATGGCGTTGTCGCCGCTGCTGCTCGCCATCGCGATCGGTGTCAAGCTCACGTCGCGCGGCCCCGTGCTCTACCGCCAGGAGCGCATGGGCCTCGACGGCCGACGGTTCTCGATGCTGAAGTTCCGCTCGATGGTTCCCGACGCCGAAGCCGCCACCGGCCCGCAATGGGCCGTTCCCGGCGACCCGCGGCGCACCGGCTTCGGCGCGCTGCTGCGGTCGACGAGTCTCGACGAGCTCCCGCAGCTCGCGAACGTGCTGCGCGGGGAAATGAGTCTCGTCGGCCCGCGGCCCGAGCGGCCGTCTTTTGTCGAGGAGTTTCGGCGCCGCGTGCCGCGCTACATGCTCCGTCACAAGGTGAAGGCCGGGATTACGGGCTGGGCGCAGATCAACGGCTGGCGCGGTAACACGTCGATCGAGAAGAGGATCGAGTACGACCTGTACTACATCGAGCGGTGGTCGCTCGGGTTCGACGTCAAGATTTTGCTGCAGACGCTCTGGCTCGGCTTCCGCAACCGGAACGCGTATTGAGCGCGGTCGCCGAAGCCCTCCGCGGCGCCGTGTTCGCGCGGCCGCTCGGGCCGCGCCTCGTCGAGACGCTGCTCGTCGTTCTCGCCATCGGCCTCGCATTTTCGATCACGCTCTCCGAGACGACCCTGCTCGTGCTCGCCGTCGCGGTCATCGCGGGCGCGGTCACGACTCCGCGGCGCCGACCGGCACTCGCCGCGCCGCTGCTCGCGTTTGCCGGCTGGAGCCTCGTGGCCGCCGCGCTGTCCGCGGAGCCGGGCGACAGCCTGCGCGCGACGAAGACGCTGCTGCCGCTCGCGACGCTCTGGGTCGTCGGCGCAACACTGCCGTCGGCGCTGGCCGCGCGGCGATTCGCGACGTGGGTGTTCATCGCCGTCTCGGTCGCCGCCCTCTTCGCGATCGTGCAGGTGGCGAGCTGTCCTGCCGCGGGCGGCCACGTCGCCTCGGCGCAGATCCCCGTCGTCGGTGGCTATTTCAAGAAATGCGGGCGCGCGCACGCCTTTTTCAGCATCTACATGACGCTCGCGGGCGTGCTCACCGTTGTGCTGATGCTCACGCTGCCGCGCCTCCGTGCATTTTCTCGGCTCGTGCTCGCCGCGGCCGCGTGGGTGGCGGGCGTGGTCGCGCTGGGCCTGACGCTCGTCCGCGGCGCCTGGCTCGGCTTCGCGGCGGGGACGGCCGTCACGCTGCTGCTCGCGCGTCGGCGCGCGGTCGCGGTGGCGCTGCTCATCGTGCTGCCCGTGGTCGCCCTCGGTATTCCGGCCGTGCACAAACGGCTGCGCACCATCGGCGATGCCGCGGACGACACGACGCGCGATCGGCTCGCGATGCTCGCCGGCGGGCTGCGCATGATTCGCGAGCACCCGCTCGCGGGTGTCGGTCCCGGCCAGGTGAAGAGACTCTATCCCGTCTACGCGCCGCCGGAGGCGCTGCGCCACCACACGAGCCACCTGCACAACACGCCGCTGCAGATCGCGGTCGAGCGCGGCATGGTCGGGCTCGCCCTCTGGCTCTGGATCTTCGTCGCGTTCTTCGTTCGCGCCGTGCGCGTGCTGCTTCGCATCTCGGACGCGGCGGCGGCCGACCGCGCGCTCGTCGTCGGCTCGCTCGCCGCGGTGGCGGCGTTCCTCGTGGGCGGTTTGTTTGAATACAACTTCGGCGATACCGAGGTGCTGCTCGTCACGCTGGCGGTGATGGCGCTGCCGTTCGTGGTCGAGCGCGACATGACGGAGCGGACGACGTGAGACGCGTTGCCGCCGCCCGACTCGCCGGCCTGCGCCTGGTCGCGATGGACGTCGACGGCGTTCTCACCGACGGCGGGATCGTCTACACCGACCGCGGCGACGAGCTCAAGCGATTCGACGTCCGCGACGGGCAGGGACTCGTGCTACTCCGCGAGGCCGGCGTGATCACGGCGGTGGTGACGCGGCGCCACTCGGCCATCGTCGAGCGCCGCGCGCGTGAGCTCGGCATCGCGGAGGTACACCAGGACGTCAAGGACAAGCGCGCGGTGATGCAGGAGGTCCTGGCCCGTCACGGCGTGCGCCCCGCCGATGCGTGCTACGTGGGCGACGACGTTGGCGACGTGCCTGCGATGGCGGTCGTCGGCGTCCCCGTCGCGGTCGCCGATGCGGTGCCCGCGGTGCGCAAGGCCGCGCTGTACGTCACCCGCGCGCGCGCCGGCTTCGGCGCCATCCGCGAGCTCTGCGACCTCATCCTCGCCGCCAGGCTAAAAAAGCCCCCGCGCGCCCGATAGCAAGCGCCCGAGCATGCTCAGCGGCTGTTTCGTCTCCGAGGCCGACGAGTAGGCAACCGAGAGGGTCCGAAGACTATTTCGGTGTCAGCGTGTACGTTCGAACGACCCGACATCGCCGACTGAAGGGCTGCGTGGGGGATGCTGTCCCCCTCTGAGACCCGTGGCTTCTGGGTATCGCGTCGGACCCGGCCAGGAATCGTGGTCCCATTACAGGCGCAACGTATTGTCGATTTGCGTGGTCGAAGAGGGGCACACAGCCCCCCACCGCCCGGCCCGTTTAGTACGCGATCGTCGGTTCGGTCGCGACGCGCACGCGGACGAAGTAGTCTTTGAACCGCTCGAGGTCGTCCTGCGACACCATGTCCGACACGAGGAAGCAGGCGACGTCGCCCTGCTTCCACACCCATGTCACGAACCCGGCGTCACGCTTGAGCATCGGACGCCACCGGCCCTCGATGAGCACGCGATCGCTCTCGCTCAGCGTGAAACCGCGCTCGGCGGGCAGCATGATGTAGCTGACGAAGTGACCATCGACGTCGCGGTAGTGCAGTGCCAGGCCACGCTGTCGCGTCAGATACACCGGCTCGGCGCTCACGAAGTCCAGCCGATCGTCGCCGGCGAAGGCGCGTCTGAGATCGATGCCCGTCTCCTGGGTGAGCCATGGCAGCCCGGCGGGTAGGATTTGCGGCTGCCGTGCGCCCCACATCAGCACGCGGGAGTGCTCGTTGACGACGGCGCGCACCATTTGCTGAACCGGATCCGCGGGCGCGATGCGTGGCAGCACCGGCAGCATGAACAGCACGAGCGCGAGCGCGGTTGCCGCGGCGGCGATCAGTGGAGCAAGCCATACCGGCCGGCGCGGGCGGTCCGCGGCTTCGACGATCGCCACGCGCAACCGGGCGGGCGCGGTATAGCGCGGCAGCTCGGACGCCAGCCTGCGTCCGAGTGCCTCGTCCCCAGGGCCCGGCAGCTCGGTGCTCATTTTGTTCCGTAGTCCTTTAGCATCACCCGCAGCCGCTCCTTTGCGCGGAAGATGCGGGACTTCACCGTGCCGACCGGGCACGCCATGACGCGGGCGACCTCCTCGAGCGGCAATCCTTCGACTTCCGCGAGCAGCAACACCGTGCGGAACTCCTCGGGCAGGCGTCGCATGGCACGTTCCAGATCGGTGTGGGCCTCGAGCGCGCCCCCTTCGTCTGTCGACGTGTCATGAAACATCGGGACGTCCCAGTCGGGGACGCCGTCCTCGGCGACCGCCGTCTCGCGTTCGCGGAGCCGGTAAAACGTCAAAAATGTGTTTCTCAGGATCTGAAACAACCACGCGCGCAGATGGGTTCCCGGCTGGAAGCGGTGCGAGAAGCGGAACGCTCTGAGGTACGTTTCTTGAACGAGATCGTCGGCCTCGGGCGGGTTGCGACTCAAATACATCGCGAAGTTATAGAGCGCATCCAGATGCTGCAACGCCTCGCGCTGGAACTCGAGGTCCGCCACCCTCAGTCCTCGGACCAGCGGGCGGGATACCCGCCTGGGCGCACGGTGTGCTCGTCGGCCAATTCGGCAAGCAGCTCGCGGACAGTCGCGTACAACGTCGGGTGCTCGAAGTCCGGTGCGACGTCGGCCAGCGGCCGCAGCACGAATGCTCGCTCGGCGAGCAGCAGGTGGGGCACATGCAGGTCGTCGGGACCGCTGATGACCTCGTCGCCGTAGAAGAGGATGTCGATGTCGAGCGTGCGCGGCGCGAAGCGTCCCGCCTCGGGCGTGCCGGCCGGCCGGACGCGGCCGAGAGAGGTCTCGATGCCTTGCAAGCGTGCCAGCAGCGCGCGCGGCGGAAGCGCGGTATCAATGGCCACCACGCAGTTGAGATACCAGCGTTGCTCGTGCTCCGTGCGCCCCGGCTCCTCTTCCCACGGCTCGGATTCGTAGAGCGGCGAGGTCTCGACGACGGCGATGTCGGTACTGCCGCGCAATTCGCGCATCGCTGCGCGCAGCACGTCCAGCCGCTCGCCGAGATTGCTGCCGAGGCCCAGGTACACGCGCGTCATGAGCGGCGCCGCGTGAGCTCGACCGACGGCGTGCCGACGAGTCCCTGCAGCGGGGGGGTGAGCTTGCGTACGCGCACCCGAACTTCGTCGGCCGGAAATTCCCGCAGGAGCGTCTGCGCGATCTGGCCGGCGAGGCGCTCGATCAGATTGACGCGGCCGTGCGTGCCGATCTCCACGATGCGCCGCGCGACTTGCCCGTAATCGATCGCGCACGCCAGATCGTCGGAGACGGCCGCGCTGCTGAGATCGACGGCCAGCTCGGCGTCGACCGAGAACCACACGCCGACCGTCTGCTCCGCCGTCGAGACACCGTGATGTCCGTAGAAGCGCACGTCTTCGAGACGCAGGCGATCGCTCGTCACCGCTTCACCACCGGGTTCTTGAGCGAGCCGATACCTTCCACGCGGACCTCCGCGCGATCACCCGACACGAGCCGCGACGCGCCCGCCGGCGTGCCGGTCGCGATCACGTCGCCGGGCAGCAGCGTCATCACCTCCGATATGCGCGCGATGAGATCCTCGACGGGGAAGATCAGGTCCTTGGTCGAGCCGGACTGGCGTACCTCGCCGTTCACCAGCCCTTCGACGGCGAGCGCTCCAGGATCGACGTCGGTCGCAATGCACGGCCCGAGCGGACAGAACGTGTCGAAGCCCTTGGCGCGTGCGGGCACGCCGTCGCGCGCGCGCACGTCGCGCGCTGTCACGTCGTTCAGCGCGGTGTAGTCCAGCACGTACGCACGCGCGCGGGCCGGCGACACGCTGTGGCAGCGGCGCCGGATCACCACCGCGAGCTCCGCTTCGTGCTCGACGAAGTCGCTCTGCGGCGGCAGCATGATCGGGTCGTCGGGTCCGATCACCGCCGTCGGCGGCTTGAGTGCGAGCACGGGCATCTCGGGCAATGGCTCGGCGAGCTCGGCGGCCCGCCCACGATAGTTGAGGCCGACCGCGACGATCTTCGAGGGCAGCACCGGTGCCAAAAGCACGACCTGGTGCAGCGAATAGCGCTTGCGCCCACGACGAAACGCCGTCAACGGCGTGCCGGAATATTCGACGACCGTCGTGCCTTCGAGCGCGCCATAGCGCGTGGCATCGCCGGCCCGGAAGCGCACGTTCAGCATCAGGCGATGCCCAGGACGTCGTGCATCGAGTAGAGGCCCGGCGCGCGGTGCGCGATCCAACGTGCCGCGCGGAGCGCGCCACGCGCGAACGTGTCGCGGCTGTGGGCGCGATGCGTGAGCTCGAGTCGCTCACCGAGCGTGCCGAAGGAGACGGTATGCTCGCCGACGACGTCGCCCGAGCGCAGCGCCATGACCCCGATTTCCTTGGCCGTGCGCTCGCCCGGAACGCCTTCGCGCCCGTACACACCGACCTGGCGCAGGTCGCGCCCGAGCGCTTCCGCGATGATCTCGGCCATGCGCATCGCCGTCCCGCTCGGCGCGTCCTTTTTGTATCGATGATGGATCTCGGTGATCTCGACGTCGTACTCGTCGCCGAGTGCCTTTGCCATCGTACGCAACACCGAGAACGCGAGCGTGACCGCCACGGACATGTTCGGCGCGAGCAGGATAGCGGCCTCGCGCGCCAGCGCGGCGATTTCCTCGCGCTGTCCGGCCGAAAAGCCCGTCGTGCCGATCACCGCGCGCGCTCCCGCGCGGGCAACCAGGCGCAGATGGTCGAGCGACGCCTCGGGCACCGAGAACTCGATCAATACGCGATCCCGTACGATCGCGCCGGCCGCGTCGGCGCCGATCGGGATACCGAGAGCGCCGACGCCGGCGGTTTCGCCCGCATCGCGACCGACCGCCCGATGGCCCGGCGCCTCGATCGCGGCGGCCAGCCGCATTCCGGGGGCGTCGCGGTGGAGCGCGACGATGCGAGAGCCCATACGGCCGGCGCGCCTTCGCCGGGCTCCGGCGCCGCGCCGGTCCGGCTACCATCGCTCATGCGCGGTCGCGGTGCGCTATTTTACGAGACCGTACTGCCTGAGCACCCCGCGCAGCGTCTCACGGTTCGCGTCGCTCATGCGGCACATCGGCAGCCGGAACTCGGGTTCGAGCATGCCCGCCATGGCCATTGCTTCCTTGATCGGAATCGGATTCGTCTCGAGGAACGCGGCGCGCGCCAGCGGAAAGAGCCGATGGTGCAGCTCTCGCGCGCGCTTCCAGTCGTTGTCGAGCGCGGCGTGCACCATGTCGGCGGTGTCCTTCGGCACGATGTTCGCGATGACCGAGATCACGCCGTGCCCGCCGACCGCCATGAGCGGCAGGGTGAGGTTGTCGTCACCCGACAACACCGAGAACCCGGGGCCGCATGCCAGCACCACCTGGGTCATCTGATCGAGGCTCCCGGACGCCTCCTTGACGCCACGGATGTTGCCGACGTCCCGAACGAGTCGAGACATCGTGGCCGTCTCGATGTTGACGGCCGTTCGGCTCTGAATGTTGTAGACGACGATCGGAATGGCGACGGACTCCGCGACCGCGCGGAAGTGACGGTAGAGCCCTTCCTGCGTCGGCTTGTTGTAGTACGGATTGACGACGAGCGCGCCGTCGGCGCCCGCGCGCTCCGCGTGCCGCGTCAGGTCGATGGCTTCGGCCGTCGAGTTCGAGCCCGTGCCCGCCAGCACCTTGACGCGCTTGTTGGCTGCCTCGACGGCGAGCTCGACGACGCGCTTGTGCTCGTCGTGCGAGAGCGTGGGCGACTCGCCGGTCGTCCCACAGGGCACCAGTCCGTCGGTGCCGTGGGCGACGTGCATGGCGACGAGCTCGCGCAGCTTCGCCTCGTCGATCTTGCCGTTCTTGAACGGAGTCACCAGCGCGACGAAGGAACCGGTGAAGATCGGGTTCATACGGTCATCTCCCCGGCCACCAGGTCCTCGAACGTCTCCCGGCGGCGCACGATCGTGTAGCGATCACCGTCCACGAGCACCTCCACGGGGCGCGGCCTCGTGTTGTAGTTGGACGCCATCGCGAAGCCGTACGCGCCGGCGCTCAGGATGGCGAGCAGGTCACCTTCTTCGGGGCGCGGCAGGGTGCGATCCTTCGCGAAGAAGTCACCGGATTCGCAGATCGGTCCCACCACGTCGGCGGTCGTCGTGGGGCCCGCGGCACGCGCCTCGAGCGCCGGCACGATCTCGTGGTACGAGTCGTAGAACGCCGGGCGGACGAGGTCGTTCATGGCGGCATCCACGACGACGAACGTCTTCGCGTCCGTTTCCTTGTAATACAGCACGCGCGTCAGCAGGGCGCCCGCATTGCCGACGATCGAACGCCCGGGCTCGAGCAGTACCGTGACGCCGAGCTCCTTCAGCACGGGCAGGAGCACGCTCGCGTAGTCGGTATGGCTCGGCGGTACTTCGTCGCGATACCGGATGCCGAGACCGCCGCCGACGTCGACGGTGGTGACTTCGATCGCCCGCTCGCGCAGCTGCTTGACCAGCGCGGCCACGCGCGCGAGCGCATCGGCCAGCGGCGACGTCTTCGTCAGCTGCGAGCCGATGTGCATGTCGATGCCGACGACCCGGACACCGGGCAGCTGCGCTGCTTCCGTGTACGCGTCGAGCGCTTGACTGTACGGAATGCCGAACTTGGCGCTCCGGAGCCCGGTCGCGATGTACTTGTGCGTCTGCGGATCCACGTCCGGGTTGACGCGCAGCGCGACCGGCGCCCGCGTCCCGACCTCGCGCGCCACCTCGTCCAGCGCTCGCAGCTCGCCCAACGACTCGACGTTGAAGAGCAGGATGTCGGCCTTCAGCGCGTCGCGCATCTCCTCACGCGTCTTGCCGACACCCGAGAAGATGATCTTCTTCGCCGGCACGCCGGCGCGCAGCGCGCGTTGCAGCTCACCCCCGGAGACGATGTCGGCGCCCGCGCCGGCCTTGGCGAGCGTGCCGATGACGGCGAGGTTGGAATTGGCCTTGATCGAGTAGCACACGAGGTGCGGTACGTCCTTAAACACGTGATCGTAGGCGCGATAGCTCTCGAGCAGCGCGGCCTTGGAATACACGTACGCCGGGGTGCCGACGGCGTCGACGAGCTTCGTCAGCGGCAGCGATTCACAGCAGAGCTGGCCGTGACGATAGGGGTAGTACGTGGTGGGCGTCATGTGACACGAATCGTTGCTCACAGAGCGCACGAAGTCAAGGCACGGCGACCGTGACCTCGTTGGAGGGACGGCTCTCGTTGGCGCGCGCGCTCGCGTCCTGCGCGGTGACCGTGTAGCGATACGTGCCGGCCGGCACGTTCCGGTCGATGAAGGTCGTGGCGGGCGGCTGCACGGCGCCGATTCGCGCGGGGGGCGTATCGCGGCCCGCGCGGTACACGATGTACGCGGCCACGTCGGGCTCGGCGCTCGGCCGCCACAGCAGGCGGACCTCGCCACGCGATGGCACCGCGACGAGCCCGGTGACCGGCGCGGGCGGCGTCGTCTTCACCGGCGTCACGGCCACGCGCTCGGTCGGCTGCCCCACCGCGCGCGCCGCATCGGCGGAGCGGATCGCGCGAACCGCATAGTAGTAGATGCGGTCGTTCAGCAGCCCGCGATCCTCGAATGACGTCGTGCCGGATTCTGTCCGACCGATCGCGGTCGGCTCCGCGACGGGATCCGGCGCGCGCAAAATTTCGTATTCGAGCGGGGCGGTGACGGCCGAGCCATCGACGAGCGCGGCGGGCGGCTGCCACGCGAGCCGCGTCTGGCGATCGCCCGGCTCGGCGCGCAACGACCGCGGCGGCTCCGGGGCCGCGATGTACACGATCGACACCCGCGGCGACGGTGCGCTCGTGCGACCCGTCGCGTCGTCGGTCAGGACGACGTACGTGTACCGCCGGCCGTAGGTGAGGCCGGCGCGATCGATATACGTGATACGGTGGCCGCGCAGCGCCGGCGACGCCGGATCACGCAACGGAAACATCGAGATCTCACGATAGCCGACCACGCGGTCGTGCCGCAGCATCGCCGGCCGCGGATCACCGGTGCCCGCATCGTCGATGCGGAACAGACGCGCGGCGCCCGGGTCGAGGATGCGGGAGTTGTCCATCCGGCGTTGCGGCACCGTCCAGCCGAGCTCGATGCCGCCCGTGCGAACCGTCGCGCTCAGATCGCTCACCGCCTGCGGCACGCGTGTCTCGGGCGGCACCGGAATGCCGCGACGACCGCATGCGGCGAGGACGAGTGCCAAGATCAGGACACCGGCGCGGCGCCCGCCGCGCCTCACGAGCCGATGAGCGCGCGCGCCTCGGCGAGCGCCGTGGCCACCGCGGTAGGCGCGGTGCCTCCGGTCGCGGCGCGCGCTCGCAGCGACGCCTCGACGGTCAGCACGCCGTGGACGTCGGCCTCGATCAGCGGCGAAAACGTCCGGAGCGTGTCCAGCGGCAGCGCGTCGAGCCCGGCGTCCCGCTCGAGGGCCAGGCGCACGATGCGTCCGACGACCTCGTGAGCCTGCCGGAATGGCAGCCCCTTGCGGACGAGATAGTCCGCGAGATCCGTCGCCGTGGCGTAATGCTCACCCGCGGCGGTGCGCATACGCTCGGTCCGGAACGTCAGCGAGCGGAGCAGCGGCGGCAGCACTCCGAGCATGCTGTCGAGCGTGTCCACGGAGTCGAAGAGCGGCTCCTTGTCTTCCTGCATGTCGGAGTTGTACGCGAGCGGCAATCCCTTCATGGTCGTCAGCACGGCCACCAGGTTGCCGTAGAGCCGTCCGCTCTTCCCGCGCACCAGCTCCGCGACGTCGGGGTTCTTCTTCTGCGGCATGATGGACGACCCGGTGGCGAAGGCGTCGGCAAACTCGACGAACCCGAATTCCGCCGTCGCCCAGAGCGTGAGATCGGCCGCCAGTCGGGACAGGTGCATGCCCGTGATCGCCGCCGCGGCGAGGTACTCGAGGACGTAGTCTCGGTCGCTGACCGCGTCGAGGCTGTTCGAGGTAACGCCGGAGAAACCGAGGTCGCGCGCGAGGGCTTCGCGATCGATCGGAAACGCGGTGCCGGCCAGCGCGGCGGCGCCGAGGGGCGAACGATCCGCACGCTCGCCACAGCCCGCGAACCGCTCACGGTCGCGCTCCAGCATGAACACGTACGCGAGCAGATGAT
>Ga0310810_10002182_pt1 | contig 20842 bp, 21 predicted proteins | sample NCmetagenome_FD_207641 | JGI IMG/M metagenome (GOLD analysis project Ga0310810, IMG submission 207641) | Soil microbial communities from experimental microcosm in Duke University, North Carolina, United States - NC | ecosystem: Engineered > Artificial ecosystem > Soil microcosm > Unclassified ...
GATCACCAATCTTCAATAGCACTGAAGATGTCGTTGCGAGGACATATGGCCAAGAAACGAGTGACCCGTCCTGCCTCACGTCGGTCCGCCACCAAGAGAACGGCGAAGAAAACCACGCAAAAACTGGCCGCGCGAAAGAAGGCGCCACGCAAAGCCACTCGTCGAAAGGCTGCGAAGCCACGGGCATCGGCTCGTGTGGCCCGGCCCAGCGAAATCTTCGCGCCGGTTGTCGGCGCCGAGCGTCGCGAGGTTGGCCACGTGCTGCTCGAGGTCGGAAGGGCCGGCGCCGGCAGGGTCAAGCGGATGGTGTATCCACCCGGGTTTCGGTGGTCAGTGGATATGAAGCCCGTGGTCGGCACCGAGTTGTGCATGCACGCCCACGTCGGCTTCCTGGTCCACGGCGAGATTCACATCGAATATCCGGACGGATGCGTTATCGAGCATCGTGCGCCACAGATCGTTGCGATCGAGCCAGGACACGACGGCTGGGTCGTCGGCAGAGAACCCGTCGTGATGATCGAATTCGATTTCGAGCGTGAGACCGCCAGTCGGTTGGGCATGCCGGACAGCCATCGCCACAGCTGACGCTCCCAATGGCATTGAGGATTTGCCGATCTGTGATTGTTGATTCCTTGTTGATTCGTGATTGTCGATTGCTGATTGAGGGCAAGCATTTCAATCCACAATCAGGAATCGACCATCAACAACGAATCTAAGATCCGGGAATCAATAATCGCCAAATTACGACACCCAGCACCCTCGGGTTAGAATAGAGGGTTCATGATCTCAGTAAGCGGCGTCTCCATGCGGTTCGGCTCCAAAGTGTTGTTCGAGGACGTCTCGACGACGTTTTCGGTGGCCCGACGATACGGCCTCACCGGTCCCAACGGGTCTGGCAAGTCCACCTTCATGAAGCTTCTGACTGGTGAGTCGGAGCCCCAACGCGGAGCCGTCGTTCGTCCGCGCAAGCTCGGCGTGCTGCGCCAGGATCAGTACGCTTTCGACAGCTATCGCGTGATCGACACGGTGATCATGGGGAACAAACGGCTCTGGGACGCGCTCACCGAACGTGACGCCCTGTATGCGCGTACCGAGATGTCGAATGAAGACGGCATGCGCCTCGGCGAGCTCGAGGGCATCGTCGGCGAAGAGGACGGGTACTCAGCCGAGAGCGATGCGGCGGTGCTGCTCCAGGGACTCGACATCGCCGACGCCCTGCACGAAAGGACAATGGCGGAACTGCAGGGCGGACAGAAGGTGCGTGTGCTGCTCGCGCAGGCACTGTTTGGCCATCCCGAGGCCCTGCTCCTCGACGAGCCGACCAACCATCTGGACCTCGACTCGATCCACTGGCTCGAGGAGTTTCTGATCCGCTACGACGGCACGCTGATTGTCATCTCGCACGACCGGCACTTCCTCAACCGGGTGTGCACGCATACCGCCGACATCGACTACGAGACGATCATCACCTACACCGGCGGCTACGACGACATGGTCGTCGCCAAGACGCAGATTCGCGCGAAGATCGAAGCCGACAACGCCCAGCGCGAGAAGAAGATCGCTCAGCTCAACGACTTCATCGCCAGGTTCGGTGCCGGCACGCGCGCCAGTCAGACGACGTCGCGGCGCAAGGAAGTGGAGCGGCTGCAGACGACGGAGCTGGCGCGCTCCAACATTCAGCGCCCGTATATCAGGTTCACGACGCGGCGACCGTCCGGCAAAGTGCCGCTCGAATTCGAGGGCGTTCGCAAAGCGCATGGCGGCGTGCCGGTGATTCCCGGCTTCAGCGCTGTCGTCAACCGTGGTGAGAAGATCGTGCTCGTCGGCCGCAACGGCGTCGGCAAGACGACGCTGCTGAGAGCGTTGCTGGCAGATGCGCCGGATCAGCCGGCGACGCCGGAGGACCTCGACGCGGGCACGTTGCGCTGGGGACACGAGGTGTCGGTCGGCTATTTCCCACAGGACCATACCGGGGCAATCGAGAAGGGCATGACCGCGGTCGAGTGGCTGCATCGTTTCGATCCCGACGCGTCGCGTCAGGACATCCACGGCCTGCTCGGTCAGATGCTGTTCAGCGGGGAGGAAGGGCTGAAGCCGACCGACGCGCTCTCAGGGGGCGAGACGGCGCGCTTGCTCTTCTGCCGCCTGATGCTGCTCAAGCCCAACGTGCTCGTGCTCGACGAGCCGACCAATCACCTGGACCTCGAGGCGATCAATGCGTTGAACATCGCGCTGCAGAAATACGAGGGCACGGTGCTGCTGGTCACGCACGACGAAGACCTGCTCGAAGAAGTCGGCACTCGCGTGTGGCACTTCGAGCATGGTCAGATCGTCGATTTCAAGGGAAGCTACGAGGAGCTGACTGGGACTACGCAGAATTCTTGATTTGCCGATCCGAAATCTTCAATAAAAGCCAATCCCCCGGCCCATGATGCCGACGCCGGACCAGAGCAGCACCGAGACCAGGCCGACCACTTTCCCGATCCGCGAGTTCGCGCGCACGTCGTCGCCTAATACGACCGCTCGCCGAATCGTGAAGGTAAAGATCACGGCAGCGAGGAAGAAGTACATCTTCATCCAGAACGCGCCGTTGACGTAGTACTTGCCCGCCGCCAGTGATGAGAGCAACGGCACGCCGGTGAGAATGGCCGCGGTGAGACCGCCAATGAGCCAGGGCTGGGCTGTCTTGCCGACGTAACTGACCGGCTCTTCTTTCAATCCGAAGCCAAGCAGCCGCAAATCAACGACGAGAATTGCACCACCGAGGACCGCCAGCGCGAGCAGATGTCCTGCCTCGATCGCGGCAAAGGCCCACAGCGAATTGTTCACGCTGGTACCCAGCCACGAGTGCTCGAGCCATTCAAACCACGTCAGCATGACATCCCCCTACGTCAGCGGTGCAAACCAGTTGTACGCAATGAGCCGCCCGACGACGACGACGATGGTCCAGACGGCGATCGACGTCGCGCCGGCAATCTTCGCGGCACGCGGTGTCGCAGCGGTGTCCCACTCCACGAGACGGCGCTCGATGCCCATGTGGTAGGCGAGTGCGTTCAGTGCGGCGAGAAACAGCGCGAATAATTTGATACGGAAGAAGACGTTGCCGTAGAACTTGACGGGATCCGACCAGAACAGCAACGTGCCGCTGATCGTGATGATGATTGCGCCGAACGCGATCCACGGAAACAGCTGACGCCACAGCGCCGACACCGGGACGCGTTTGAGCACGATGCCCATCAGTCGCGTGTCCCACAGGAGCAGCAGCCCCAGGAACAGCGTGAGCCCGAGCACATGCACTGATTCGATGATCGGATACGTCCAGATCGATTCACGGATGCCGACGCTCACCGACGTGTTCGCGATCCACTCGCAGATCTGCAGGATGGACATGGGTACCTCGATACCTTGATCACTACCTACGATCGAGCGTAGCGATCTCGCGACTGATGAACTCTGAAGAGTTGATGAAATCTTCGTCAGACTCCGAACGGATCGCCTCGCGAAGCGAGACCGTGTGAGAGGAAGCGCGACCGTGCGACAGATCCGCGCACGACTCTGACGGCGCGTTCAGAAAGCTGTCACCGCAAATTAATTCACGGTCTGGCTCTGACGCAGAATTCATCAAGTCTTCAGATGTGTGCGGTGGTGCTGCATGCCACGATGCAGACATGGATCTTCTGATGACGCTCGAGAGCAGCGGATTCTCGACCTGGATCCGCGAGTCGAATTCGATCTGGGGCTATCCGTTGATCCTCACGATGCACACCGTTGGTCTGGCGCTGCTCGTGGGCGCCAACACAGTCCTCGATCTGCGTCTGCTCGGCTTCGGAACGCGACTGCCGCTCGAGGAGCTCTCGCGTTCGTTCCGCATTATGTGGATCGGCTTCTGGATCAACGCGGTGTCCGGCGCGGTGCTCTTCGCAGCAGATGCCACCACGCGGGGCACGTCGCGACTGTTCATCGGCAAGTTGATCCTGGTCATGTTTGGTGTGGTGGTGATTCTCGGGATCCGGAACCAGGTGTTTGGCGCGACGCCGGAGCGCCCGCGCATTAACCTCACCGCAAAAGTGCTCGCCGCCACGTCGTTGGCAGTCTGGGTCGCGGCGATCACGGCTGGGCGTCTGATGGCGTACGTCTACGCGTCCTCGTAAGACGCGCGGAGAACCTCGATGGGACATGCACTGGACCTGGCCGCGGCGTGGATCAAACACACGGGCATCGGCGCACCGATGACCGCGACCACGTGGCTATGGCCGCTGTGTGAGACGCTGCATTTCATCGGGCTGGCACTGCTGATTGGTGTCGCGGGTCTCTTCGATCTCCGCATGCTCGGCTTCGTGCGGCGCGTGTCGCTCGGGGCGGTGATGGATCTGCGGCCGTGGGCGGCGTTGGGACTGGCGATCAATCTTGTGACAGGGGTGATGTTCTTCGTCGGTGCGCCCGATCAGTACGTGCACAATCCGGCGTGGTGGGCCAAGGTTACGTTTATCCTGATCGCCGGCTTGAACATTCTCGCCTTCGAGCTCAGTCCACGTGCCAAGGCGATGGTGCAGGAAGTCGGTCCGGGCGACAACACGCCGCTGCGTCTCAAGTTTGCCGGCGGCATCTCGTTGTTTTCATGGTTCGCCGTTTTGTACTTCGGACGCATGTTGCCTTTTATCGGCACTGCCTTCTAGAGCATTGTTGATTGGATGATTGTGGATCGCTGATTCGTTGTTGATTGGGGATCTGTGATTGCTGATTGAGGACGCAACCTTCGCTTTATCACCGGCCTGCGTTCAATCACCAATCGACAATCGCCAATCAACAACGATTCAAGAATCAAAGATCAAGAATCACGAATAGGCGAGTGACGGCGCAGGGCAGTGCCACCCGCCGGCGTCAGCCACCAGACGATCCGCCTCGGCCGGGCCCCACGTGCCTGGCTCGTACTCGAACACCGGCGTCGGATTGTTGAGCACCGGATCGACGATCGCCCATGAGGCTTCGACAGCGTCCTGCCGCGCGAACAGTTGCGGGTCTCCCTCCATCGCATCGCCGAGCAGACGCTCGTAAGCATCCATCTCGTCGCCTTCAGGTTTATCCACGAACGACAGCTCGGTTTCTTCGCCCTCGAGCGTCTCACCCGGCCGCTTCACGCGCGCGCCTATTGAAATCGTGACCTCTGGACTGAGCCGGAAGCGAACGTAGTTCCCCTGTCCAGGCGCCAGCATCGACAGTGGCGGCCGCTTCAAATTCACGAACACTTCCGTCGTCGTCACCGGGAGACTCTTGCCGGCGCGAATGAAGAACGGCACGCCCTCCCAACGCCATGAATCCATCGTCAATCGCACGGCCGCGAAGGTCTCGACCTGCGAGGCGGGTGCGACACCTTCCTCACGCCGGTAACCGCGATACTGACCGCGCACGAGATTGGCCGGGTCGAGCGGTCGGATCATGCGGAAGACTTTGACCTGCTCGTCACGGATCGACTCGGAGTGCGACATGACCGGTGGTTCCATCGCCAGGAAGCCGAGCACTTGCAGCATGTGGTTCTGAATCACATCGCGAATCGCGCCGGCCTCTTCATAGAACTTGCCGCGGCCCTGGACGTCGAACTGCTCGGCCATCGTGATCTGCACGCTCTCGACGTAGTTGCGGTTCCAGATCGGCTCGAGAAACGTGTTGGCAAATCGGAAGTAGAGCAGGTTCTGCACCGGCTCCTTGCCGAGGTAGTGATCGATGCGGAAGATGTTGGACTCGTCGAAGACCGCGTGCAGCGTGTCATTCAGCGACTTGGCCGAGGCGAGATCGCGACCGAACGGTTTCTCGACGACCACACGCGCGCCGTTGGCACAGCTGCTCTCGCCAAGACAGCGCACGATGGTTGGAAACATGCTCGGCGGAATGGCGAGATAGTGCAGTGGATGCTGCGCGGCGCCGAGCTCGGCGCGGAGCCGAGCGAACGTGTCGTGGCTCTCGTAGTTGCCTTCGACCAGCCGAAGGAGATCGAGCAACTTCGCGAACGCCGACCGATCGACGCCACCACCGTGCTTTTCCAGGCTTTCGTAGGCGCGCTTGTGCAGTTGCTCGAGGGTGCTGCCCCTGGCCACGCCGATGATCGGTACGGTGAGATGCCCGCGGCGGATCATCGCCTGCAAGGCAGGAAAGATCTTTTTGAACGCCAGGTCGCCGGTAATCCCGAACAACACCAGCGCGTCGGAGTGTATGCCCATCATGCGTGCTGCTCGACGTGGCCGCCGAAGGCGAAGCGCATCGCCGACAGCAGACGGTTCTGGAAATCGGCCTCGCCGCGCGACGTGAAGCGCGCGAAGAGTGCCGCGGAGAGGACATCGGCCGGCACCCCTTCCTGGATTGCCGCTTCGATCGTCCAGCGTCCCTCGCCGGAATCCGACACGCGGCCGGCGAAGCCGGAGAGATCGGGGGCCTGAGCGAGTGCCGCCGCGGTCAAGTCCAGGAGCCACGACGACACCACGCTGCCATGCCGCCACACTTCGGCGATTGCCGGCAGATCGAAATCGAATTGGTAGTACTGCGGGTCGCGCAGCGGGGTATGTTCGGCAGTGGCCTTCGTTTCGGTCTTGCCGACGTTGGCGTGCTTGAGGATGTTGAACCCTTCGGCGTAGGCGGCCATCAACCCGTACTCGATGCCGTTGTGCACCATCTTGACGAAGTGACCGGCGCCGGGCGGACCGCAGTGAAGATATCCGCGCTGCGCAGTGGACATCGCCGATGTGGGTGTAGTGTCCGGCTTTGGCCGGACATCACCACCTGGTGCCAGCGTCGCGAAGATCGGATCGAGGTGTTTCACGACATCCGTCTCGCCACCGATCATCAGGCAGTAGCCGCGATCGAGTCCCCACACCCCGCCGCTCGTCCCGCAATCAACGTAGTGCAATCCACGCGACGATAATCGCTTCGCGCGATCAACGTCATCGCGATAGTACGAATTGCCGCCGTCGATGATGATGTCGCCCGGCTTGAGCCGTGGCTCGAGCGCGTCGATGGTGGCGTCGACGAGTGCGGCTGGCAGCATCAGCCAGATCGCGCGGGGTGCGCTGAGCTTGCCGAGGAAATCATCGAGCGTCGTGGACGCGACCGCGCCCTCGCCAGCCAGCGCTCGCATCGCGTCCGCCGCGCGGTCATACACGATGCACGAGTGCCCGCCGCGCAGCAGTCGGCGCACCATGTTGCCGCCCATTCGACCGAGACCAATCATTCCGAGTTGCATTGAGTGATCGTAGTAGGAATCAGGAATCGGGAATCAGGAATCAGATGGGAAGGAATCAGGAATCAAGATTCAGTAGACTGAACCGGTGAACACAGATGAGCTCAAAGCGTTGCAGGCGCCGCTGAAAGAACGTTACAAGTCAGAACCTTCGGCGGCGATGATTACCCTGCGTGCGACGGGTCGGGCGTCGGACGGTATTTCATGCAGCGTCGAGACCGGACGTGCGCTGGTGAAAGCGGGGCTGCACCCGGCGACGGGCGGAGACGGGACGCTGGCCTGCTCGGGCGACATGCTGCTCGAAGCGCTCGTGGCGTGCGCCGGTGTGACAGTCAATGCGGTGGCGACGGCCATTGGCGTCGAGCTGCGCGACGCGACGATCACGGCCGAAGGCGATTTGGATTTTCGCGGAACGCTTGGCGTGGCGAAAGACGCGCGTGTCGGCTTCGGCGCAATCCGGTTGAGTATCACGCTCGATACCGATGCATCCGCTGAGCAGATTGCGACGCTGCTGAAGCTGACGGAGCGTTACTGCGTCGTGTATCAGACGCTCCGGCAGCCACCTGAAATTCAAGTCCGGCTGAAGCCGGACACTACACCGAGGTCCGGCTAAAGCCGGACACTACGTCTACTTCCCCCCGGGCCTGATGTTCTGATTCACCCGGAAGAAGTTGCTCGGGTCGTACCGCTTCTTGATCTTGGCGAGCCTCGAGTAGTTCTTGCCGTAGCTCGCCTTGACGCGATCGTCGCCCTCGTTGTCCATCATGAAGTTCACGTAGGCGCCTGGCGCGGAGTACGGGTGCAGGGCGTTCCAGTAGTCCTTTGCCCAGTTCGTAATCTTGTCCTTGTTGGCCGGATCGGGATCGACGCCGACGATCACCGACGCCCACTTCGCATCTCGATACGCCCACGGCGTCGCGTTGCTTTTCACGCGGCTCGCCTGGCCGTCAATCGGATACAGGTGCATCGTCGAGAACATTGTCGGCAAACGCGAGCCATGCATCACGTGGTGGGTGATCGCTTCATCGCTCAATTCGTGCACGAAGTCGGCTTTCCAGTACCACTGCAGGCCAGGCACGTAGAGCGCGTCGAACATGCTCTGCAGCATCGGATGCGGAATCGGTCCGACCATGTCGAGCGCCGGCTTGCGGAAGGCGCGGATCGGCTTGAAGACCTTCTCCGCTTTCTTGAGTCCGCCGGTGTAGTTCCAGACGATGCCGCACATCTTCTTGTTGTGTAGGTGCTCCGGGAACGGCGGTCCCGGGGGGACGACGAGGAACGCGAAGAACCCGTTGATGTCGCGCGGTGCCTTGGTGATGAACGAGCGATACCACTTCAGGATATCGACGCTCTCTTCGATGTGCCACAACATCGGGCCGGCGTAGTTCGTGTGGATGTCGTGCGCCTTGAAGAGGAACGACGTCACGACGCCGAAGTTGCCGCCGCCGCCGCGAACCGCCCAGAACAGATCGGGGTTCTCCTTGGCCGTCGCGGTGACGAACTTGCCGTTGGCGAGCACCATCTCGACGCCGAGCAGATTGTCGATGGTCAGCCCGCACTGTCGCGTGAGGTGTCCGATCCCGCCGCCGAGCGTGAGGCCGCCGACGCCTGTCGTGGAAATGATCCCGGCTGGCACGGCGAGACCGAACGGATGCGTCGCATGATCGACGTCGCCCCAGAGCGCACCGCCGCCGGCGATGACGGTCTTCCTCTTTGGATCGACGCGCACATAGCGCATCGGCGACAGATCAATCACCAGCCCGCCATCGCACACACCGAGGCCGCCAGCGTTGTGGCCGCCGCCGCGGATCGAGACGACCAACTTGTTGTCGCGAGCGTAGTTCACCGCGTTGATGACGTCAGCCACGTCGGCGCAGCGCGCGATCAGCTTCGGACGGCGATCGATCATGCCGTTGTAAACCTTGCGAGCCTCGTCGTAGCCCGAGTCGGTCGGCGTGATCAGGCCGCCTCGCAGGCTGGTTTTCAACGTGGCAACGGTGGAATCAGTCATGGAACGCCTCCGGCTCACAAACGTATCCCGGCCTCTCGAGGCCAGTATTAATCGATGGACTTGTACACGCGCTCGTCCAGGGGGCTGCCCGTCATCGGCTGTAGCGTGTCCCGGTATTGCTTGGTATGTGGCGCTGAGACATGTGCGTCGAGCGCCTTCTGGTCGCGCCAGACCTCGACGACCGTGAAATGGTTCGCGCGCATCGTGTGCTGCACGACGTCGAAGCGGACGTTACCGGGTTCCTTGCGGCTCGCCTCGGCCAGGTCCTTCAACATCACCGCGACTTGTGGATTGGGCGCGACATCGACATGCGAGAGCACGATCACCTGAGACGCTGCCGGTCGTCCGCCACGCCGATCGTCAACGCTGATCGTCTTGTAGGGTCGCTGATCGTAGTCGCTGACACGCATGGGTTGCAGCGCGTCGCGCAGTTGTTTCTGCACGGCAGCATCGCGCGTGTCGAAGGCGTTCTGATCGCGCCACACTTCGAACAGCGCGAAGTGTCCGGGCCGTCCGAGCTGCTCGAACACCTCGATGCTGACGAACCCGTCCTGCTTTGCGCTGGTGTCGCGATACTGCTTGAGGAGCGCGATGGCCTTTCCTGTGGAAGAGACCATCGCTTCAACATAGGAGACGGCGTAGAAGCGCGTGTCGGCAGGAGTACCGGCCTGCTGCCCGGGCATTGCCACGAGCAACAGGGCGCTCACCAGTAGCTGCGACCAGCCCGACACGTCTCCTCCGCGAAGGCGTTACTTCTTGGTCGCCGACCAGGAACCGCTGCTGCCGCCGCTCATCGTTCCCGAGATCGAGTTGCCGTTCACCTTGCCGGTGTACTTGGTGCCGCCGGCACTGAACGTGATCTCGTCGCCGCGCAGTTTGCCGCCGGTGATCGCCGTCGAGCCGAGCGTGCCAGTGACGTTCTGGAACTTCTGCGTCAGGGTCAGCGCGTTCTGACCCGCCTGCCACGTGCCCTGAACCTGCGCCGGGACGATCCACAGATGCGCCGTGCACCAGCTGGTGCAGTCGCCGCCGATCGTCTCGCTCGTATCCGGCTCCCAGTCTTCCATCGTGAACGTGTTCGCCACGATGCGGGTGCCGGGACGCATCTTGAGGATCTGCGGACGCAGCCGCATGTTGATCGAGGGAAGCAGGAACATCGTGATGACCTGTGCCTTCGAGAAGTCGGTCTCGAACAGGTCGGCCTTCACGAACGTGGCTTTCGCAGTCACGCCCGCCGCTGCCGCGTTCTTTTTCGACAGTTCCACCATGTCAGGGTTGTATTCGATGCCCTGTGCCGTAGCGCCACGCTTGGCAGCGGTGATCACCGTGCGGCCGTCGCCCGAGCCGAGATCCATGAGGAAATCCTGTGGCGTTAGCTTGGCGAGGTCGAGCATCTTCTCGACCAGCGCCTGCGGCGTGGGGACCCACACCACATCTTTTCCGGCCTGCCCGACCGTGGGTTCGAACGGCTTCGTCGTGGCCTGCGCGTGCGCAGCGACCCAGGCCGTAGCTACGAACGCAGTGACAATGAGCAATCCAGTCGCGCGGCGTGCACTCATGACAACTCTTCTCCAGGAGGATGAACAGTTTTGCAAAGCGCCCAATAGCGTATACCGAAGAGGGGAGGAGATCCGATAACTTCGATATGGCCAGCGAAACGCCCGATTATTACGAGATCCTGCAAATCAGCGCGACGGCCGAGCCGGAGACCGTCCACAGGGTTTACCGTCTGCTGGCCCAGCGCTGTCACCCAGATAACAAAGACACGGGCGACGAGGCGCAATTCCGGCAGTTGTCCGAGGCCTATCACGTGCTCAGCGACCCGGGCCGCCGAGCTCAATACGATATCAGCCACGCCGCGCTCAAACAGGCACGGTGGCGCCTCGTCGCGAATGGTGCCACCGCGGCCAATGATTTCGAGATGGAGCAGCTGTACCGGCTGACGATTCTCGAAGTGCTTTACACACGACGTCGTACCGAGCCGAGTCAGGTCGGCGTCTCCATATGGGATCTCGAGCAGCTGATTGGGCGCGCGCGCGAGCAGCTCGAGTTCACAGTCTGGTACCTGGTTTCGAAGAGGTTCATCACCCGCTCGGACGGCGCCGAGCTGGTGATCACGGCTGAAGGCGCCGAATTCCTCGAAGCGAACTACAGGACCAACTCGCAGCGTCGCCTCGAAGCCGGTAAGAAGGCTTCCTAGCGCGTCATCACCCGGCTAAGCGGCCGGTCCAAAGGGACCGGCCCCTACCACTAAAGTCGATTACGGCACGGTATCGAGATTCGCGGCGATGTTTGTCGCTGCGACGCTGCACGTCGGATGTCCCCACCCGCTGGCGCTGACGCCCGGCATCTGTCCTGGCTGCGGCGTGATGTCATAGACGATGTTGTCCGGACGGGTCGCGTCACCACTCACGCCGCCAGGCACGTGGTCGAGGCCCAGCGAATGCCGCGTGCGCCAGGCGATGTTGTGATCGGCGCATGACGAATCACCGCTGACGCCGACTCCGCCGAGCAGCTGTCCTTGCGCGTTGTACAACGCGAGCCCGCCGCCAAACACGTTGATGCCACCGATGCGTCCACCAACCATCGGATCATTCGCGCGACCGTTGTTCGCGGGATTGCCGCCATACGCCACCGCCACATTAACGGGATTGCTCTCCTGCAGACCGAACAGGCTGCCGCCAGGTTGCACGGCGCTATAGAGGTTTGCGGTGGACAGTGCCAGCTGCGGCAAGCTGAACGCGTTTGCCGTGTTGGCCTTCTGCGCCGAGATCACGCGACTGCCCGGCCACTGATCACCGCGCGACTGACCGGTGAACACCACCGCGCACACGACGCCATCGCGGTTGACCACCGTCGCCCACATCTCCAAAGAAAATCCTCCGTTTGGTTGTCCCTGGGCCGCCGTGAGCGCCTCACGAAGTTCCTGGTGGGACGGCAGGCCCTGACAGGCGCTGCGCTCCTGCGCGGTCGCGGTCGTGGCCATCAGAGAGCCGACCATAACCAGACCCGTGAGCAAACGTGTGTGCGTGAACATAGATGTCTTCTCCGATCGTGACGCGACCGCCCAGGCCCCGAGCCTGCGCTCTACGAATCGCGTTATGTGCTCGTGCAACCCGCGAGGCTAGCACAGCCTTGCTTCGACGGTTTCACGGTTCGATAGGGAAGAAAGCGACTTACAATTCAGTGATCTCCTCCATGTCAAAGCTGCAAATTGAAGAACGTCGAGTAGACGACGTGACCGTGGTCGTCCTCTCTGGACAAATGCTGCTCGACGATGGCGATCTGGCGTTCCGTCGTCACATCGCTGGGCTCCTTGATGAGAACCGGATCAAAATCCTTGTCGATCTCGACGGAGTCTCCTACATCGACAGCTCCGGTGTGGGCATGATGGTGGCGCAGCTCAAGACGGTGCGGCAGCGCGGCGGCGACATGCGGTTGATGCGTCTGAACTCACGCGGCCAGCGGATGTTCACGCTGCTCAAGCTGCGCTCGACGTTCGAGGCGTTTGACGACGAAGCGATGGCGATGCGCAGCTTCGTCGCGCGTCCCAGCGCGACGTAACGTGATGCTGGCCCTCGCGCTGCTTGTCAGCGTACTGGCTCAAGGCGCCAGCCGGCAGGTCCACCTATACGACACGTTTCCGACTGAGATCCACGCGAACCAGCGCTACGTGATCTTCCTCCACGGATTGATTGCCGAAGGGGACGATCCGCGGCCCGTGCATCCCGAAAATGGCGTGTACGACTTTCCGGCCATCAAGCAAGCGTTGTTCGCGGATGGCGGCTTCAACCTGATCGCGCAGCAGCGTCCGAAGAACGCCGACCTCGCCACGTACGCGGCTATGCTTGAACGCTGGGTGCGGCAGCTGCTCGACGCCGGCGTGCCGGCGTCGCGGATCACGATCGTGGGTTTCTCGCGTGGCAGCTACATCACGGCGTATGCAGCGGATCGCTTACGAGACACCGGAATTCATACTGCGCTGCTGGGATCGTGCTCGGACGGCGATGTCACGACGAACGGCGCCCCGCTCGTCCTGGGTGGCGATCTGCTGAACATCTACGAGACGACTGACTCGGTGCGCGAGTGCGGTGTTCTGGCAAAGCGCAGTCACCTCACGTCGTTCAAAGAAGTGGCGATCACCACAGGCAAGAAGCACGGGGCATTCTTCCGGCCAAGGCCTGAGTGGCTCGATCCGTTGAAAGCCTGGATTCGGCAAACGAACCGATAGCGCGGGTTCCGATCGTAGCGACACAACGTCTTTACAGCCGAGGTGTCTATGCGACTGTCGTCTGTCGCATCAAGAGGCGTAGGGCTGGTCCCAAGACCAGGACCCGCCCTACGCTGCTGATCAGAACGTCCACTCCGCGCTGACGCGCGCGAGTCGTCCGGTGAGAATCGAGTTCGCCTGCAGCCACGGCCCGCCGGGCGTGAAGCTGTTGTTGTACGTCAGAACCGGGTTGGCGTTGGCGACGTTGTAGAGATCGAGCGAAACCATTGCGCGCCTTCCGCCGAAGTGGAAATTCTTCGCGAACCTGAAATCGAGCTGATTGACACGATCACCGTAGAGCGAGCCCGGCTCGATCAGGTTGATCGTCACGTTCGGCACGTTGCCTGATGGCGCTCGTCCGAGGAAATCTGCGACGACAGCAAGATTGGCGGGTGTGGTCGCGGTTCGAACTGCGGGCATCGCGTAGTTCGCCGACAGCAGCGCACCCGGCTTGCTCTGGAACACGGCGCTGACCTGCGCGTCGATCTTCGGGATTGTGTACGAACCCAATCCGCGGAGCTGCGTCAGCCAGCCGTAAGCGACGTGGCAGTACGGACTCGTCGGGCTGACCGTCGAGCCAACCAGCCCGGCGCCGATGCCCGTATTCAGCTCAGGAAGGTTGTCCCTCACGTCGCACGCGTCAGCGACGTTCTGTCCCGTGCTGGTGCCGCCCTGGAACGTGAAGCCGCTCGCGCGCAGACTGACTGTGAAGTCGAAGCCGTTGAAGTATTGATACTCCTTCCCGTACTTGTCGGCGAGTGTTGCGAGATTGTCGACCTGCCCTGATTTCGCGGGAACGACGTCGTACAGCGTGCCGACCGTGTATCCGCCGCCATTGGGAAGACGTGAATCAGACGGCGCCGTGACGCTGTAGGGCGTCAGGTCGGCGGGCGTCAGCAGAAGGTTGTCGTTCAAGCTGAAACCGTCGAACGAGCGACGGTAATAGCCGAATTCGACCGACATGCGCTGAAGGAGCTGCTGCTGCACCGAGACACCGAAGCTCCAGTCGCCGGCGCGTACGCCCCACCCGTTCAGCAGGTCCGGATCGTAATTGCCAGTCAGGACTGGCTGACCGAAACGCAGATTCGAGATCACGCCGCAGAAGTCAGGTCCGCCTCCGCCCGGCGTGGCCGCGGCGTTACCGTTGGCTTGCGGGTTCGACAGATCGCAGTCCGGTACGAAGTTCGAGTTCGCGTCGATCCATGTTCTGGTCACGCCCGGCACGCCGAACGGACCGGTCGATGTCGGAATACGCGTCGTCGGATTGGTGTTGGCGTAATTCAGCTGGACACCGACGCCCTCGAGGTAGCGCCCGAAGTTTGCCTTCACCGCAGTTCGGCCGTTCCCGAACACGTCGTACGCCACGCCGAGACGCGGTGTGATGTCCTTGTAGCTGTCGATACCTTTTGATTCCTCGAAGTGGTAGGCCACGGGGAGGAATCGATCCGGCCCGATGTTCTGCTCGGGGAACCAGCTGCGCGCCACGTCCCAGCGCACCGCGGCCTGCAGGGTCAGCCTGCGCATCGTGAACTGCTCTTGCGCGAACACCGCGTCCCATCCGGCCCGCGCGTTGTTGATCCACGGCGAGATGGTCTGGGTCAGCTGATTCGGCACGCCGTTGTTGAACCGGTACCACAGGTCCGTGCTGTTGGTGGACCACGTGCGATCGTCGGTCATCAGCGTGTGTTGATAGCCGACCTTGAAGCTGTGTTGGCCCGTGACGTAGGCGAGGTTCGCCTTCCAGATGTACGAGCCGGTGCGGTTGTCACCCCAGTCTTGCGATCGGTACACAATCCCCGGCCGGTTGCCATTCGCAGCGCATCCCGTCGAGCACTGTTCGGTGACCTTGATCAGATCGTGAGTGGGGTTCGGATCGCGCTCGAAGTTGCCCCACCCGTAATAGGTGCCGCCAAATCCAGCGTCGAGCAGCAATCGGTTGGTCACCGGTGAGGTCCACGTCACCTGCGGCACTCGCAGCGGAAGCGTCTGGTTGGGACCGTTGGCTTCAGGCGACACAACCGGCGGCGTCGTGATGCCGATGGTGTTGCCCTCGCATTTCCGGCAGACCCACTGCTCGTCCCAGTAGCCGCCGATCTTGTTACGTGGCGTCATCTGCCACGTGACACGGCCGCTGACGTTCTCCCATGTGCGATCGGAGAATCCGGGTTGGTCCTGAATCGGTGCATACAACCATTTCGTCGCATCGCCGGCGTTGGCGTTGGCGAACTGGTTGGCGTTCACGCGCGTGCTTCCCTGGGTGCGCGCCGTCGCGAAGTACCACAGGCGATCCTTGAAGATCGGTCCGCCGACCGCGCCATTCACGTCATAGACCTTCGTGAGCGGCGTCGGCGCGGAGACTTTGCCGCCGGAGTTGTCAGCCTGCAGGTTCTTGCCGCTGCCGCTGTAGAACGCCGAGCCATGGATCGTGTTGCCACCGGTCTTTGGCACCACGTTCATCACCAGGCCGGCGGTCTCTGATTCACCAAGCCCTCCCGAGGTCGTGAATGAGATCTCCTCGGAGTTGCCAACATCGACGGAAAACCCGGGCGGCTGATTGCCTCCTGGCGGGTTGCCGACGTTGAGGCCATCGATCGTCATGCGGCCTTCGTTGTTGCGGCCGCCGTGGATGGGGAACTGCGTGGTGGCGGTGCCGGTCGCCACGTCATTGGTGTTCGTGATGACGCCCGGCACAACGACGACCAGCGCGTTGTAGCTGCGCACGGTTGGAATCGCTTTGAGCACGTCGTTGGTGAGCACGGTCTGACGGCGCGCGCTCTGCACGTCTACAATCGGACTCTCGCCGGTGACGGTGACGGTTTCCTCGAGGGCGCCAACCTTCATCTCCGCGTTGATCGTGGCGGTGAACGATCCCGTCAGCTCGACTCCTTCACGGCGGAACGCGCTGAACCCGGTCAGCGTGAAGTTGACCGTGTAGATTCCTGGCCTCAGATCTTCGATGCGGTATTGCCCTGTGCTGTCGCTGACAGCGGCGCGCACCTTCTCGATGAGTGCTGGACTGCTGGCTTCTACGGTGACGCCGGGAAGTATTGCGCCAGATGTATCTCTGACGGTTCCGGCGATGACCGCTTGCGCAGCGGCGGTAGTGGGAAGGAGCGCGAGAAAGACCCAGACTGCCAGGGACCCGACGAAACTACGCATCTGGCACCTCCACGTCCTGGTGGACAATCGACCCCGCGAGAAGTGGCGCAAAGCTACTCTTTTGCCGGGAGAAGATCAACCGAAGCTGACGACACGCCCGTATGACGTTTCCGGTCCTGATTCCGTTAGGCGGGTGGCGTGTGCACCCCCACGTGTTCTTCGAAGTGCTGGCTTATGTGGTCGCCGCGTGCCTGTTTCTCTGGCTGCGACGTCATCGCGGCGATCCACTGAGTGGAGCCGACCGCCTGTCCCTTGTCACCGCGATCTTCGTTGGTGCGCTGATCGGCAGCCGGTTGCTCGCATGGTTCGACAGCCCGGGCTCGCAGTCGCGCGGCGTCGTCGGCCTGATGGACGGGAAGACGCTGGTCGGTGGGCTCGTCGGCGGATGGATCGCGACGGAATTGGAGAAGCGCCGCATGGGTGTGCGGCGGCCGACCGGCGACCTGTATGTCTATCCCTTGATTGCCGGCATCGCGATTGGACGAATCGGATGTTTGCTTTCAGGTCTTCCCGACGGCACGTACGGGACGGCGACGATGCTGCCGTGGGGGATCGATTTCGGAGACGGCATCACACGACATCCGACCGCACTCTATGAGTCACTCTTCGTGATCGCGCTCGGGATCGCACTGATACCGGTATGGCGTCGAGGCGCAGTAGGAAACACCTTCAAGCTGTTCACCGCGTCCTACCTCGCGTTTCGGCTGGTGGTGGATACAATCAAGCCCGGCGCTGCGCTGTTCCTCGGTCTGACCGCCATCCAATTGGTGTGTGTGTTCGGGTTGGTCTATTACGCGCAGTGGTATGTCCGGAAAGTAGTGTCCGGCTTTAGCCGGACCTGAGTGTAGTGTCCGGCTTTAGCCGGACCTGAAAGGAGCGGGCGTGGGTCGATGGCCCCTGATGGTTCGCGGTCTGGTCATAGCCGTGTGCGGCATCCTCCTCGGCATCGGCGGTTGCCTCGGTTTCCTTGCGACGTACGACGCCGGTGAAGGACTCGCGGCGACTCTCGGCATCGTGTTCGCGGTTGGCGCAATTGCCGCATGTTTTGGTGGCGTGTTGTTTATCGCCGGCGTGTTCAAGTGGTTCTTCGGGTTGTTCGCCGCGCAGAGCGGACAGTAGACGATGGCCGCAAAGACGCGTCCGTATTTGTTCTACGACGTCGCGATCTCGATCTGTTCGACGTGCTATCGGCGCATCGACGCGAAGATCGTCTTCGAGGACGATCGCGTCTTCATGCTCAAGCACTGCCCCGAACACGGTCATGAGCGCGTCCTGATCGCTGACGATGTGGACTACTACCGGCGCAGCCGGGAAGTGTTCATCAAGCCGCCGGAGATGCCGCAGCGCTACAACACGCCGGTGAAATGGGGTTGCCCGTACGACTGCGGGCTGTGCACGGATCACGAGCAGCACTCGTGTCTGACACTCGTCGAGATTTGCGACTACTGCAACTTGCGCTGCCCGATCTGCTATGCCGCGAGCGGGCCCGAACGTCTGCAGTTTCGCAGCATGGCGGAGATCGAGCGCATGCTCGACGCGGTCGTTCGCAACGAGGGCCAGCCCGACGTCGTGCAGATCTCCGGTGGCGAACCAACGATGCACCCGGAATTTTTCCGTGTGCTGGATGCCGCCAAGGCACGGCCGATTCGTCATCTGATGGTGAACACCAACGGCGTGAAGATCGCCGAGAGCGAGGCGTTTACCGAGCGGCTTGCCTCGTATATGCCGGACCTGGAGATCTACCTGCAATTCGACTCGTTCGAGCGCGATGCGCTGGTGGCACTCCGCGGTGTCGATCTTCGCGCCGTGCGGACCAAGGCACTCGAGCGGCTCAACGCACACGGCATCTCGACGACGCTCGTCGTCACGTTGAAGAAAGGGCTCAACGATCACGAGATCGGGAAGATCATCGACTTCGCGATCGAACAACCATGCGTGCGCGGCGTCACGTTTCAACCGATTCAAGACGCAGGACGAGCCGAGCGCTACGACCCGTCAACGGATCGACTGACGCTCACGGAGGTGCGGCGGAAGATTCTCGAGCAGACGAAAGTGTTCCGCGCCGAAGACGTCATCCCTGTGCCGTGTCACCCCGATGCGCTGGCGATGGCTTACGCGCTGAAGTTGGCGGGGAAGGTGACGCCGCTCACCGGGATGATTGAACCGGATGTGCTGATCAACGCCGGGCGGAACACGATTCTCTACGAGCAGGACGAGGCGGTCCGTGACGGTGTGTTCAAGCTGTTTGCGACCAACCACTCGCCACAGTCAGGCGCGACGACGCTGCGTGACTTGTTGTGCTGTCTGCCGAGCGTGCTGGTGCCAGAGCATCTCGGCTACGAGAACGTCTTTCGCGTGATCATCATGCAGTTCATCGACCACCACACATTCGACGTGCGGTCGGTGAAGAAATCGTGCGTGCACATCGCGCATCCCGACGGGCGGATCATCCCGTTCGATACCTACAACCTGTTTTATCGGGATGACTTGGAATCGAAAGTCCTTCAACCGCTCCGGGTAACGCGTCGGGTTTGACGGCGGGTCCAAACAGCAGGACCCGCCCTACGACCGCCAAAGAGGTTCCGCCCCGGGGCACACGTAGGCCGGGTCTTGTTCTTCAGACCCGGCTCAATACGTCACCCGTACCCGGTACTTCAACGTAGCCGCACCATCCGCGGGAACCGACAGGTTGAACTGCGCGGCCCAGGCGTCGGTCTTCGTGTACTCGTGACTCGTGCGGATCATCCGCCACGTGCCGCCAATCGGTTCGTTGACTTCCACGCTGATCGGCGTCGCCTTGTGGTTGCGAATGACGACTTCGTACTCCATCTCGTAGACGTTCGACGAGATCCTCTCGAAGTCCACCTGCTTCCGCTCTGACACGACGTCGAAGGCGTTGCCGATCTTGAGATTCAACATCTCGTCCTTCGGCGTGTGGTCGATGCGATCCTCACCGACGAATTGGACGCCACCCTTCGAATCGGACTGATACACGCGGACGACGCCTGCAGGCATCGGCATGCCGAGGCCGGCACTCGCGTCGTTCTTGAACTGATAGTAGACCTGCACAACGTCCTTGATCGGCGAGCCAGGGTGCTGCGCGTTGCGGTAGTAGAAGCTCTGGCCATCGACGATGTAGCGCTTCTTGACGGGGAAGCCGGTGGCTTCGAGCATGCTCACCTGCTTCGTCTCGTTGTTGTTGACCGTCGTCTTTCGGTCGAGCGTGTAGAGGTGATAGTCCGAGAACGACTCCTGCGCCATGCGCTCCTGAGCCACTGATGCAGGAGCCACCTTCATATCGGCTTCCATGCGACCGAACATCTGGCGCACGCGATTCAGCTCGCCGGCCACCAGTTGCAGCTTGGCGTTGCGGAAGCCCGTTCCGCTGCCGTTGGTGAGCGTCACCCAGCCGTCCACGTCAGCCGACTTGTCGTCGCGCGCGACGGTCAGCACGTAGTCGGCGTTCCACGACAGCTTGGTGGCGAGATACGACGCTTCCAGGCGGTGCCGCGCCGCGCCGCCATTCTCGAGCGACCAGATCAGCGTGGGACGCGAGTAGAGATTGCCGGGGAGTTCGGGGAAGCGGATGTGATCGGCGTGCATGCCGGTGACGATCTCGTTGCCGATCTGCCAGACCGGAGCGTTGTTGAAGCTGAGGAGGCGCGCCTTCACTTCCTCCTGCCGCGTGTCGCCGCCGTCCTGCACGAGACGCACGAGTGTGACGTCGCGGCCGACGTACTTGCGGAGCAGTTTGTCCGGTTCGAGCAAGTCGTACTCGTAATTCTGCTCGAGGACGTCGAGACGCGTCGGTTCGGTCAGCGAGCGGATGTGCACGGTTGCCGGGTTCACGGTGGCAGCGATGTCCATGAACCGCAGGTCGAATGTGCCGCGCGGCAGTTGGAGGTTTCTCACATCGCGGACCAGGGCCAGGTCCGAGTTGTAGACGGTCAGTGCGAGTTCGGTCTGGTCGTCCAGCGTGGATGTGTCGTTTCCCTGCACCTGCGGCTGGGCGGCGCTGGCCGGGGGGCTGTCGAGCCCGACGCGCATGGCACCGGCCAGTGCCCCAAGAGCGAGAACGATTGCGGCAATCCCGAGACGCGCATTCATGTGAAAAGCTCCTTGTCCGCCGGGTCCAAAGGGCAGGACCCGGCCTACATCTGTCCTGAGAACGAGC